>Ga0209798_10001172_pt1 | contig 15967 bp, 13 predicted proteins | sample DOMMetBare3Fresh_FD_187475 | JGI IMG/M metagenome (GOLD analysis project Ga0209798, IMG submission 187475) | Wetland sediment microbial communities from St. Louis River estuary, USA, under dissolved organic matter induced mercury methylation -... | ecosystem: Environmental > Aquatic >...
TGGTATCGCCCCGCGACGGGCTCGTGGTCGTGCTGCCGCGCGAGTCCGACCGGCGACAGGTGCCGGGGCTGCTTCGCGACCACGCCGCGTGGATCGAGCGCGCCATGGCCCGCACGGCCGAGCGGCGGGAGCATCTCGCGACCGTGGCCGACCAGCCCCTGCCGAAGCGGATCGAGCTGGCCGCGGTCGGTCTTGTGTACGACGTCGAGTACTGGCCCGTGGCCGCGAGCGCGAGCGCGCGGGTGACCGAGCGCGCCGGCCGCCTGACGGTCAACGTCCCGGTCGGCGACGACGCCGCGGCCCGCGAGGCGCTCCGACGCTGGCTGTCGCGTGCGGCGAAGGCGCACCTCGTGCCGATGCTGGAGGGTATCTCCGCCGAACAGGCCTTGCCGTTCTCACGCGTGACGATCCGCGCCCAGCGCTCGCGGTGGGGCAGCTGTTCCCGGGCCGGGGCGATCAGCCTCAACCGGTCCCTGCTCCTGCTGAGGCCGGAACTTGCCCGCTGCGTCATGGTCCACGAGCTCGTGCACACGCTGCGGCACGACCACTCCCCGGCGTTCTGGACATTGATGCGCGATCGGATGCCGGACGTCGAGCGGCTCCGGCGGGAGCTGCGCTCTGCTTGGAAGCAGGTCCCGGCCTGGGCGGAGGAGTGCTAGATTCCCGATGACGAGACAGACCGACACCCGCTAGGAGACCACGTGCCGATCACCATCCGGACCGCCACCATGGACGACGCGGACGCCCTTCGCCTCTACGCCGCGAAGCTCTTCGCCGAGGAACTGCCGGGCATCTACCGCCGCGACACTCCCACGCTCGAGCAGGAGCGCGAGTTCATCCGCGCTCGGATCGAACCCGAGCGCTGCACGTTGATCATGGCCGAGGATGGCGGCGAGGTCGTCGGCCTCATCGACTTCGTCGGCAACGCGATGCCCGAGGAGGCGCACGGCGGGGTCTTCGGCATCACCGTGGACCGGGACCGGCGCGGGGACGGGATCGGCACGGCGCTCATCGAGGCGATGCTGGCGTGGGCGCCCGCGCACGGCATCACCCGCGTGCAGGTCTATGCGTTCGCGAACAACCCGCGGGCGGCTGCGCTCTACGAGCGGCTCGGGTTCGTGCGCGAGGGCCTGCTGGTCGGAGCCGTCCTGCGCGACGGCGAGGAGATCGACGTCATCGCGCTGGCGAAGCGGGTCTAGCCCTTCACACTTCGCCTAGCGCCGCTCCAGCGCCGGAGCCACGGCGCGCCCGCGCTTCGCATGCCCCGGCGGCTCAGGGTGCGCGCGGTAGAACAGCCACTTGACCAGCTCCGCACCGCCCATGTACACGACGAGGATCGCCGCCAGCCACACGAGGAACGGCCACGGCAGCGGCACGAACTTGAAGAGCGTGCCGAGCGGGGTGTAGGGGAGTGCCAGCGTCGCGACCCACACGGACACCGTGGCGATGGCCAGCCACTTCCCGGGCCGGCTGCGCCACATCGGCCGCCGCGTGCGGATCACGAGCACCACCATGGACGCCGAGAACACCGACTCCACGAACCAGCCGGTGCGGAACTCGGCCGCACCTGCGCCCAGCACGAGGAGCAGCACGCCGAACGTGGCGTAGTCGAACACGCTGGAGAGTAGCCCGAACGTCAGCATGAAGTCGCGGATGAAGCGGATGTCCCACCGGCGGGGCCGCGCCACGAGCTCCGGGTCCACCCGGTCGGACGCGATCGCCATCTCGGGGAAGTCCGTGAGCAGGTTCGTCAGCAGGACCTGTGTGGGCAGCAGCGGCAGGAACGGCAGGAAGAGCGACGCGCCGGCCATGGAGAACATGTTGCCGAAGTTCGCGCTGGTGGCCATGAACACGTACTTGAGCGTGTTGGCGAAGGTCACGCGGCCGTCGGCCACGCCGCGCGCGAGCACGTCGAGGCCCTGTTCCATGAGCACGATGTCGGCGGCCTCCTTGGCCACGTCCACCGCGTCGTTGACGGATATGCCGACGTCGGCGGCGTGCAGGGCGCTGGCGTCGTTGATGCCGTCGCCCATGTAGCCCACGACATAGCCGGCCCTCCTGAGCGCCAGGATGATGCGCTCCTTCTGGTTCGGCTCCACCTCGGCGAAGATGTCGACGCCGCCGACGCGTCCCGCGAGCGCGCTGTCGTGCATGGCCGCGACCTGCGCGCCGGTGAGCATCCCGGGCCTGTCCAGCCCCATGTGCGCGCCGAGCGTGGACGCCACCAGCGCGTTGTCGCCGGTGATGATCTTGAGCTGCACGCCGAGCGCCAGGAGCTCCGCCACCGCATCCGCGGCGCCGTCCTTCGGCGGGTCGAAGAGCGCGATCACGCCGACGAAGGTCATGTCCGCCTCGTCACGCTTGCCCACCTTCTGCGCGGTGATGTCCTCGCGCACCGCCACGCCGAGCGTGCGGTATCCCTGGGACGACAGGTCGGCGAAGAGCTTCTCGATGTCGCCGCGCACCGAGTCGAGCCGCACGGTCTTGCCGCCGGTGACGCGAGCGGTGGAGCAGACCTCGAGCACGCTGGCCAGCGCGCCCTTCGTCACCATGAACGGCTTGCCCTCGCGCGCCACGAGCACGGTCAGGCGTTTGCGGATGAAGTCGTACGGCACCTCGTCGAGCTTACGGACTCGGGACACATCGATCACGCCCGCCTGGCGGATCGCCTCGTCGATCGGGTTCGTGAAGCCGGTCTCGAACTTGGAGTTCAGGTATGCGTAGAGCAAGACGTCGTCGGACTCGCGGCCGGCCGTGTCGAACGCCGCATGGAAGCGCACGACGCCTTCGGTCAGCGTGCCCGTCTTGTCGGAGCACAGCACGCTCATGCTGCCGAAGTCCTCGATCGCCGCGAGCCGCTTCACGATGACCTTGCGCTCCGCCATCCGCTGCGCGCCGTGCGCGAGGTTGATGGAGATGATCGCCGGCAGCAGCTGCGGGGTGAGGCCGACCGCCAGCGCGAGCGAGAAGAGCAGCGAGTCCACGACCGGCTTGTGCAGGTACACGTTCGCCGCGAAGATCACGAGCACCAACACGAGCGTGACTTCCATGAGGAAGAAGCCGAAGCGGCGGATCCCGTGCTCGAACTCGGTCTCGGTGGGCGATGTCTCCAGGCGCGAGGACACCTTGCCGAACTCCGTGGCCTCGCCGGTGCGGACCACGAGCGCGTGGGCGGTTCCCGACACGACGTGCGTGCCCATGAACAGCGCGTTCGTGCGCTTGGCGAGGGCGGCGTCGGGCGGGGTCGCGCCGGCCTCCTTCTCCACCGGGAACGTCTCGCCCGTGAGCGTCGACTCGTCCACGTAGAGGTCGCGCGACTCCAGCACGAGCGCGTCGGCCGGGATGGTATCGCCGGCATCCAGCGACATGACATCGCCGAAGACCACGTCCGCCACCGGGATCTCCACCTCGACGCCGCCGCGAACGACGGTCGTCTTGACGGCGACGATCGCCAACAGCTTGTCGACCGCGTCCACCGCGCCGCGCTCCTGCCACCAGGAGAGCAGGCCGGACACGAGGACGATCGCGAGGATGATCACCGCGTCGGTCGGGTCCCCGAGGAACGCCGACAGCGTGGCGGCCACGAGCAGGATCAGGATGATGGGGCTTCGGAACTGGCGCACGAGAAGTAGCAGGTCGCTCGGGCGCTTGTGCGCGCCCACACGGTTCGGCCCGAGACGGGCCAGGCGGGATGCGGCTTCGGCAGGGGAGAGGCCTTCGGCGGACGAGCCGGCCTCGGCGAGGGCGGCGTCGGGTTCGAGGCTCCAGAAGGCCGTCGTCCTGAGGACCGGGTCGGGCACCGCGCCTCCGCCTTGGTGGTCCCGCGCTTCGACGCAGGTGGTCAGCACTACGTCACGAGGGTACCCTCACCAGGACGTCGATAACACCAAGGGGCTCCCGTGACCGGACTGGAACGAACGATGCGCGCGCTCTCGGGTGCGGTGGTCACGCCGCCGGCGTGTGGCGCGACGTTCGTGCCCACCGAGGCGCTGCCCCGTTCGGCGCCGGGGGGCGACCCGGCCCGCGCGCTGTCCCGGGCGTTCGCCGACGCACGGCTCGACTTCGCGTTCGTGCCGTCGTGGGAGCCTTGGGCGCGGGAACTCACGGCGGCGCTGCGCGGCGCGGACGCGGCGGTGCTCTGGGCTGTCCCGGGGGTGTTCTCCCCGGCGCTGCGCTCGCTCGGTCACTCCAACGGCCTGCGGACGCTCGGCCGCGACCCCGGCGCGCTCGTGCCGGCGCTCGATGAGGCCGAGGCGGCCATGATGAGGGCTGTCGCGGACGGCATCTCCGAACGGGCCGACGTGATCGTCGTCGCCGACGACCTCGGCGGGTCCGCAGGTCCGACCGCTTCGCCCGCGTACCTGGCCGAGCACGTGATGCCGCGGCTCGCGCGCGCCGTCGCCGCCGCTCGGGCGACTCGACTGCGCTCCGTCCTGCATTCCGATGGGGATGTCTCGTTGCTGCTCGCGGATATCGTCCGCGCGGGGTTCGGCGCGGTCCACCTCGCCGGCATCGGCGACGACGTGTTCGCCCGGATCCTCGGCGAAGCGCGTTCGCGCAAGCTGGTGGTGCTCGGGGGGCTCGGAGCGCAGGCCCTCTCGCAGGGGGTCGCGGGCGGGGTGCGCGCGGGCACGCGCCTCGCTACACTGGCGCGGTCGGGCCCGCTTCTCGTGGCCGACGACGGGGGCATCACCACGCCGAAGGAGTACTCGGCTCTACTCGCCGCCTACTCGGCGGTGCGGGGCAGGCTCTAGAAGGGACCGCCAGGAATGTCGAACCCGTTCAGCGACTACAAGGTCCACGGTCCGGCGGAGCCCCGGCGTGCCCGTGCGGCGGCGCTCATAGACCTCGCCATCGGGGCGTTCCTCGCGATCTTGGCGTGGCCCTTCCCGGTGATGCGCATCGTGCTCACGGATGCGACCGGATCGGTGGCCTTCGGCTGGGTGGCGCACGTGCTGCTCCTGCTCGCGTCCGTGGCCGTGGCGGACGGGCTGTACACGGGGGTCATCACCTTGGTGGTGAAGAGGACCGCGGGCATGTACCTGCAGGACCTCGGCTTCCGCGAGCCGGTCATCGGCTGGGCACGCGCGTCAGCGATCGCGCCGGGCTGGGTGGTCGCGGGCGTGGCCGGGATCTTCGGCGCGGTCGGCCCGGCCGGGGGGATAGCGGCGGAGCTGCTCGGTACGACGCGGTCATCCGGATAGCCACTCGAGGCGGGAAGGATTCCGCCCGCAGCCGGCGAACTCACGAAGCAGCGGGCGGGGGCCCGTGTCCATCAGGGGGGAGAGACCGTGAACCGAAGGTTGCGTCTTGCCGTTTCGTGCGCCGTCCTGGCCGCAGTCGTTGCGATGCCCGCTGTCGGCGCAGCCTCGAATCCCGAGAACATGCAGGACCGCACGCATGAGGCGGGTTCCGCCTGGTTCTTCACGAGCGCCGCGGGACGCCAGGCGACGGTGCAGGTCTACTGCGGGACGTCGCGCCGCTTCTCGCAGTCGACCTGGTGGAGTGATCGCTGGTCGAGTGACGGACTCCGCTTCTTCGCTGAAGAGCAGTCCGGCGGGTACGGCTACCCAGCTTCGGACTACTACTTCATGCAGATGACCGGCGAGGTGCCCGGTCTGGACCCGCAGATGGACAAGGACCTCACGACTGCCCGCGTGTCGACGCCCGTCGACGTCAGGGTGCAGGAGTGGGTCGGCTCGTGGCCCGAGGACGAGCTTGGCAACCTGATCGCGCCCACGCGCGACTACACCACCACGGTGTACGTTGATCTGACCTGGACCGGTGTGGGCGATCTCTGGGAGTACTCCGGGGTGACCCGCTGGAAGATGCCCTTGGAAGACTCGAACCGGCCTGGCTACATCCTCAACACCAGGGGAAGATCCCTCAGCCGTGACGCCGAGGCGGTGGGCTCGATCACCGCGGCAGATGGGTCGACGCTCGCCGCCGGGCCGGCGGACTGGGCATCGCTCCTCGACGGGTCCGGTGGATCGCACACGTCGTACACGGGTCCGCCGATGCGCTTCGAGTGACAGGGTCAGTCGCGAGCGCGGCCTTCGCTGAGCGCCGTTTGGGCCCCACGCGCGCCGTCTGACGTCCCGAACGTGCCGCTTGCCCTGCTCTTGCACTGCGGGCTTGCGCGCACCGTCATCCGGCAGCATCCTCTAGGAACGCGGGCGTTCGGTCGCGCCGTCTGGGGAGGCACGATGGGGGAGGCATGCATGGGATCGAGAGGCGTCCGCACGTTCACCGTGGCATTCGTCGCGGCACTGGTCCTGGCGGTACTGCTGGCGCCGGCGACCGCATCGGCGATAGTCACCGCTCCGGATTCCTACGAGCCTGACGAGACATCCGCGACTGCGGGCGTCATCGCGACCGACGGGGTCTGGCAGCAGCGCACGATCTACCCGGACGGCGACGTCGACTGGGTCAAGTTCGAGGCGAAGGCCGGTCATCACTACGCCATCGAGACCGGGCCGGCGCTGCTCACGCCCGGGTATGACTTCGACACCGAGCTGTACCTCTACAACGCAGCGGGCACCGAACTCGACGACAACGACGACATGGATCACACGGGCAGCATCGACACGAGTCCCGAGTACTACTCTCGGATCGTCTACAGCCCCACGACCGACGGCACACTGTGGGTGCGCGCGGAGTACTACGAGGGTTCGGGTGAGGTCAGCCACTACGCGCTGCGCGTGGTGGACACCACGCCGTGGTGGCGTCTGCCGTGGGCATGGAACGCGAAGCGGGTCAGCGTGAACGACGCTGGCGGTCAGTTCACCGGGTACTCGTTCCAGCCGCACCTGGACGCCGACGGGTCGAAGGTCGTCTTCTTGTCCACCGACCTGAGCATGCTCAGCGGTCAGCCCGGCTCGTCCTACCGCGTGTTCGCCCGCGACGTCGAAGGCGGGCACACGACCGTGGTGAGCGTCGGTATCGGCGGGGCGCCGACCGACGGCCACTCCTGGGATCCGTCCCTCAGCGCCGACGGTCGCTACGTCGTGTACAGCTCGTATGCGACGAACCTGGTGACGGTTGACACGAACGGCCAGAGCGACGTCTTTCGCTGCGACCTGGCGTCCGGTGAGACCACCATGGTGTCTGTGAACCCTGCGGGGAGCGCGGCCAATGGCTGGAGCGGCAGTCCGGTGGTCAGCGCGGACGGCCGGTACGTCGCGTTCGCTTCGGGCGCTACGGACCTCATCCCGGGTGATGGCAACGTCAACTCCGACGTCTTCGTGCGCGACATGGTGTCCGGCGAGACGACGTGCGTGTCGGTGACGCCGGCCGGAGCGGTCGGCAACAACTGGAGCGGCTCACCGTCGATCTCCGACGACGGCAAGCTCGTAGCCTTCGAAGGGCGAGCCACGGACCTCGTCGCGGGCGACGACGCCCCGCTGGACGTGTTCGTGCGCAACCTCACGACCGGGACGACTGTCCGCGCGAGCGCGAAGGCCGACGGTCCCGGAGGCTCGAGGGGCAGTCGCGAGGCCGCCATCAGCGCGGACGGCAAGTACGTGGCGTTCCTGAGCGGCCGGGCGCTCGTCGCGGCGGACGTCAACGGGGACCTCGACATCTACAAGTACGAGATCGCCACGGCAACGGTGAAGCGGATCACCGACGACACGTCGATCGACTACGGCGGCTGGGAGGACGACAACGTCGATCTCACGCTGAGCGGAGACGGTCGTTACGCGACGTGCGTCCTGGCGAACGACGACGCGACCCGCGGCGACGACAACGGATCGGCTGACGATCTCTTCCTCATCGACACCACGACCGGGCGGCTGGGGTTCGTCTCCTGGTCCATGACCAAGGACGTCCAGGCCGACAACTACTCATGGGACGCGGTCATCAGCGATGACGGGAAGAAGATCGCCTTCGCATCCTACGCTGCGAACATGATCACGGGCGACACGAACCTCAACGCGGACGTCTTCCTAGTCGACACGGACGCCACGGCGCCCAAGGCCGGCAGCGACGCGAAGCCTTCGTATGCCGGCCCGGCGACTATCAAGCTGACCGGCGATGACGGCAGCGGATCCGGTTTGGCGAACATCTTCTACAGCCTGGACGGCAGCGCTGAGACCACCTACACCGGGCCCATCGTCGTGACGCGCGCCGGTGCGCACACCCTGCGGTTCCGCGCGGTGGACAATCTGGGCAACTCGTCGGATCTCGTCACCGTCGGGTTCACCGTCACCCAAGGCGGACTGACCCGTCCGTGGTCCCGCTACTCGGTGCGCCGCGGCGCGTCGTTCGAGGTGTGGGGCTGGATCACGCCGAGGCACGCCGCCACGAAGCGCGGGCTCGTCGCCATCAAGGCGTACCGCCTCGAGCGCGGCAAGTGGGTGCTGAAGAAGACCTTCACCGCGGCGACCATGAACCGCAGCTACTGGAGGCTCTCCACGAAGTACGCTCAGCGCATCAGGCTGACGCTCAAGGGCAGCTACAAGATCGTCGCGACGCACCCCAATGGGGATGGCACGACGTCGGTCTCGCTGCCGCGCTTCATGTTCGTCCGCTAGCGGCACGCTCCACAGCGTGACTCCGGGCTGCGCCCGGGTCCTTCCCGGACCCGGGCGCAGCTTCGCGAGGCACGGTGGCGTGGTCGGGTCAGGGGCCGCATGCTACCATCGGAACGCTAGGGGTGGCCGGCATCGCACGAAGGGCGCAGTGTGGCTCTGGAAGGCAATCTCAAGGACTTCTCGCTGGCGGACATGTTCCGCTTGCTCGCCTCCGGGCGTAAGTCCGGCACGCTGTTCCTCGAGCGGCCCGACGCCCAGGGCAAGGTCTGCTTCGACAAGGGGCGCGTGTTCTTCGCCTCGTCGAACTGGAACCGCGAGTCGCTCGGCCGCCGGCTCGTCAAGGCCGGCGTGATCTCCGAGAAGCAGCTGCGCCAGGCCCTCGGGCTGCAGAAGATCCAGAAGAAGGAGAAGGCGGGCCGCCGGCTCGGCCAGATCCTCGTCGACGAGGGCTACCTCGACGCCAAGGTGCTCGAGAACTTCATCCAGGACCAGATCAACGACACGCTCTTCGACCTCTTCCGCTGGGAGGAGGGCAACCTGCGCTTCGAGGGCGACGAGAACTGCGAGGACGAGGACATCGGCGTCGCGGTCTCCGTGGAGAACATCATCATGGAGGCGTCGCGGCGCCTTGAGATCTGGAACAAGATCCGCGAGAAGATCCCCAGTATGAGCACCACGTTCACCATGGCGGCGGCGCCGGGGGACAAGTCGATGGAGATCCACCTGAAGCCCAAGGAATGGATGCTCCTGTGCTACCTGCACGGCCGGCGGACCGTGCGCGACCTCATCGAGCTGACCGGATACAACGACTTCGAGACCGCGAAGATCCTCTACGGCATGTACTCGGTCGGGCTCATCGACAAGGTCGGCGGACCCGACGAGGCCGCTGGCGCGTGATCCCATAGCCATGCCGGGCTCAGGCGAACAGCTCTCCAAGGACCTGACACTCGCCGAGTTCAGGCAGTTCCGTGACTACATCCACAGCCACTCCGGCATCTACCTCGAGGAGTCCAAGCTGGACTCCCTGCGGATCTCGCTGCTGGCCCGCGCCACCCGCATCGACAGCGGGGGATGGGACGCGTACTTCGAGGTGCTCGCGCGCGATGAGTCCGAGTTCCGCGAGCTCATGAGCCTCATCACCATCAACGAGACGTCGTTCTTCCGCTTCCCCGCGCAGTTCGAGGCGCTGCGGACCGTCGTCCTGCCCCAGATCGCCTCCGAGAGAGCGACGGACAACCGGACGCTGCGACTGTGGTCGGCCGGGTGTTCGACCGGCGAAGAGCCGTACTCGATCGCCATGACGTTCGCCGATTCGGGGCTGGAGGCGTCGGGGTGGCACGGCGAGGTGATGGGCACCGACGTGTCCACGAAAGCGCTCGGCGTCGCGAAGGCGGGCACCTACCCCGCGAAGGCGCTGACGGGCCTCACCGACGACATGATCCGGCGTCACTTCGCCCGCATCGACGCCTCGTATCGCGTGGCGTCCCACCCGCGCAGCATGGTGGAGTTCGGCTACCACAACCTCATCAAGGAGCCGTATCCGCTCGCGCTGATGGGCAACTGGGACGTCATCTTCTGCCGGAACGTGACCATCTACTTCAAGCTGGAGTCGACCCGGCGGGTCGTGCAGAACTTCCACGACAGCCTCAACCCGGGCGGCTACCTCTTCGTGGGGCACTCCGAGACGCTCACGACCATCACGAACCAGTTCGAGGCGGTCGAGATCGGCGGGGTCTTCCTCTACCGCAAGCCGCCCGCGCGACGCCTGCACGTGATCGGTCCGCCGCTGGCAGGGGGCAGGACGGCGCGCGCCGCCGCGCCCGCCTCGCGCCGCGCCGACCGCACGCGCGAGGAGCCGCCGCGGCGCGAGCGGCGGGTCGCCCCCGCGCCCGAGCCCGAACCCGCGACCGCCGCGGAGCCCGCGGCCGGCGTCGAGGAGCTGCTGGTTGCCGCCCGCAAGCACGTCGCGCAGGGTCGCCCCGCGGAAGCGCTCGCGGTCGTGGAGCTGGTGCTCCGTGCGGACCGCGACAACACGGAAGCGCACCTCATGGCGGCACACGTACACGCCGACGCGGGCGACTTCGCGCGCGCTCTCTCGGAATGCGAGCGCGCACTCGCCGTCAATCCGCTCCTCGCCGGCGCGCGCTACCTCCTGGGCGTCATCCACCAGCGTGAGGGGGACCTCGTCCACGCGGTGAGCGAGTTCAAGAAGACGGTCTACATCGAGCCGGAGTTCGTGCTGGCCCACGTCAACCTTGGCGCCATCTATCGCAGCGAGAAGCGCTACCCCGAAGCCGTTCGCGCATACGAGAACGCGCTGCGTGCGCTCTATACCAACCCCGAGGGGGAATGGACCCTGTTCCTCGGTGGCTGGCAGGCCGATGTCGTACTCAGAACCTGCGAACGTTCTCTGCTAGAGTGTCGGAAGGCGACGGGCACCGCCTAAGCGACCGCGGTGGCCCCGGAGGGAGCACGAAGATGGCGAGCGCCAGGGTATTGGCTGTCGACGACAGCCCGACCATCCTCGAGATGATCAAAGCGATCCTCATCGCCGGCGGCTATGAGGTCATCACGGCCTCCGACGGCGCGGAAGCGCTCGAGACCGCGCGTGCCGAGAAGCCGGACCTCATCCTGCTGGACGTCATGCTGCCGAAGCTCGACGGCTACCGCGTGTGCCGCCTGCTCAAGTTCGACCAGAACTACAAGAACATCCCGATCATCATGCTCACGGCCAAGACCGAGGAGCAGGCAATGGCCACCGGCATTCGCACGGGCGCCAATCAGTACCTGACGAAGCCGGTCGAGCCCGAGCGCCTCTTGGCCGCGGTCGCCGAAGAGCTCGCCAAGGCTCAGGGCTAGCGGGTCCTCGCGATGGCCGAGACGAGCCTGACCGACAAGGTCCTCGACACCCTGGTATCCGCCGGTCTGCTGACCGTGGAGCAGCTCTCGAGCGTTCGCGATGCCGCGGCCGGCGGGACGCCGGTCGGCCGGGTGCTCCTCGACCGCGGGCTGGTCACGTCGGCCGACGTCGGCAGCGCGCTCGAGGACGAGCTCGGTGTCCCGCGTGTCGACCTGTCGTCGTACGCTCCGGACGAGGACGCCCTGGAACTCGTTCCCGCTTCGCTCGCCCGGGAGCGGCGCATGCTGCCGTTGTTCGAGATCGACGGCACGCTCACCGTTGCGGTGGGTGACCCGATGGACGTCCTTTCGCTAGACGCCATGGCGCGTGAGCTGGCGCTCGAGCTCGACCCCGTGCTGACCGATCCGACGTCGCTCCTCGGCGCCATCGTGCAGTACTACGGCGAGAAGGACGCCGCGGAGGCAGTCCTTGCGGGGGAACCCGAGCCGGCCGTGACCGTCGAGGCCGTTCCCGAGGAACCCGAGATCCCGCTTCCGCCCATCGCGGAGGAGGAGTTCCCGGTCACGGAGATCTCCGCGGGGCTGGCTGACGAGGCCGCCGCGTACGACTTCTCGGGCGCGGCGCCCGAGATCGAGGTTCCCCTTCCGCCCTCCGCACCGCCGGAACTCGTCGAGGTCCCGGGACCTGAAGCCGCAGCCGTGGAGACGATCGAGCAGATGGTCGCGGTGGCCCCCACGGGACCCGCGGCGGTCGACCTCGACGTTCTCGCGGTCGCCGACTCCACGAAGGTCGCGCTGCTCGTCACGGACATCCTCGTCGACGCCGCCTCCAAAGGCGCGAGTCGCGTGCACCTCCTGCCGTACAAGGACGACTTCTTCCTCGTCTACCGCGTCAAGGGGCGCCTCGAGAAGGTCGCGAGCGCTCCGCTTTCGCTGCAGGGCGCGCTCGTCGAGGGGTTCAGGAGCTTCTCACGCATGGCCGGCGCCGCTCCCGGCGCCCCGTCGATGGGCCGCATCCGCACGCGGCTCGCTGACCAGGACCTGGTGCTCACCGTCTCCGCGGTGCCGACCATCGCCGGTCAGCGCGTCGTCATCTCGCTGGTCCCGTTCCGGCCCGAGCCCCGTGGCCTCGCCGGGCTCGGGATGTCCGACGCCGAGGTGCGCGCACTGCATGCGATGGTGGAGCGCGGGCGGGGCATCCTGCTCGTCGCCGCTCCCGTGGCGGAAGGCCGCAGCAGTACCTACTACGCCCTGCTCGCGCACGCAGCGTCGGCCGGCAAGACCGCCTACTCGGTCGAGCGGACCGTCGAGTACGAGATCCCCGCGGTAGCCCAGGTACTCGTTGGCCCAGGCTCGCCGGTCGTACCCGCGGCGTACCTGTCCGCGGGCATCCGGCAGGACACCGATGTGGTCGCCATCGACGGGATGACCAGCGTGGACGACGTGCACGCGGCGATAGAAGCCGCGGGCGCGGGGCGTCTCGTTATCGCGACGTTCGCCGCCGGAGACATCGTCTCGGCGATGCGGCGCATGCTCGACTTGGGGGCCGAGCCCCACAGCCTCGCGTCGGCGTTGACGCTGGCTGTCGGTCAGCGCCTGGTTCGCACCAACTGCCCGAACTGCACGATGGAGCGACCTTCGGCCTCTGTCGCGGCCATCCCGGGCGCGCCGGCCGACCTCGTCAACCGCTCCGGCACCGGCTGCCCGAACTGCGGCAAGACGGGCTTCGGCGGGGTCACGGGCATCTTCGAGGTGCTCCCGTTCACCGATCCTGTCCGCGCCGTCGTCGCTCGTGGCGGCAGCGCCGTGGAGCTCGCGGGGGCGGCGCACGCGGCAGGCATGCGCCCGCTGTCCGCGTCGGGTCTCGCGAAGGTGAGCGCCGGGCTTGTCAGCGCGGACGAGCTCGACAGGGTCCTGAGGCTGTCGCGGTGAGCCCGCGAAAGCTGAAGGACGCTGCCGCTGCCGCCGAGGCGGAGGCCACGCCCGGCCGTGCGAAGTCCCGTCGCGCCGTCGCCGCCGCGCCCGTTGCGCCCGACGTCGAACAGGCTCAGTCCGCGGATCGTTCCGTCGAGCTCGCGGCGCTGCGACGGCTCGTCGTCTTCGCCGTCGACGGGCAGCGCTACGCGCTGCCGATCGACGTCGTCCAGGAGATCCAGCAGATCGTGGCGCTCTCGGAGATCCCCGACGACTCGGGCTCCGTGGTCGGGGTCATCAACCTTCGAGGCGCGGTCGTGCCGGCGATGGACGTTCGCCTGCTCCTGGGATTGGCGAGCCGCGAGTACGGGCTCCAGACGCCCATGATCTTTGCCACCACGCCGCGCGGACTTGTGGCGCTCATCGTCGACGAGGTCGAGGACGTGGTCGAGGTGCCGCCGGGTTGCATGCAGGAGGCATCGGTGGGCTACGAACTGGCCGACAAGCTCGTCGGCGTGTGCCGGCTGGACGATCGGCTGGTCTTCGTGTTCGACGTCGCGCGGCTCGTGAGTACCGCGCGCTCGGTCGGGAGGTGAGCATGCCGGTCGACGAGCACATGGGCGGATACGTCTACGCGGTCGCCGCGTACGACGAGATCCTTCAGCGTCGTGCGGAGTCTCTTGCAGTCGAGCAGGCCGACGCCGTCGACGAGCAGCGTGCAGGGGTGCTTCTCTTCACGCTGGGAGCCGAGTGGTACGGGGTGCGCGTCTCGCAGGTCCGGGAGATCTACAACGAGTACGTCGTCACGGCGATCCCGTGCGTTCCCGACTACATCGTCGGCGTGGTCAACATACGCGGCGAGATCGTCTCGGTGACCGACCTCAGGGTCATGATGGGTCTCGGCCGCACCGGAATGCCCGGCGCGGAGGAGCAGCCACCCCTCATCGTGATCGCCGACGACACGGTCTGCACCGCTCTCGTGGTCGACTCCATCGGCGACATCGCGGACATCTCGGCCGACTCGATCGAACCGCCGCTCGCGATACTCGATCGCGCGCAGGCGGACTACGTGGCGGGGACCTTCTACGTCGCGGGCAGGCTCGTCGCATTGGTGAACCTGCCACGTGTGCTGACGCCCATCGTCGGCGCCTAGGCCTTTGAGCAAGAGGGAGGACGATGATGATCGCAGGGTTGATCGCGAAGGTCCGGCAGAGGTTCCTCTACAAGTTCCTGGCGGTGAACCTGCTGCTGTACGGCGTGCTGAACGTGATACAGCTCACCGTCTTCTGGTCCCTGCTCGGCAGGAACGTCACGGACCAGCCGGGCTGGATGACCAGCATCCTTCTCGTTTCGGGGCTCTTCGTGCTGCTGATCATCGGCTGGCTCGTCATGTTCCTGTATGTGGGCGGGAAGATGCTTGCGCCTCTGGACTCCGTGGTGGACAGCGTCAAGCTCGCGACCACGGGTGAGGTCGGCCACAAGGCGATCGTCAAGTCGGAGGACGAGTTCGGCGTGCTCGCCAAGAGCTACAACCAGATGCTCGATCTGATCGTCTACCTGATCACGCAGACACAGGAGTCGAGCCGACGGCTTGCCCAGTCCTCGTCTGAGATCCTCTCGGCGACCGAACAGCAGGCGTCTGGTGCGGCCGAGCAGGCTGCCTCCATCTCGCAGACGACTGCCACGATGGAGGAACTCGCCGCGACCTATCGCCAGATAGCTGACAACGCCGACAGCGTCGTGCGCATGGCGGAGGCGACGCTGGGCACGGCCGAGTCGGGCCAGCAGGCCGTGGCCAACAGCCTCGCGGCGATGGAACAGATCAAGGTCCGTGCGCAGTCGTCCGCCAACAAGATCCTCGCCCTTGGCGAGCGCAGCCAGCAGATCGGACAGGTCCTGTCGATCATCAACAACATCGCCGACCAGACCAAGATCCTCGCGCTCAACGCCGCCATCGAAGCCGCGCGCGCCGGCGAGGCGGGCAAGGGCTTCTCGGTCGTGGCGATCGAGATCCGCAAGCTCGCCGAATCGGTCGTCGACTCCACCGCTGAGATCTCGACGATCATGACCGAGATCCAGAAGGCGGCCAACGACCTGGTGATCTCGACCGAGCAGGAGCTGAAGCAGGTCAGCGAGGGCGTGGAACTCGGCAACGTGACGGGAGACTCCCTCGAGCAGATCCTCGACATGATCGAGCAGACCACCTCCTCGGCGAAGGAGATCTCGGTGGCCACGCAGCAGCAGCGCACGGCCACGGAGCAGGTCGTGAAGGCCATGAAGGAGGTCGCGCAGGTCGCCCAGCAGACGGCCGCGGGCAGCAAGCAGGTCGCGGCCTCGGCCGAGGGGCTCGCCGGCATGGCGCGCGACTCGAGCCAGGTCGGCCAGGCCTTCCGGATCGTGGAGTAGCGCAGGGACACGACGTATCGCGACGAGCAGGACAGGGCGCACACCACCATGGTCGACTTCGACCGCAGCGCGTTCATAGGCAAGTTCCAGGAGGAGGCCGGAGAGTATCTCCAGCGTCTGAACGAGGGCGTCATCACGCTCGAGGCCGATCCGGGCAACCGAGAGCTGATCGACCAGATGCTGCGGGACGCCCATACGCTCAAGGGCAGCTCGCGCATGGTCGGACTCATCGAGATCTCCGACGTGGCCCACAA
>Ga0209798_10001173_pt1 | contig 15949 bp, 15 predicted proteins | sample DOMMetBare3Fresh_FD_187475 | JGI IMG/M metagenome (GOLD analysis project Ga0209798, IMG submission 187475) | Wetland sediment microbial communities from St. Louis River estuary, USA, under dissolved organic matter induced mercury methylation -... | ecosystem: Environmental > Aquatic >...
TGAGTCCGTGCTCACCCAATGAGGTCTACGTCGAGCGCGACGCACGAAAGGCAAGCCTCAGGGAATCGCGCGCTCGCGCCGCCGCGCCGGCAGCCCATAGCGATGCAGGTCGGTGCCGCGTGAGTCGAGCCAGCCCTTGGCGCGCTCGTAGCCGGGATGCAGCCGGCGCACCAGCCGCCAGAACCTTGGCGAGTGGTTGAGCTCGACCAGATGGGCGACCTCGTGCGCGGCCAGATAATCGAGCACGAACGGCGGTGCCAGGATCAATCGCCATGAGAACGACAGCACGCCCGCCGACGAGCAGGAGCCCCAGCGGCTCGACTGGTCGCGCACCGATATGCGGCTGACCTCGACGCCAAGGCTTGCGGCATGGCGACGGCTGGCGTTTTCGAGCTCGCGGCGCGCCTCGCGCTTGAGAAAATCGGCGATGCGGCGGTCGAGATGCGGCGGGTCTCCCGCAACGCACAGCAACCGGTTGCCGTTGCCGTCGGTCTCGGTCCAGACCGTGCCGCGCATGCCGCGCCGATGAACGATGCGATGCGGCACGCCGCGCAGCGGCACCTCGATGCCATGCATGAACGGCGCCGCCTCCGGCATCCGCTTGAGCCTGGTCGCAATCCATCCGCCATGCGACTGGGCGAAGTCGCGCGCCTCCTTGAGGCTGCCGCGCGGCGGGATGGTCAAGATCACTGCCCGCGTCACCGCATCGATGCGCAGCGTGTAACGGCGCGCCTGCCGGTGCCGGCGGAGCTGCACCAGGAAAATCGATCGCTCGAAAATGATCTCGATCGCCGAAGGTTCGCTCGGACGGCGATAGAGCAACGCGCGCCACATGGCCGAAGGTCCATCCAGAAAATGTCGGGGACGAAATAGTGCCATAGCCGCAATCCCCCGCAGCGCGGGTCGCCATGAAATTTAGGGCTTCCCCAAGGTCATGGGTGATGCCTATGAGCCGACCACAATATCTTGTGGCCACCAACACATGAATCCATCTTCACATCATCTTTTTTGAAGGTGTCCGGTGCCCGCTGCCCGGTCACACTTTGGGTGCCCCCGTAGTCATTGAATTTCATGAGGTAATTCAATGGATTAAACCTCATTTGCTGGGCGCGAAACCTCGAATCAAGCAAGAAACCCCGCTGTGACGGGGCTTCCCGGCCTCTGACACAATGGTTAACGGCTATTCGGCCGCCGGCAGATGCGCCGCGCCATTCGAGGTCGCGCGCGGGCCAGCGGGCGTACCGGTGCGATTGGCGCCAGCAGAGTTGATCGAAAGCACGAAATCGGAGATGCGCGGCACGATTTCGGCGCGAAAGCGCGAGCCGTTGAACACGCCGTAGTGCCCGACCTCCGGCTGCAGCCAGTGCGCCTTGCGAGCTTGCGGAATGTTGGCGCAAAGCGTGTGAGCGGCTTCGGTCTGGCCGACGCCGGAGATGTCGTCGTGCTCACCCTCGACCGTCATCAGCGCGACGCGACGGACGGCAGCAGGGTCGATGCGGATATCGCGATGCGTCATCCGCCCCTTGGGCAGCGCGTGACGGATGAACACGGTCTCGACGGTCTGCAGATAGAACCTGGCGCACAGATCCATGACCGCGAGGTATTCGTCATAGAACTCGCGATGCTTCTGCGCGGAATCGCCGTCCCCTTCGACCAGGTGCTGGAAAAGCTTGCGGTGCGCCTCCAGATGGCGGTCGAAGTTCATGCTTACGAAGCCATGCAGCTGCAGGAAGCCCGGATAGACGTTGCGCATGAAGCCCGGATTGGGGAACGGCACCTTGGTAATAACGTTGCGGCGGAACCACTCGACACCGCGCCGCTCGGCCAGCGCATTCACGGCCGTCGGGTTGACGCGCGTATCGATCGGGCCGCCCATCAGCACCATGGAATGCGGCACATAGGGATCGCCGTCGGCTTCCATGCGTGCGACCGCGGCGAGCACCGGCACCGACGGCTGACACACCGCGATCACGTGGCAGTCGCCGCCCAGGAAGTGCAGCATCGAGATCACGTAGTCGATGTAGTCATCAAGATCGAAGGTGCCGAGCGTCAGCGGCACCATGCGGGCGTCGATCCATTCGGTGACATAGACGTCGTGATTGGGCAGAAAGCCTTCGACCGTGCCGCGCAGCAGCGTGGCATAGTGGCCCGACATCGGCGCTACGATGAGAAGCCGCGGCTGCGGGCGGCGCGGCGGGCGCTCCAACGCGCGCTTGAAGTGCAGGAGACGGCAGAACGGCCGCTCCCAGACCGATGAGATATGCACCGGGACACGCTCGCCCCCGACCTGGGTCGTGGTGACGCTCCAGCCCGGCTGGCCATAGCGCCTGGTCGAGCGCTCGAACAACTCAAACGCCGCCGACGTCGCTTTTCCAAACGGCGTATGGGCGAGCGGATTGGCCGGGTTCTTGAAAAAAAGACGCCCGGCATCCGCGAAGGCGCGGGCCGGATTGAGGGCGGCGTGGCTCAGCTCATAAAGCCAATAAGCGGGCGCCGCGTACATCGGGCCGTGACCGCCCGCAGCGGCTGCGGCACCGCCGAATTCACCAATCGGCATCGACCGGGCCCCCCGCCCGTTATTGTGCAGTGCAGCATCCTGTTCTTTTTTCATCACCCAGTCAACCTACACGCAATTCCTTTGCACCCCTTTAAGTAGTGATTTTTTGTGGTGAATCAGTACCCTTCGGCAAAAATGGCCGCTACTCGCCGCTTTGGAGCAGGGAACCGATGCGCCGCGCGCTGCGCAGCAACGCCAGGAACGCCGCAACCGCAAGTGCGAAGTAGATCGCGTTGAGCCCGAACGACGCGAGCATCAGGTCGGCGCGAAACTGCTGCTCGAGGATCAGCGCGCGCATGCCCTCGAACACATAGGTCGGCGGCAGCGCCCAGGCCACCCATTGCAGCCACTCGGGCAGCACGCTGACGGGATAGTAGACGCAGATCACCGGCATGATCAGGAACATCATGGTCCAGGCCAGGCTTTCAGCGCCCATGCCGTTGCGCATCACGAGGCCCGACACCACGATGCCGACCGACCAACTGGTCAGGATCAGGTTCATGAAGAACGCTGCCAGTGCGAGACCCAGCCCATAGATGTTGAAGTCGAAGAACGCGATCGCAATCAGCGTGACCGGCACCATCCCGATCGCCAGCCGCACGACGCTCATGATCATCAGCGCGAACACGAACTCGATCGGCCGCAGCGGACTGATCATCAGGTTAGCGAGGTTGCGCGACCACATCTCTTCGAGAAACGAAATCGAGAAGCCGAGCTGACCGCGGAACAGGATGTCCCACATCATCACGGCGCCGATGAAGACGCCGCCGGCGCGGGCGAAGAAACCGGAATTCTGCGCGATGTAGAACTGCAGGAAGCCCCAGACCAGGAGCTGCACCGCCGGCCAGTAGATCAGCTCCAAGACCCGCGACCACGACGAGCGCAGGAGATACAGATAGCGCAGCACCATGGCGCCGACGCGATGCGGCGCGAGCGTCAGCGCGGTCGCGAATGGTGCCCTCATTGCGCGGCCTCGCGCGCAGCTTCGCCCTGTCCGCGCGCGACGTCGAGGAACACCTCCTCCAGCGTCTCGCGGCCGTAGCGGGCAAGCAGGCGCGCCGGGGTGTCGTCATCCTCGATGCGGCCGCGCTTCATGATGATGACGCGCTCGCAAAGCCGCTCGACCTCGGCCATGTTGTGGGAGGCCAGGAGCAACGTCGCGCCGCGTTCGGCCCGGTAGCGCTCGAGCCGCGCACGCACCCAGTCGGCGGTATCGGGATCGAGCGACGCGGTCGGCTCGTCGAGCAGCAGGACGTCGGGCGTATTGATCAGCGCCTTGGCGAGCGCCACCCGCGTCTTCTGGCCGGCCGAGAGCCGGCCGGTGGGGCGGTCGAGGAACTCGCCAAGATCGAGCTCGCTCGCGAGCTGCGCGATGCGCGCGGCAAGGTCGGCAACCGCATAGAGGCGCCCGAATACGGCGAGGTTCTGCCGCACCGTCAGCCGATGCGGCATGTCGACATAGGGGCTCTCGAAATTCATCCGGTGCAGCACCCGGTAGCGCTGCCGCGGCATCTCGGCGCCGAGCACGCGTGCCGAGCCGGAGGTGGGCATCACGAGCCCCAGAATCATCGCAATGGTGGTGGTCTTGCCGGCGCCGTTGCCGCCCAGGAGCCCGGTGACGGAACCGGGCGCGAGCGCAAACGAGATGCCGTCGACCGCGCGCGTGGTCTTGTAGACCTTAACCAGATCCTCGACGGCAATGGCGGGTTCGGCGGTGGTCATGGGCCCCAGATGTGACGCCGCGCCTCCCCTTGCGCAAGCCCTGCCGCGCCGCTTGGGCTCCGCTTGGGCGCCGCCGTCTCCGTGACGCGGGACAATCCACCACGGTTGAGCTTAGCATGCCGGAAGGTAGTGTCCCGGCATGTCGATCGAGCTTCATGAACACGCCGGCCGGCCGGGGCGCAATGTGCGCCTCGATACGCTGGTGCGGCTGCGCTGGGTGGCGGTGATCGGGCAGACCACCGCGGTGCTGGTCGTCTATTTCGGGCTCGATTTCGAGCTGCCGATCTGGGCCTGCCTGGCGGTGATCGTGCTGGCGGGCTGGCTCAACGTGGCGCTGCGCGTGCGCTTCCGGGTGACGCAGCGGATCGAGCCCGACCGGGCGGCGTGGCTCCTGGCCTTCGACATCGCCGAGATCGCGATCCTTCTGTTCCTCACGGGCGGGCTGCAGAACCCGTTCTCGTTCCTGCTGCTCGGGCCGGTGTTGCTGTCGGCGACCGCACTGCCGCCGCGCATGATCGGGATGCTGGGGGGCTTGGCGGCGCTGTGTGCCACGGTGCTCGCGTTCTACTACTATCCGCTGCCGTGGGATCCGGACGAGCCGCTGCAACTGCCCGCGATCTACATCATGGGGGTCTGGCTCGCGACCTTGCTCGCGCTCGGATTCATCGCCGTGCATGCGTGGCAATTGACGGAGGAATCGCGCCAGCTTGCCGACGCGCTCGCCGCCACCGAGCTGGTGCTGGCGCGTGAGCAGCACCTGTCCCAGCTCGACGGGCTTGCCGCCGCCGCCGCGCACGAGCTCGGCACGCCGCTGTCCACCATCACGGTGATCGCGACCGAGCTCGAACGCGCGATCGAGCCCGACTCGCCCTATATGGACGACATCAGCCTCGTGCGCGAGCAGGCGCAACGCTGCCGCGCGATCCTCGCCAAGCTCACCGAGCTCTCCTCCAACATCGAGCCGTTCGACCGCATGCCGCTGTCGGCGCTGGTTGACGAGGCGGTGGCGCCGCATCGCAACTTCGGCATCGCCATCAACGTGACCCTAAAGGCGCAGAACGACGCCACCGAGCCGGTGGGCGGGCGCAACCCGGCTATTCTCTATGGCCTCGGCAACCTCGTGGAGAACGCGGTCGACTTCGCCCGCGAGCGGGTCGACGTGGCGGTGACCTTCAGCGGCGAGGAAGTCGACGTGACCATCAGCGACGACGGCCCGGGCTTTGCGCCCGAGATCATGGATCGGGTCGGCGAGCCCTACGTCACCAGCTCGCGCCGGCGGCGGTTCAACGTCGGCGGCGAGGCCGGCGGCGGGCTGGGGCTGGGCGTCTTCATCGCCAAGACCCTGCTGGAGCGCTCGGGGGCGACGCTCACCTTTGAGAATCGGGTCTTCCCGGAGCGAGGCGCGGTCGTACGCGCCCGCTGGAACCGCGCCGACTTCGAGGTGGCGGGGACGCCGGCCGGGCCGGCGTAAGCCGGTATGTATTGGCAAGCTATTGCATTTAATCATATTTTAGAGATTGTTGGCAGCCGGGTTGCCGCCCACGGCACCAGCACATAAATTTGCTATAGACGAGCCACGGACCAACCTTCTCTGGCTCGTTTGCAGCAAGGACCCCATGACCGCGATGGCGACTGGCGCGAAGACCGACGGTCTCCCCTCCGGGACGGTTGATCGCACACTCCTGATTGTCGAGGACGACAAGTCATTTCTGCAGCGGCTGGCTCGCGCTATGGAAAGCCGCGGCTTCACGGTCACCACCGCGGAATCGGTTGCCGAGGGTCTTCTGCATCTCGAAAGCCATTCACCCGCCTACGCGGTCGTCGACATGCGGCTCGGCGACGGCAACGGTCTCGACGTGATCTCCGCGCTCAAGCGCCGGCGTCCGGACGCACGCGCCATCATTCTCACCGGCTACGGCAACATCGCGACCGCCGTGAATGCCGTGAAGGTCGGCGCGGTCGACTACCTGGCCAAGCCGGTCGACGCCGACGACGTCGTGCATGCGCTGCTGGCGTTCGAGGGCAAGCACGCCGAGCCGCCCGAGAACCCGATGTCGGCCGACCGCGTGCGCTGGGAGCACATCCAGCGCATCTACGAGCTGTGCGGCCGCAACGTCTCCGAGACCGCACGCCGGCTCAACATGCACCGGCGCACCCTGCAGCGGATCCTGGCCAAGCGCGCGCCGAAATAACAGACACCGGGTCGCACGCGGGCCGTCATGAAGATCACCCGCATCGAGCCGATCCACGTCTCCATCCCGTTCGAGCACGGAGCACCGCGCCCGACCGAAGGGCTCGGGGCCGGCGGCCGCTTCGACATCCTGTTCGTGCGCGTCGAGACCGACGCCGGCATTACCGGCTGGGGCGAGGCGTTCGGCTATGCGGCCGGGCCGGTGACGACGGCGGCGCTCACGCGCATCGTGGCGCCGCTCGCGGTCGGGCGCGACGCTACCGACATCGCCGCCCTGATGGGCGACCTGTGGTTCCGCACCAAGGGCATGTCGCGCAACGGGCCGGTGGCGTTCGCGCTCTCGGGCCTCGACATCGCGCTCTGGGATATCAAGGGCAAGGTGGCGGGAGCGCCGATCTGGAAGCTCCTGGGCGGCGCTGGCCGGCCGCGCGTTCAAGCCTATGCGAGCCTGATGCGGCTTGGCCCCGCCCATGTCGGCAAGGTCGCGGCCGAGGCGGCGGCGCACGGCTATCGTCACATCAAGCTGCACGAGCATTCGGTCGAGGCGGTTGCGGCCGCGCGCACGGCGGCCGGGCCGGCCGTGCCGCTGATGCTCGACACCAATTGCTTCTGGCCGACGGTCGAGGCGGCGCGCGCGGCGGCGCGGGCGATGCAGCCTTATGAGCTTGCCTGGCTCGAGGAGCCGCTCTATCCGCCCGACGACTTCGAAGGCCTGGCGCGGCTGCGGCGCGGGGCGGGCGTGCCGATCGCCGCCGGCGAGAACCTCGGCAATGTCATGGACGTGCGCCGCATCGCCGACGCCAAGGCGGTCGATGTCGTGCAACCGAGCCTCGCCAAGATGGGCGGCATCAGCGAGGTCGTGAAGGCGATCGCGGACGCCGAGCGACGCGGCACCCGCGTGGTGCTGCATGCGCCCTACAGCGGGCCGGCGCTGATCGCGGCCGTGCACGTGATCGCGGCGCAGAAGGACGACATGCTGTGCGAGCACCGCTACGGCGCGCTGGCCGCCAAGCCGCTTGGCGACTTCACCGAGGCGCATGACGGCTACCTGCGCGTGCCCGACGGCCCGGGACTCGGCATCGAGGTCGACCTTGAGGCAATCGAGCGCTATCGGGTCGGGTAGCCCATGCCTGCCGATTGGCGCTAGATTAAGGGCAATAGATCGGGAGGAAACCATGTGGCGGCTCATCGCCATCGCCGCGCTGCTGCTCGGCGCGCAAGGCAGCGCCTCGGCACAGGGCTGGCCCGGGAAGCCGGTGCGCGTGATCGTGCCGGTGACGGCCGGCAGCGCCATCGACATCGTGGCGCGCACGATCTCCGACCAGCTTTCCGCCCGGCTCGGCCAGCCGTTCGTGGTCGAGAACCGCACCGGCGCGGGCGGCACGATCGGCGCAGCGTCGGTCGCCAAGGCCGATCCGGACGGCTACACCATCCTGGTGCACTCCACCGCGCACACGATTTTTCCTGCCACCTTCGCCAACCTGCCGTTCGACACCGCGCGCGATTTCGCGGGCGTGACGCCGGTCGTCAACGTGCCGCTGGTGCTCGTGGTCTCGCCGGCGAAGCACACGTCGCTCAAGGAGCTGGTGGCAGCCGCGAAGGCAAAACCTGGCTCGATCAACTACGCGACCGTCGGCGCCGGCGCCGCCGCCCACATGACCGCGGAGCGGCTGCGGCTCTCCGCGGGCTTCGAAGCCCAGCAGATTCCGTTCCGCGGCGCGCCCGAGGCGCAGACCGAGGTGCTGGCCGGCCGGGTCGATTTCTTTTTCAGCCCGGTGCTCGCCGCGTTGCCACTGGTGCAATCAGGGCAATTGCTTGCGCTCGCAGTCTCGAGCTCGCAGCGCGCCTCCGCGCTGCCCGAGGTGCCGACCACGGTCGAGGCCGGCTATCCGAACTCGGCCTACGATTTCTGGATCGGGTTCTTCCTGCCAGCCAAGACCCCGCGCGATCTCGTCGAGAAGCTCTACCAGGAGATCCGCAAAGCCAAGGAGGCGCCGGAGGTGCAGGCGAAGTTCAAGACGCTGGGCGGCGAGCCGATGGACATGACGCCGGTCGAATTCGACGTCCTGATCGGCGAGGCGGTCGCCATGAACAAGGAGCTGGCGAAGGCGGCCGGCATCAAGCCGCAATAGCCCTCCGTGCTGTTAACGCGCGGCCGCTTTGCCTATCATGCAACCCATATCGATGCCTGAACGATGGAGAACCTCATGGCCACGACCCGTCAGGTCAAAGCTGCCCTGGTGTGCCTTGCGATCGGCTTGGCGACAGCGCCTGCCTCCGCGCAGGATGAGAAAGCCTTCTTTGCCGGCAAGACCGTGCGCATCGTGGTCGGCTCCGCGACCGGCGGCGGCTACGACATCTATTCGCGGCTGATCGCGCCCTATCTCGCCAGGGTGCTCGGCGCGACCGTGATCGTGGAGAACCAGCCGGGCGCGGGCGGGCTCATCTCCCTCAACCGCCTCTACGTGACCGAGCCGGACGGGCTCGCCCTCACGCTCGCCAACGGCACGTCGGCGGCGTTCGCGCAGCTCACCGACCAGCAGGGCGCCCGCTTCGACCTCGCCAAGTTCGGCTATCTCGCCACCGTCGGGGCGCCCCCTGGGCTATGGCTCGTTGGCCCCAACTCGCCGATCAAGACCGTCAAGCAGGCGATCGACGCCAAGATGAAATGGCGCTGGGCCGCGAGCGGACCGGCCGACGGGCTCGGCAACGGCGCCGCCTTCACCTGCGAGGCGCTCAAGCTCGACTGCCAGATCGTGCCGGGCTACGGCGGCAGCGCGCAAGCCGGGCTCGCGGTGACGCGCGGCGAGATGGACGCGGTCTACGTGCCGGAATCCTCGGCCAATAACTTCGTGAAGGCGAAGCAGAATCTCGCGCTCGCCACCGTCGGGCGCAAGAAGTCGCGCTGGTTCCTCGACCACCCGACCATCTTCGAGGCGGTCGAGCTCAGTGCCGACGCCCACTGGCTGTTCGATTTCTTCACCGGCGTCGAAGAGATGGGCCGCGTCATGATGGTGCCGCCCAACATGCCGAAGGCGCGGCTCGCCTTCCTGCAAGCGGCGATCAAGGAAACGCTGCACAATCCGCAGCTCATCGCCGAAGGCGAGCGCACCGAGCGCATCATCGAGTATCTCGACCCCGACAGCACGCTCAAGAACGTGCAGACCATCGTGTCGAACGTGACGCCGGAGCAGAAGAAGCGCGTGCAGGCGATCCTGGCCAGGAACAAGTGAGCGAACTCAATCGCCTCTTCGTGTCGTCCCCACGCAAGTGCTAAGGCATGCACATACCGTGACACATCGCGACGTGCGTCAGTCCGCCGCCTCGTAAGGCCCTTGCGGATCGGCGAGCGCCGAAAGCCGCAGCGCCGCGGCGCGCGCGAAGGCAAGCAGCATGTTCTTGCGAGTTGATGCATGCAGGCGATGCTCGGGCGCGGCGCAGACAAGCTCGGCCCCGAAGCCATCGGCGACGATCAACCCCGTGTCCGGCGGGAAGATGTCGCACGGCACCTCGGTCGTGGTGGCGAAGAACAGCCGGTCGCAATGCAGCCGGTAGTCCATCCATTTCTGGTCGGCGCGGAAATCGGCGATCGAGGACTTGATCTCGACGATCCAGAGCGTGCCGTCAGCGCCGAGCGCCACGAGATCGGCGCGCCGGCCGGACGGCAGCGGCAGCTCGCTCACCACCGAATAGCCATGCGCATGCAGGAGCCGCGTGGTGCCGCGCGCGACCGCGAGCGCGGTCTCCGATTGGCGGCCGTCGACGGGCAGCGATGCGGCCAGCGAGCTCGCGCTCATCGAATGGAGAATCCCAGGCAACGGAACCGCAATGCTCCGGTGAACGATACGCACGCCACACCCCCGCACGCAAACACACGGTTACTAAAACTCATTCTGCCGCAGCCGCCCGCTCGGCAAAAGCGACTGTAAGTGATTCGCGCGTCGCGGCCAGTATCCCGCGCTCGGTGATGAGCCCGGTCACCAGCCGCGCCGGCGTCACGTCGAAGCCATAATTGGCGACGCGCGCCCCCGCCGGCACGAGCCGCACGGTCTCGATCCGGCCGTCAGCCGTGAGGCCCGAGATGCTCGTGACCTCCTCGGGCGCCCGCTCCTCGATCGGGATCTCGCGCACGCCGTCGGCGACTGAAAAGTCAATGGTCGGCGACGGCAGCGCCACGTAGAACGGCACGCCGTTGTCCTTGGCGGCGAGCGCCTTCAGGTAGGTGCCGATCTTGTTGCAGACGTCGCCGTTCGCGGTTACGCGGTCGGTGCCCACAATCACCAGATCGACGAGCGCGTGCTGCATCAGGTGGCCGCCGGTGTTGTCCGGGATCACGGTGTGCGGCACGCCATGCTGGCCAAGCTCCCAGGCGGTCAGCGCGGCACCCTGGTTGCGCGGCCGGGTCTCGTCGACCCAGACATGGATCGGCAGACCCTGGTCATGCGCCGCGTAGATCGCCGCGGTCGCGGTGCCAACGTCGACGGTCGCAAGCCAGCCGGCGTTGCAATGGGTGAGCACGTTGACGCGTTCGCCCGGCTTCTTGTTCGCCGCGATTGCCTCGATCAGCGTCACGCCATGGCGGCCGATCGCCCGGTTGATGGCGACGTCTTCATCCGCGATCTCGGCGGCGCGGCGATAGGCCGCCGCGGCGCGCTCCGCGCGCGGCCGGTTGCGTACCGCCGCCATCATCTCGTCGAGCGCCCATTTGAGATTGATCGCAGTCGGCCGCGTCGCGATCAGCGCCGCATAGGCGCACTCGAGCGCTTCGTCCGAGGCGTCGGCGGCAAGCGCAAGCGCCACCCCATAGGCGGCCGCCGCCCCGATCAGCGGCGCCCCTCTCACCTGCATCGTGGCGATCGCATGCACGGCCTGCTCAAGCGTCGTCAGCCGCAGCGTGACGAAGCGGTGCGGCAACTGGGTCTGGTCGATGATGCCGACGGTCGATCCGTCGGCCTCGAGCCAGATCGTGCGCATGGGCTTTCCGTCGACCTTCATGCGGCTGTCTTAACCCGGTTTGATCCGGCGTTCTACCGCGGCGGCTTCATCGCCTCGTTGAGGCGCGCGAGAATATCGGGCGGGGCCGCGTAGGCGTTGCGGATGATCGCCTCGACCCCGGCGCCCGCGACCGGATCGACCTCGATCTGCTCGCGCACCGCGTCGGCCCGGAACGCCGGATCATTGACCGCGGCCGTCATGGCGGCGCGCAGCGCCGCGACGCGCTCGGGCGGCGTCTCGGGCGGCGCCATGAAGGCGTAGCCCACGTCATAGGCCGAGAACTTGAGCTCCAGCATCCGGCGCTCGGCCGGCGTGCGGGTGAGATCGAGGCTGAGCGGAACCTCGGCCGGAATGTCCGGGTGTCGCTTGAGGCCCATCTGGTAAAGCAGGCTGATCTTGCCGTCGCGCAGCCATTCGGCGTTGCGGGTCTTGATGCCGTACCACGCGATATTGGCGCGCCCCTGGGTCTCGCCGCGCTGCATGGCAAGGTCGATGTCGGCGCCGCTTTGATAGCCGGTGATCACGCGATACTTGAAGCCAAGGATATGGCGCATGACATAGGCGTCGCTGGCGCTGTTGGAGGCGACCGACGCCGCACCGACCACGAGTTCCTGCGTGAGCAGGTCTTGCGCCTTGCGCACCGGCGTCGCCGCGTTCCACGCGATTGCCACGCTGGCGTAGCGCGCCGGCCCGCCAAGCCATTTGAGCCGCAGCGGGTCATAGCCTTCGGTTTTGCCGGTGAACAGCGGATCGAACACCAGCGACGGCAGCACGATCCCGATGGTGGCGCCGTCCTTGGGCGCGACCGACTGGATATGATTGAGCACCTGCAGGCCGCCGGCGCCGGCCATGTTGCGCGGCACCACGGTCGGATTGCCCGGCAAGTGCTTGCCGAGATGGCGGGCGACCGCGCGCGAGACCTGGTCGACGCCGCCGCCGACACCGGAGCCGATCATCAGGTTCAGCGTCTTGCCGCGATAGAAATCCTCAATTCCGTCCGCCCGGGCGACGCCCGGCCACGCCAACACGATCAGGCTCAGCCACAGCCAGCGCATGGTTCCTCGGGGCCTCCCTCCCGCGCACTATAGCCAATAGCGCCACGCAAAGGCGACGGTCAGCACCGCCCCCACGACGACCACGAGCGAGCGCGCGACCGCGTTCGGCAGGATGCGGGCGATCCGCACGCCAAGCAGCGCACCAATCGGCACCCCCGCCATCATCACCAAGGCCTGCGGCCAGACGACCAGCGCTTGCGTAGCGAAGAATGCCGACACCACCGCGCTGTTGATGGAGACGACCAGGTTCTTGGTGACATTGGCGGAGCGATAGTCGCCGCCGGTCGTGACCGACACCACACCGAGCACGAGCACGCCCAGGCCGGCACCGAAGTAGCCGCCATAGACTGACACCGGCAGCAGCCAGGCAATCATCCGGGTCCAGTCGTGGCCGTGGTCGCCGCGCGCCGCCGCCCGCTCCCGCAGCCATGTGCTGATGCGCCCCGCAAAGGCGAACAGCACGGTGGCGAAGCCGAGCAGTAGCGGCACGAGCGCCGCGAACACCCGCTCGGGCGTGAGCAGGAGCAGTAGCGCGCCCATAACGGCTCCGATCACCGACGCGGCGATCAGTCCGACGAACGAGCGTCCGAGCGGCGGCAGGTGCGCGCGGTCGTAGAGCACGGCGAGGATATTGCCGGGGACGAGCGCCGCCATGTTGGTGGCGGTCGCGAGCACGGGCGATATCCCGGTCGCCAGCAGCGCCGGAAAGGTGATGACCGCAGCGCCGCCCGCGAGCGTCGAGATCACACCGCCCGCGACGCCGGCGAGCAGCAGGAAGGCGATCTGAACAGGGTCCATTCAATGGCTGATCAATGTCGGCGCCCGACGTCTTCGATCAAAGGCCATAACGATGCAGGCCCGAAAATACAATTGCGGGCCCGCAATCCTGAGAGCGACTATCGATGAGAGGGCGCCGTCACCACTTCAGGTTCAGACCCAGGCGTCCGACAATGTCGGTATTCCTGAAACGGGAGGTGTAGCCGCCCGTACGATCTGTAACGGTTTGCCGGCCGAGGTCGACATAGAGCACCTCCGCCTTGACGGTCAGGTTCGAACTGATGAAACGCTCGATGCCGCCGCCGGCCGTCCAGCCCACTCTTGTGTCATTGTCAGACACCACGCAGCCTGGGTTGCCTGGACACACGAAGGGCGGCGGGAAAGCCCACGAATTGTCGACCCCACCCACCGCGAGGCCGCCCGTGACGAACAGGAGAGTGGGCCCGAACGTCACGCCAGCGCGCGCTCGAACGGTGGCAAGCCACGATAGCTTGGTTGAGTGAATGATTGGAAACCCGAGGCCATTATTGCCATTTTTTTGCTGCGAGCCCTCGGCATCGACCCAGTTCAGGTCGGCTTCCAGGCCATAGACGAAATTCTGCGATTGCCAATTATATCCCACTTGACCGCCGAACGTCGCCCCGGTGTCTTTCGTTTTTGCCGAGTCGTATGCACCGAAACCGTTCAACGTCGTATCGGTGGCCAGCCGGTGCCAAACGACCCCGCCGTTCAAGCCGAGATAGGGCCCCGCCCAGGTCTGGGCGATGACCGGCGCGGGTGGCGCCTTGATCGGCATGTCGGCCGCCGAAGCGACGCCCGTCAAAGCCAGGCAGGAAACCGTCGCCAGCAGTTGGAGCTTCGTTGTGAACGCCATTAGAGGCACCCCCGAACAGGAATCGTTCCTAAGAAAAATACCATTCACCCCTCTCAGTTGCTGTAATCTTTTGGACACACGCGAGGGTTTTTACACATCTCCTCTTCTTCGAAATCTTATCTTCAATAAGACCATGTTTTGGGTGCTCAGCCCTTTGCGAGCTCTTCGGCGAGCCGTCGCCGGTCGATTTTTCCCATATCATTTCGGGGGATGTCGGCTATCCGGATGAACCGGCCGGGCACAAAAGCAGGTGGCAGCTCGCGTGCGCAATGCCGACGAAGCGCCTCTGCATCGAAGCTTGCCGCCACGACCGCCACCGCCAGCTCCTCGATCCCCGCGGCATTCGACACCGCGAAAGCCGCCACCTGCTGGACGCCCGGACATGACGCCAGCGCCTGCTCGATCCGCTCCGGACTGACCTTGTCGCCACCGAGATTGAGGACCGCCTGCTCTCGCCCGGACAGAACCAAGAGGCGCTCGGGGGTCAGCCGCCCAATGTCGCCCGGATAGAACCAGCCATCCCGGAAGGCGCCGCCCTGGGCATCGCCCCGATAGCCCTCGACCGTGAAGGGGCCCCTGATTCGAACGAGCCCCTCCTGGCCCGCGGGCAGCGCGTTGCCGGATCGATCCGCGATGCCGACGGTCACGCCAGGCGTGACGAAGCCGACTGCGCCCAGCGTATCGACGATCGCATGGGCGGGCGCGGTCGCCACGATGTTGGCTTCGGTCGATCCGTAGCAGGCGATCAGGCTCGAACACAGGCGCGCACGCACACGCTCCGACAGCGCCCGCGGCATGAGACCGCCGACCGACAGCACGACCTCGAACGCCGCGGTCAGCGCCGGCGCGCTGTCATAGTAGCCGACGAATTCTGCCAGCGCCGCCGGCGACGCCACCATGGCCTGCACATTATAGAGTGTGAACGCCTGCATGGTCTCGACCGCGTCCGGGCCGCGCACGATGGCGGTGCCGCCCTTGGCCAAGGTGTAGAGCCAGAACAGGAAGCCGATCGCAGTCCCCAGCCCCGGATCGATGAAGATGCGCGAACACGTGGCCACGGTGCGGCCGAACGTCCAGGTGTGACGAGCGATTCTCTCGATCAGCATGTCGTGGCTGAAGGCCACGCCCTTCGGATGGCCGGTCGTGCCGGAAGTGAGAATGATGCGGCAGGCGCCTGTTGCGGGCGGCGTGCCGGGATCTGGCGCCCGCCCGTCGCCCGCAAGCCAGTTCATGTCGGCCAGGATGACCCGGCGCGCATTCCCGAAGATGAGAGACTTGTCGGCGATAACCGCATCGATCTTCAGCTCGGCCGGCAGGTTGGTGTCGCGCACCGAGACGGTTTCGGCGCCCAGATAGGCGAGCCCTAGAATGAACGCCGCATGCAGGATCGGCTCTTCGATCATCAGCGCGACCACGTTGCCGGGGCCGAGCCCCTGCGCCCGCGCCTTCGCCGCGATGGCGTAGATGAACTGCTCAAGCCGCCCATAGCTGACCAGCGGCAGCGCATGACCAGGTGCGCACATGGCGGCAACCGCCACCTGCGTCCTGCAATGAAACAGGATCGGCTCAACGATGTTCATCTCGACCCGCTACGGCGCGTTGTGGTCGTCGAACGGAAAAGGAAGGCGAATAGCAAATGGCGAGTAGCGAATAGGGATAGCAACGAGACTGGCGAGGCTTCATTCGCTATTCGCTATTCGCTATTCGCTATTCGCTATTCGCTATTCGCTATTCGCTATTCGCTATTCGCTATTCGCTATTCGCTATTCGCTATTCGC
>Ga0209798_10001175_pt1 | contig 15928 bp, 11 predicted proteins | sample DOMMetBare3Fresh_FD_187475 | JGI IMG/M metagenome (GOLD analysis project Ga0209798, IMG submission 187475) | Wetland sediment microbial communities from St. Louis River estuary, USA, under dissolved organic matter induced mercury methylation -... | ecosystem: Environmental > Aquatic >...
TTCTGTACAACTTACAATTGGAAATCATTAACTTTCTGTACAAGAACTTGCGTAAAGCGGCGAGTTAGTAGCAACTCTACGAAACACCCCAAAAATTGAATTTTTAGACAACTAACAATGGGAATAATAAGACTTACAAAATGAAATTAAACACTATTTTATTATTTAGCATTTTGACTTTCTTTACTTCTTGTAATGGACAAAATTCAACCAAATCAGAAAAAAATAGTAGTCATTCAGTAGTTAAAATTGGCGACACAGTAAAAGAACTTGGCACAAGCATAATGGTTGTTTATCAAGACAAGAAGAATATTTACTGGTTTGGAAGCTGGGAAACAGGGGTGTATAGATATGATGGGAAGACAATGGTTAATTATAGAACAAAACATGGTTTGCCAAACAATAGAGTTGATGAAATTAAAGAAGATAAATCTGGCAACATATACTTCAGTTCTTGTCATCCAACTTCGACAATAACTAAGTTTGACGGACATACATTTACTACATTATCAGCAATCCCAAGTAAAGACTGGAAACTTCAACCCAATGATTTGTGGTTTAGGCATTCTTATCAAACTGAAAAAGTATATCGGTATGACGGCATTACTTTATATGAGTTGCAATTACCTAAGCCTCCTAAACTTTCCAATCCTTTCGAAATTTATAGCATCTATAAAGACAGAAGGGGAAGTGTTTGGTTTGGTACGAATCCATCAGGTGTTTGCCGCTATAACGGAAAATCATTTGAATGGATTACAGAAAATGATGTGACCGAATTTGGTGATGGCGGTGCAAACGGAGTTCGTTCAATTACCGATGATGGGAATGGAGACTTTTGGTTCAATACCGAATATCGTTATAGCGTTTATGACAGCGTTACATTAAATAGCACATCATTTTACAGACGACAAGTAAGTATAGGTGGTTTGGACGGGAAAAAGGATGGTAGTCTAAATGAGTATTTATCAATTGTAAAGGACAACAATAATAACTTGTGGTTTGCAACTTATCGTAGTGGTGTTTGGAAATATGACGGAACAAAAGTTATACATTACCCAGTTCAGAAAGATTCTATAGGCATTACGATTTTTAGCATTTACAAAGACAACAATGGTGACCTATGGCTTGGAACACACGAAAACGGAGCATATAAATTCAACGGAAAAACATTTGAAAAATTTCAGCCTTGGTTCGTGTCCGTAAAAATAAAACGCTCCGATGTATGTCTCCTCAGCCTTGGTTCGTGTCCGTAACAAAATAAGACGCCCCGATGCGTGTCCTCACGCATCGGAACTAATATCATTATGGTGATGCGTGAGGACACGCATCACGGCATTTACACAGTTCGTTCGTAGTACCGCTTTTCGTAGTACCGCTTTATAAATGTGTTGTTGGTGACGTGAACTTTATTAAATCAGTATTATTTTTGAACACCAACAACGGAGTAATCACAGTAACTGATATACCATTATCTTTTTTTCTTTGCCCTTTACCGTTACCTCACCCCAGGGCTTTGCTGAAATCAATTCTTTGGTTTTTTCATAAATTGATTCATCTATTAGAATAGCATCTGAAAGATTTGTAGTTAATGATTCTATCCTTTTTGCAGTGTTTACTGTATCACCTGTAATTGCATAAGTCAACCTGTAAGCAGAGCCCAGATTTCCGGCTATTATCGGACCATAGTTAAGTCCGATACCAACAGTCAATCTCGTTGTTAAAATATCCTTTAAGTCACTATTGATCTCATCCAGTTTTTTTATCATTTTGATTGCACAATTAACGGATGAAATTTCAGGGTCATGAATCGGAACGGGAGCTCCAAAAGTTGCGAAAATCTCGTCGCCGGTAAATTGAGTGATGACACCATTGTGCATTTTAACCACGTCTGCCATCTTGGAATAATATGTATTAAGTATTCGAAATACCTCAGAAGGGTTTAACTTTTCTGCCATTGCAGTAAATCCTCTGATATCACAAAATAGAATTGCCACATCCATCTTAACACCTTCACTTAATGCCTGGTTAGTTTCAGAGAGTGCATTTTTTACGACGAACTCCGGTACATATTTTATAAAAAGATCTAAGATATTTTTCTGTTTGTCTGATAATTTATTGAGTTCTATATTAACCTGTTCAATTTCATCAACTCTTTTTAATTCTCTTTTTTGTGATTTCTCAAGTTCGAATTTGATCTGCATATTTTTCGTAATATCTCTCTGAACAGCCAGTAAATTCCGGACGACTCCGTTTTTATCAAATACAGGGGAAATAGACCACTCCATATAAAATTCAGTCCCGTCTTTTTTGTAATTAATCGTCTGCCCTTCCCATACTTCACCTTTGTTAAGAACGTATCTTAAATTATTAAATATACTCAGATCGGTATTTGGCCCTTGTAAAAATCTTGGATTTTTACCGACAACTTCTTCTCTGCTCCAACCTGTCATTTTCTCAAAAGCTTTATTGACATAAATAATATAAGGGCCGGGTAAATCCAGTTCCGGAGCTGTAATCAAAATGCTTTGCGTCATTGATTCCAGTATAATGCCGGAGTCAATTGAGTGAGATTTTGGTATGCCCATCAAATAAAATTACTTATAATTTTTAAATGAATTAATTCCGGTCTGCTATACAATTTTATATAATCTTCTCTACCTGTGTTCGTACATGTCTGATTCTTCCCAGACGAGTCCTCAGCCTTGGTTCGTGTCCGTAACAAAATAAGACGCCCCGATGCGTGTCTCCACGCATCGGAACGAATATCATGATGGTGATGCGTGGAGACACGCATCACGGCACTTACAAAATTGTTGGTGTTCCAGTATCAGCATCTTTCTTCCATAGTTCTTCACCGCAACAACCGCAAAAGTTATAACTTACAGCAATGCCGCAAACCCGCCAACTCGCTGCTATCATGTTTACCGATATTGTCGGCTATACTGCGTTAATGGGAAAAGATGAACAAAAAGCGTTTGCATTCCTGACTAAAAACAGGGAGATCCAAAAACCGATCATTGAACAATACAATGGCCGATGGATAAAGGAACTAGGCGACGGAGTGATGGCAAGTTTCAATACTGCTTCCGATGCTGTGAATGCGGCCGTAAAAATTCAGCAAGCTTGTAATGCAACTAACGATTTTCAGTTAAAAATAGGTATACATCTTGGTGAAGTAGTTTTTGAAAATGATGATGTATATGGCGATGGGGTAAATATCGCTTCCCGTATAGAGACATTGGGCGTAGGCTCGTCGGTACTTTTTTCAAAAACTATCCGTGACCAGGTAAAAAACAATGCTGAATTCCAAATTAGTTCACTGGGCTCATTTGAATTCAAAAATGTAGAAGAACCAATTGAAGTATATGCATTATCCAATCCGGGTTTTATTGTACCGAAGCCAGGGGATATTCATGGCAAACTGAAAACGCCAACTGAACAAAAAAGTAAAAAGGGAATATTCATCACAGTTGCTATTGCAATAGCCATCGTTTCAGTGTTGTTTATTTTTAAGAACTCCATTTTTCCAAAAAATGCAAATACTTCAATAATAAGATCGCTGGCCATTCTTCCTTTTGAAAACTTTCAGAAAGATTCCACATTATTTTTTTTATCTGATGGTATGCCTGAAAACCTGATCAATCGTCTGTCCGCATATCCCGAAGTAAAAGTATTTGCCCGTTCAGCAACATTTGGCTTGGCTGATACATCCCGTAGCATTGTAAGCCTGAGAAAATTATTGAATGCGGATGTTGTATTGACAGGACGTTTACAAAAAAAGAACAATAAATACATCCTGAATTGCGAATTGGTGGATGCTGTCAACCAGAATCAGCTCTGGAACAAACAATACGAGTTGACAAGCGATGATATTTCAAAAGTTGAAGATTCAATAATTATATCATTAATGAACCCGTTGCAGATCTCACTTGTAAATAATGCCAAAGCTGTTCAAAAAAATAAAGAGGTGAATCATGCTGCGTATGCAGAATATTTGAAGGGGCGATATTTAAGTTATGGCTCTACACCTGAAGAATCTGAAAAAGCTTTATCACATTTCAGGGATGCTATCCGCATTGACCCAAAATATGCGGCAGCTTATGCAGCTCTCGCCAATGAGAAAATTGTCCAGGGACTTTTTTCAACAGCATCCAAAAAAGAAATTGTGAATGAAGCAAGAACGACTATTGAAGCCGCCAAAGCATTGGATCCCGGGCTTGCCGATATTTATACTTCAGAAGGGGCATTAAAATTTTACTATGATTGGGATTGGGAAGGCGCAATAGCTTCCTATAAAAAAGCACTGGAGCTCGATCCTGGTAATGCTACTATATATATAAGGTACTCAACCACCTTAGCGGACCTGGGTCGGTATAAAGAAGCAGTACCACTTGCTGACAAAGCAGTTGAGCTGGATCCAATTTCCATTTCCAGTCTTCATAACCTGGGATGGGTGAACCTGCTTGCAGGCAATTATAAAAAAAGTACAGAGGCTTTTGGAAAAGCGTTGGAATTACATCCTAACTGGGTTTGGGGATATATGAAAAAATCTTTGGGCCATATTTCCATGAAAGAATATGACAAGGCATTATCGCTGGCAGAAAGCGGTGAGAAATTATTAAAAGATGGATGGGGGTCCGAATTACTACAGAGTACACTTGCATCCATTTATAAAAGATGTGATCAAAAACAAAAAGCAGATACGGTAATAAACAGGTTCTTAAAATATGCTGCACAAAATACAGTACAAGACCCCTTCGCACTTTCCTTTATATATTATTTGCAAGGCGACAATAAAAAAGCCAATGAATGGGAAATAAAAACAATGGAAGGAAAATTTCCTTCGGCATATCTTATGAGTCTTTCATATTTATATGACAAAAAATATTTTGAAGCAGAAGCGCATCAACAGATCTTGAAAAAGATGGGTTTTGTGAAATAAGCTCTTACCAAGTTGTTGTTGGTCGCCTAACCAACAACTGAATAAATTGAAATGCGTTTATTTATTCTGTATTACTTAGAATTGGAAATCATTAACTTTCTGTACAAGAACTTTCGTAAAGCAGAGTGTTATGGGTTATTTTAAACGACTATTAAGTATAACAGAAAATAACAACTCGAAAGATCAATTTAAACAAGTATTAATAGTATGAAAAAGTTACAATTCAAAGTAAGTATCAATGCACCTGTGACCAGGGTATATGATTCTATGCTTGGCATTAACAGTAAATCAACTTATGAACAATGGACTGCGTTGTTTAACCCGACATCTACCTATGAAGGAAGTTGGGACAAGGGAAATAAAATTCTATTTGTTGGAGTAGATGAAAAAGGAGAAAAGGGAGGTATGGTTTCCAGGATAGTTGAAAACAATCCCAACCGATTTGTTTCTATTCAACATTATGGTCTTGTAAAAGCTGATAAGGAAATTACAGAAGGACCAGAAGTAGAAAAATGGGCAAACGGATTTGAAAACTATACTTTCGGAGAAAACAATGGAACTACAACCGTTACCGTTGATTTAGACACCACAGAAGATTTTTTAGATTATATGAACCAGACCTACCCAAAAGCACTCGACAAGTTGAAAGAGCTTTGTGAAAAATAACAATTTCAAGAATATCTTAAAAAGACAAAGAAATAAACACAGCCTCAGCCTTGGTTCGTGTCCGTAACAAAATAAAATGCCCCGATGCGTGTCCCCAGATTGCTTCGGCTTACTTTCCAAAAGAAGTACTTTGTCTGATTCAGTCGCCTCGCAACGACGAAGAATCCGAAGAGGGAAAGATGTTTCAAAGCCACTGAGTCTTCGTCATTGCGAGGCCGGCACATGAAGCTGGCGGCATGTAATGAAAGTACTGTGCAGGCCGAAGCAAACTGACAATAAATTACGCTGTTGGTATTATAGTAGCAGCATCTTTCTTCCATACTTCTTCGCAGCAACAACCAAAAAAGAGGTTTTAATACTGCCATAAAAGAATTAAAATTGTTTTTCGTTTCCTCGCAGCACCAACAATCAGAATTTAGACTCCCCCGATCTTTTATAATTTCTTTTTTCTACCTTACATCAAATGAAAGCCGCCTATCGTACGAAATATGGTCAACCGGCAGAAGTATTAAGTATAAAAGAAGTGGATAAACCCACTCCAAAGAATAATGAAGTATTGATACGGGTGTATGCAGCAAGTGCAAACAGAACGGATCATTATATCCTCATTGGCCAATTATTGATGCGACCATTTACAGGATTATTCAAACCAAAGAAACCTCTTATCGGCTCCGATTTTGCCGGGCAGGTTGAGGTAATCGGATCTGCCGTTACATCTTTTAAAGTGGGCGATAAAGTAATGGGGATAGACATGTTCCTCAATGGTTCACTTGCAGAATACGTGACATTTCCTGAAGACAAAGGAGTTGTATTAATGCCAAGCAATATGGATTATGAACAGGCAGCCGCTTGCGTGGAAGCAACATTTTATGCTGCTTCCGGTATTTTACAACTGAAACCAAAAGCCGGGCAAAAAGCCCTGGTATATGGGGCAACCGGTGCGATCGGTTCGGCAGAGGTCCAGTTCTTAAAATATTTTGGTGTGTATGTTACAGCCGTATGTGGTGGCGAACACACTGAACTGGTAAGATCATTGGGAGCTGATAAAATAATCGATTACAAAACACAGGATTTTACAAAAGATGAAGTGCGGTACGACTTCGTTATCGATGCAGTTGGCAAAGCCAGTTTTTTTAAATGCAAACGACTTTTAAAAAAGAATGGAATATATCTTCCTTCAGATGGTCTTGGGAATTTTTTTCTTGTACCTGTTACACGGCTGTTTGGAGGAAAGAGAGTTTTATTCAATGCTCCAAGGGATATTCAAGGAACATTGAATTTTATTAAAGAGCTTGTAGAAAAAGGAAACTTCAAACCTGTGATAGACAGAACATACCCGCTTGATAAAATTGCTGAAGCATTTACCTATGTCGGCACAAAACAAAAAATAGGGAATGTGATCATAAGGATAAATGCGTGAAAGAAGAAGGCAGCATCTTTCTTCCATTGTTCTTCGCAACAACAACCAAAAAATTGAAATGCGTTTATTTATTCTGTACGACTTACAATTGGAAATCATTAGCTTTCTGTACAATGCCAGACTTCATAAAAAAATATTTTCGCCGCACAGAGGGCGATAAAAATAAGTTTAACTCTCCAGCTACAAGTGAACAAATTGCGAGCCTTGAAAATCAGTTAGAGATTAAATTTCCGAATGACTACAAAGAGTTTTTAAAATTTACAAATGGCTTTGAAGGATTTGTAAATGAGTTTTTCGTAAGGTTTGCTCCGGCGGAGCAAATTTACAAAAGCACTCAGGACACATGTGCAGAGTTTTTTCCGTGGGCAATTTATATTGGCACAAATGGAAATGTAGAAATGTTTGTGATTGACAAACGACAGACTCCTTATCAGTTCGGGCTTCTTCCTTACATTGCTGACGACAATGATTTTATTCCATTGGGTGACACGTTTGAAAAATTCATTGAGAGGCTTTATAATGATACGGCATTTGAAAAACAATAGCCATGCCGTTGTTGCTGCTCCAGCATCAGCATCTTTCTTCCATTGTTCTTCGCAACAACAACCAAAAAATTAAAATGCGTTTATTTATTCTGTACAACATACAATTGGAAATCATTAACTTTCTGTACAAGAACTTGTGTAAATCGGCGAGTCAGGCGTCATTGTATTGCGATACCCTGCACTCAGACATTTGGAATAAGAAACAAAAAAGACAAATTTAAAAATATAAATTATGGCACTTATAAATCCGCACATTAACTTCAACGGAAATGCCGAAGAAGCATTTAATTTTTATAAATCAGTATTTGGTGGGGAGTTTGCAAAAATTATTCGTTTCAAAGACCTTGCAAGCCCTGAATTCCCGGTAGAGAAAAAAGAAGAAAATAAAATTATGCATATTGCTTTGCCTATCGGTAAATGTAATATGTTGATGGCAAATGATGTTCCGGAAAGTATGGGAAAAACAAACGAAAATGAGAACAGAAGTAAAATTGTAATAATTGCAGAAAATAAAGAAGAAGCAGACCAATTATTTAATGGACTTTCAGCAGGCGGGAAAATAGAAATGCCTATTGCTGACAGTCCCTGGGGTTCTTATTTTGGTATGTTTAGAGACAAATATGGTATTGAATGGATGGTAGACTTTGACCAAAGCCGAAACAGATAAAAAAAAAACAACTACAGCCAAAAAGAGTATTGCCAATAGTGGAGCTTCCGCCTGCGTTCGTGTCTGCCTCCGTCAGATGAATCCGTAATAAAATAAAACGCTCCGATGCCCGCATTGCTATCGCAATGCCACCACGTATCGGAACGAATATCATGATGGTGATGCATGAAGGCATCGTGCATACGATGCGGGCATCATGGCAATTACAAAGTAGTTGGTGTTCCTGCATCAGCACCCTTCTTTCATAGTTTCTCGCAGCAACAAATGAAAACGTATTAACTTTCAAACAGTGAAGAAAGTGAAAAAAAGAATGTCTCTTGATTAAAGCAATAATTAAACTTTTGCCGCAACAAGTTCGGAACATACGACCCCGATCTTTTGCAGCCACATATCTTTGTTCCCTTTTGAATAGTAAATGGATTAAATTTGTCAGACAATTATAGCAATACAACTGCTGACTGACATTTTCTTACAACCTATGATTGATGACCCGAATATAAAATTTGAAAACTCCTGGGGTAACCAAACAAGGGCTGAATCTTATTCAAAACTTGAATTTCCCAATACTTATTATTTAGCCTACCGTGATCTCCCAAAGATTATTTCAGAACATATAACTGGTGATAGGGCTGTTGATTTTGGTTGCGGCGCAGGCAGATCAACACGTTTCCTGAAACAGCTCGGATTCAAAGTAACAGGATTAGATATTTCGGGTGACATGCTTAAAATTGCGAGACAGGCAGACCCAACAGGAGATTATCAATTAGTGACCAATGGTAATTATCATCATATCGGAATAAATAAGTTTGATGTAGTTCAATCAATATTCACTTTTGATAATATACCGGGTTGGGAAAACAGGATTAATATCCTTAAAGGATTGAGTGATTTGCTGAAATCATCCGGAAAAATAATATGCCTTGATTCAACCCCGGAATTGTATACACATGAATGGGCATCGTTCACCACAAAGGATTTTCCCGAAAACCGGAATGCCAAAACAGGAGACATCGTAAAAGATATTATGCTTGATGTGGAGGACAAACGGCCAGTAGAAGACATTTTTTGGACCGAAGCAGATTATGAAAAATTATTTATACAATCCGGATTAGAGATTGAAGCAATCTATAAACCTATAGGAAAGGCAGATGAACCATTTGAATGGATATCTGAAAAAGAAATAGCCCCCTGGATGATTTTTGTTTTGAGAAAGAATTCTCCGCCTGCATTCGTGTCTGCCTCCGGCAGATAAATCTATAACAAAATAAAATACCCGGATGTCGCCCCACGCATCGGAACGAATATGATGATATGATGCCTGGAGGCATCGTGCAACGATGAGGGTAACACCGCATTTACATAATTGTTGATATTCCAGTATCAACGTCTTTTTCCAGAGTTCTTAGCAGCAAAATTTAAATGTATTTGTTTTTTTATTTTTCACCGAACATTTGCCTTGTTTAACTGTTTTTCGTTTACGATCATTTTATTTTAAACTGATGAAAATGAACCGGATTTTATCCCTTTTCCTGGCTTTATGTTTTTTTCAGCCGGCATATGCACAAAATACAGGCAGCATTACTGGTACCGTGATGGATAAATCCACTCAACAACCCCTGGAAGGTGCATCCATTAAACTTGAAGGCACCGTAAAAGGAGCTGTTGCAGACAGCCTGGGTCAATTCAGGATTGCCGGCATACCGGTAAAAAGCTATAATCTTGAAATAAGTAAAGTGGGATACAAAACATATACACTTTATAATATTGTTATTAACAGCGGCAATGAAAATAACTATACCATCGAACTGGAACAAACAATTGGATCTTTAACTGAAGTAATCATTAAAGCAAATAAAAAAACAGTTCGTGCCGCCACCTTGGAAACGCCCCTGAGTGTTCAACGCCTGACAACCGAAGAAATAAAAAGTAATCCCGGCGGCAATTTCGATATCAGTAAAGTCATTCAAACGCTGCCCGGCGTAGGAGGTGGTCCGCAGGGTGGAAGTTTCAGAAACGATATTATCATCCGTGGCGGCGCCCCTAACGAAAATGTTTTTTATTTAGATGGTATTGAAATACCGGTCATTAATCATTTTCAGACACAAGGAAGCAGTGGCGGGCCACAGGGAATTTTAAACGTAAGTTTTATTGAAGATGTAAAGATGAGTTCCTCCGCTTTTGATGCCCGCTATGATAATGCTCTAAGCTCAGTGTTTCAGCTCAAACAAAAAAATGGCAACCCCAATCAACTGCAGGGCAATTTCAGGCTAAGTGCAACAGAAGTAGCATTAACAGCAGAAGGCCCCCTTTCAAAAAATAATAAAACCACTTTTCTCGCATCGGCACGGCGATCTTACCTGCAGTTGTTGTTTAAAGCAATTGATTTGCCTATCCGTCCCAACTACTGGGACTTCCAGGCAAAAATCACTCATCAAATCAATAAAAAAACAACACTCACTTTCATCGGTATCGGCGCTATTGATGAATTCCGTTTTGAAGCGCCTAAAGAAGCCACCCCTGAAAAATTATATACCATCAACTCCAATGTGCTGGTCAATCAATGGAACTATACATTCGGTGCTTCATTAAAGAAGATCATTCCAAATGGTTATTGGAACCTTGCCCTTAGCCGTACGGATTTTAATAATGATATTGAAAAGTATGATGATAATCAGAATCCCACGGATGCCAATAAGACACTGGATGTTGTAAGTACAGAAAAAGAATCCAAACTCCGGTTTGATGTAAATAAAAACCGCAATGGCTGGAAGATAGCATATGGCGCTTCTGCCCAATCGGCTGATTATTCTAATACCACCTATAATGTAATCCGGAAAGAAATACGTGATAACAGCGGCACAGTTGTACAGCCTGCTGTTAGTGTAAATTTCAACAGTCCGTTAAATAATTTTTTAAGACTGGGAGCTTTTGTTCAGGCAGGTAAACGTTTTGCAGCGAACCGTCTTGGTATCAGCGCCGGCATCAGAACTGATATGAATACATTTACTACAGATGGCATGAATGGTTTACAAACATTATCACCACGTATTTCTTTCAGCTATGTGCTGGCAGATAAATGGACATGGAATTCGTCAGCCGGTATCTATTATAAAATTCCGCCCTATACCATTCTTGGGTTTGCTGATAACAATAATGTACTTGTAAATAAAACTACCAGGTATCAACGCAGCAATCACTATACTACCGGTTTTGAATTTATACCTGATGATGGTTTGCGTTTTACACTCGAGGGTTTTTATAAAAAATATAATCATGTGCCTGTATCAAACCGTAATGGCATTTCTTTGGCAAACCTGGGCACAGATTTTACTTTGTTGGGCAATGAAGCAGTGACTACCAATGGAAAGGGTAAAGCATACGGTGTTGAGTTCTTTGTTCAAAAGAAACTCACAAAGAAATTCTTTGGCATTTTGTCTTATACTTTTTACAGAAGTTTGTATTCAGGTAATGACGGAAGATATATTGCCAGCAGTTGGGATAACCGGCATTTATTGAGTGTTACCTGGGGTTATAAATTTCCACGCAACTGGGAACTTGGTTTAAAATTCCGGTACCAGGGCGGTTCGCCATATACTTCATTTGATGAAACACTATCAAGACTCAATTATTTATCGCAGGGTGTTGGCACTTTGGATTACTCACGGCTGAACAGCAACCGGCTTTCAGGATTCAACAGTAGCGATGTGCGCATTGATAAGAAATGGAACTTCAGAAAAACAACGATTGATTTGTTTTTGGATGTAACCAACTGGTATGTGGCAAGAAATCCGGCCGTACCGGAATATACTTTTAAAAGAAATGCAGCCAATACAGCCTTTGAAACAACTGATGGCTTACCCATAAAAGCTGATGGCAGTAATGCAATACCAACAAGAGTAAAAAATGACGACCCGTTTGTAACACCAACTATTGGTGTTATAATAGAGTTTTAATAGCGTACCTAAGGAATACATTCCCGCAGTTCAGGTATTAACAAAATAAAATGTCCCGATGATCGCTTTGCATTTGCTATACCTCCACATATAGGATCGAATCTTATAATGCTGATGCGTGGAGGCATCGTGCATTCGATGTGGGCATCAAGGCAATTACAAAGTTGCTGGTGTTCCAGTATCAGCATCTTTCTTCTATTGTTCTTCGCAGCAAAAAGAAAACTATTTTAGTCAATACAAGTAATGTCAACATCACTTTTACAGCCTTTATACAAGTATTTCTTACGGGAAAAAGAAATCGGTAATTTTAAATATTCCCGGGCATTAACAAAAACTTACTTTTTATGAGATCACTTTATTCTGGCAGCTTGCTTTCTAAATTGTTACTGACAATGCTCGGATTCATACACTTCGCATTTGTAGATGCACAAAACAGGGATATCAGCTATTTGTCTTCAGGCGGAAAATTAAATCCGCTTCAGGCTATTATGGATATAAGACATTATACCATTTCATTGGATGTGGATATTGACAACAAAAAAATAAAAGGGTTCACTGAAACAGAAATTATACTTTCTCAAAAAACGGATACGATTTTATTTGATTTGATATTTTTATACCAGGTCAGCAAGATTAAAGTGAATAATAAGCCTGTTCGCTTTGTTCATACTAATGACAAGATCTATATCACTTCGGATACTGGTTTTCCCGCCGGAAGAAAGGTGATAAGAATAGAATACAGCGGAGAACCCCCGGTTGCAGTACGACCACCCTGGCTTGGAGGATTTACCTGGACCAAAGACAAGAACGGAAATCCATGGGTTGTTATCAATTGCCAGGGAGAAGGGGGAAAAATTTATTTTCCATGTAAAGATCATCCCAGTGATGAACCTAATGAAGGGGTTGATATGTATATAACCGTTCCCGCAAACCTGGTTGTTTCCGGCCCGGGACTTTTACAAAAGGTGACTACAAGAATTGGGAGGCAGACCTACCATTGGAAAACAAATTATACGATCAGCAATTACTGTATCCTGTTTAATATTGGAAAGTATGAGGTGAGAAAACAAGACTATACTACCATCAATGGTAATGTGGTGCCGATTATATATTATGTATTGGAAGAAGATACTGCTAATGCCCGCAAAGTAATAGAGCTGAAGGCACGAGATACGAAAGTGCTGGAGAAATATTTTGGTGAATATCCATGGGTAAAAGAAAAGATCGGGATTTCTGAGGTGCCGAACCCAGGTATGGAGCATCAGACTAATATTACATTTCAAAATAAATTTGAGTACAGCAGAATTGGTGAAAGCGATTATTCGGATAACCTGTTTCATGAATATGCCCATGAATGGTGGGCCAATAAGGTAACCAATAAAGATTGGGCGCATATGTGGATACAGGAAGGGATTGCTACTTATGCCGAGGCATTGATACACTTTGAGCTGGGAGGACAGGAAGCGTATGACAAAATTATCAATGGCCATAAGCGATCGTTACGATATAAAAAACCTATGGTAGGCGGAGAAGAATTAACGGAAAGTGAAACGTATGACGGATCAGATATCTATACAAAAGGATCGTTTTTTATGCATAGTCTCAGGTATGTAATCGGAGATGATTTGTTTTTTCCTGCTTTGAAGAAGTTAGCTACTGACCCAAAATACACCTATGATAATTTTGTAACGACTGACGACGTGGAAAAATTATTCAGTAAAGAGTCAAAACAGGATCTGAAACCGTTTTTCGATTTATATATGAAAACAACCGATGTCCTTGATATTTCAATAAAGGAAACCGGTTATCAGAAATATCTTATTAAAGTGAATAATTACTTTATGCCGCTTCCTTTTGAAATCACCACTTCAGCAGGCACGAACAGAACCATCGTACCTAAAGAAGGAATTTCGGTAACCAGCACGGCTCCGCCTCAGGTGGATAATAAAGGATATTATTTAAAGAAAATAACAATACAATAATGATGTGTAGAAAATTTATATTGATTACAATTCTATGCTCGGTAGTCATTCACTGTTTTGCAGACAAATATCCCCGCAACTATTCAATAGACATTATCCATTATTCTTTTGAATTAAAACTCTCAGACAGTACGGATGAAATAAAAGGCAAAGCATCTGTCAGTATTTTATTTAAAACAAATGATATTAAACAGATCAGGCTTGATCTGATTAATAGAACAGAGAAAAGATCCGGTAAAGGGATGGTAGTGGAATCTGTTACTTATAATAACAGGAGTATTGAATTTATTCATCAGAACGATGAATTATTAATTAAGCCGGGTGAATCCCTGGAAAAGAATAAAACATACACGTTTGTCATTCAATACAAAGGTATTCCTGCCGATGGGCTAAGGATTGGCCCGACTAAATATGGCGACAGGAGTTTTTTTTGTGAGAACTGGCCAAACAGGGCCAGGCATTGGCTGCCAACAATTGATCATCCATATGATAAAGCAACAAGCGAATTTATCGTTACTGCACCCTTTAAATACAAAGTCGTTTCAAATGGTCTTTTATTGGAAGAGTCCCAGATTAATAAAGATTATAAGCTTACCCATTGGAAACAATCGGTTCCGGTTTCTTGCTGGTTATTTGTTTTAGGAGTGGCAGAATTTGCAGTTCAAAATGTGGGGCACTTTGATGGAAAAGAAATTCAAACATGGGTATATCCAAAAGACAGGCAGGCGGGCTTCTATGATTTTGCCAGTCCTACCAAAGAAGTTTTGAAGTTTTATACGGATTATGTTGGGCCATTTGTGTATGAAAAATTAGCCAATATTCAAACGCCGAGTGTGAATGGTGGAATGGAGACCTCCTCTGCAATATTTTATGGGGAAGATCTTATTAACGGAAAAGCGGATACAAGGTTAAAAAATATCGTTATTCATGAAATAGCCCATCAATGGTTTGGAAATGCAGTTACAGAAACAACATGGGATGACGCCTGGTTAAGTGAAGGTTTTGCTACGTATTTCACGTTGCTGTTCCAGGAGCATGAATATGGACATGGCGAATATATTGATGGGTTGAAAAAGGCCAGGAAAACTGTATTTGATTTCTATAAAAAAGATTCTGCTTACAGTATTATTGATGACCGGTCTGCAGAAAACGGACAAGTTACAAGCAGCATCACCTATCAAAAAGGAGCCTGGGTATTACATATGCTAAGAGAGCGGATCGGACATGAGAATTTCAAGAAGGGTATACGGAACTATTATAACAAGTTCATTAATGCAAATGCGACAACAAATGATTTTATAGAAGAAATGGAGAAAGTTTCAAATGAAAAATTAAAAACCTTTTTTAAGCAGTGGCTGAATAAGCCCGGTTATTTAAAATTGAATGTTCATTGGACTTTTGATGAAACCAATAAGCAACTGATCTTTCGTTTGAATCAAACACAACAGCAGGATGTAATATTTGAAGCTCCCATTGAATTCTACGTGTATGAAGAAAGCAGCAAAACACCTCAAACTGTAAAATTTGAATTAAACACCAGGACTGCAGAGTTTAAAATTCCCTTTTCCAGAAAACCAGTATTGATACTTGCTGATCCACGAACTGCATTATTGGCTGATATTAATCTAAGTGAGAACTTATAAATAATGAAAGCCTCCTTCTTCATCTTTCTTATCTGCCAAAAATAAAAAGCCTTGATGTCGCCCCACGCATCGGAACGAATATCATGAAGGTGATGCGGAAAGGTATCGTG
>Ga0209798_10001176_pt1 | contig 15927 bp, 9 predicted proteins | sample DOMMetBare3Fresh_FD_187475 | JGI IMG/M metagenome (GOLD analysis project Ga0209798, IMG submission 187475) | Wetland sediment microbial communities from St. Louis River estuary, USA, under dissolved organic matter induced mercury methylation -... | ecosystem: Environmental > Aquatic > Freshwater...
CATGGGGGCCATTACGCCGCTGGGAAATAACTGGGAAACGGTTGCTCAAAAGCTTAAATCGCAAACGACTGGCATTCAAAAAATGGCTGACTGGAGTAAATATAAAGGCCTGAATACCCATTTGGGCGCACCGGTGGATTTTTCCAGACCTGAGCATTATTCCCGCAAACAAGTCCGAGGCATGGGACGGGTAGCAATGTTGGCTACTTATGCTTCGGAACTGGCTTTGATTGATGCCGGTTTGTTAGACGATCCTTGTTTAACAAGCGGTCAGGTGGGCGTCTCTTACGGCAGTTCCTCCGGCAGTTTTGATGGTCTGATTGATTTTACCAAAATGCTGCTTAACTACGATAAAGGCGGCATGAATGCGACTTCGTATATACGCATGATGGGGCATACCTGTCCGGTCAATATCAGCTTACATTTCGGCATTACCGGGCGCATTATCCCGACTTCCAGCGCCTGCACCTCCAGTAGCCAGGGTATCGGCTACGCCTACGAAACGATTAAACATGGTCTTCAGATAGCCATGGTGGCTGGCGGCAGTGACGAATTGTCCGCCTCTCAGGCGGCAGTATTCGATACCTTGTTTGCGACCAGTATCCGCAATGATGAACCGGATAAAACTCCGCGTCCGTTTGACAAGGATCGTGACGGACTGGTGATCGGTGAAGGCGGCGGGACTTTAATTCTGGAAGAGAGAGAACATGCGTTAAGCCGAGGTGCGCATATTTATGCCGAGATTATTGGATTCGGCACCAATTGCGACGGTCTGCATGTTACCCAGCCGGATAGCAATAGTATGCGGGTGGCGATGGGGCTGGCGTTGCAGGATTCAGGTCTGGATGCAGCGGTGATTGATTATGTCAGTGCTCATGGCACTGCAACCGAACTGGGCGATATTGCCGAAAGTCACGCTACGGCGGCGGTGTTCGGTAACAGGATGCCGATCAGTTCGATGAAAAGCTATACCGGTCATACGCTGGGTGCCTGCGGCGCAATTGAAGCCTGGGCTGCGGTGCAGATGATGAATGAAGGCTGGTTTCATCCGACCGCCAATCTGGAAAATATAGATCCCGCCTGTGCGGAACTGGATTACATCAAAGGCGATATTCGAAAAATGGAATGCGAGTATCTGATGAGCAATAATTTCGCCTTCGGCGGTATTAATACCTCATTGATTTTCAAGCGCGTTTATTAAGCTTATTGGCTATTTTCTTAGAAGCTGTTGAAAGTGTGTGACTATTCAGCGCACTTTGCCATTCCGAGCGTAGCGAGGAATCTTAAGGCCTCTCTCAATGCCTACGCTCAAGATTTCTCCCGTTGGTCGAAATGACAGTACAATTAAGCTCTTTTCGAGAAAACGCTGAATAGTTACCTGAAAGCCTACTAAAAGTAACTTATCAGCAGTTAGAAAAATAGAGCACAGATGACACGAATTTGACTGATAAGCACTGATAAATAAGAAAATAATCCCGTTCCCGTCATGCCTTGTTGTCAATGCTCTTATAACGCGAGCATCTAAGTAGTTTCTTTCATCTTATGATTGCCACCTTTGTTGAAGCCCACTTAATGATAAACGATCAAAACCAGCAATCTTCTATTTATTCCATCCAGGTAGATAAATCTGACAACACAAATCGGGGCAATTTCTCCTATTTCACTCCCTGGCTTTTTGTATTTACCATTATCTGGCTTGCCTTTTACTGGTTCGCATTCCCAGATCCGCTAGGGCTTGCCGCTAGCAATTGGCCGTTAATTATCGTCGGTGTCTTCGGTGCATTCATCGGCAACGCTACTGCAATCGGCGGCGGTATAGTTTTTATCCCGGTGCTGATGTTAGCTTACAAAGTTGATCCGGTAAGCGCCTTAAAATTAGCATTCGTTACGCAAGCTGCCGGTATGACCAGCGGCGCATCCGGCTGGCTGCGCCGTGGCGAAGTGCCTTTATCACTTTTGAAATGGACTGTACCCACACTTATTGCCGGGACAGGGATTTCCACTTTCCTGATCCATCCACAACCTATGCTGGTCAAGGGGCTATTTGGCCCCATTGCGTTTATAGCCGGCTTGTTAGTCCTTATCACACTGGATCGAAAAGGCGGACGAGTGGAACTTCCTGCAAACGCCCTTATCCCGGTCATGTTGATTTCTTTTGTCGGAGGCCTTATTACCGGCTGGGTTGCCATTGGCGAGGGCGAAATTATCGCCGCTTTTTGTATGCTTGCCTATGGCCTTAACGCTAACCGTGCCATTGGCCTGGGCGTGGTATTGCTTTCAATAAATTCTTTATTACTGGCTGTTATTCATAGCTTCTATTTCGGCGGCGTTCCCTGGGAGTTGGCGGCTTTCACCGTGCTGGGCGCGTTATGGGGCGGACGCCTGGGGCCATTTCTTGCGCAATGGGTTTCAATACGCGCAACAAAAAAGGCTTTCGCTATGATCGCGCTGCTTGATGGCTTGGTTATTATCCTACAGACGGGTTATGTTATGTTTTTTCGGTAATGGATTTGGCGCAGCTTAAGGCATTGAAATAATTGAGACAGAATCGCGCAGACAATAAAAAATCGGCGCGACTGATATTGCCGACAAGCATTGAAAGCTCCATTCAACCAAAACAGCGATTGCTCCACGAAAGACACTAAATAGTCGTCATCCGCTAGCAGTAATTGGTGTCATAATGAGAGCTGCTGGCAATCGTCTCAGAAACAGCCTATCCGCATCAAATAATGGTAAACTTACGGTTTCCTATGCAAATTTAAAATCCCATTGCTGCAGCTTAGCCTTTACATCCATATTCCCTGGTGTATTAAAAAATGTCCTTATTGCGATTTTAATTCGCACGCGGTTAAGGCTGACACACCTGAAGCGGCTTATATTGACACGCTGTTGATTGACTTAGACCAAGACTTGCAGCGCTATAATATCACCCGGCCTATCAGCAGTATTTTTATCGGGGGAGGTACACCCAGCCTGTTTTCACCTGAATCCATCAATCGCTTGTTACGCGGCATAGGGCAACGGGTTACGCTAAAAGATGATCTTGAAATTACCCTTGAAGCCAATCCAGGGACTTTTGAAAGCCATAAGTTTGCCGAATTTAGAGCCTTGGGAATTAACCGGCTATCCATCGGTATACAAAGCTTTGACGATAAGCTTTTAAAAAAACTGGGGCGTGTACACTCTGCACAGGAAGCGATTGTTGCCGCAGAAATTGCCCATCAGTCCGGCTTTGAAAATTTCAATCTGGATTTAATGTTTGGATTACCCGATTCCAGTCCCGATAGCAGTAAAATAGATGTCGCTACAGCTATAAGTTTGAAGCCTGCACACATTTCTTTTTATCAGTTAACGCTAGAGCCCAATACCTATTTTCATAAATTCCCCCCTAGCTTGCCCAATGATGAGCTTATTTTTAGTACGCAAAAAGGCTGTCAAAAGCTATTGGCAGGTGGCGGTTATCAGCAGTATGAGGTTTCTGCCTATAGCCAGCCGGGCTTGCGCTGCCAGCATAATGTAAACTATTGGCAATTCGGCGATTATTTAGGAATAGGCGCGGGGGCTCACGGTAAAATAACGCAAGCGTTACCGCATAAAATTACCCGCAGTTTTAAACCTAAAAGTCCTGAGCAGTATTTGAATAATACGCATAAAAACAGTGGAGCCGATATTATTTCTGTAGCGGATCTACCATTAGAATTTGTTATGAATCATTTACGGCTCAAACAAGGCTTTACACTGGAGACTTATCAATCAACAACCGGCCTTGCTAGCACTACGCTGGAACCTGCATTATCGGCTTGTTTGCAACAAGGGTTGATTAGTTACCAAGATAATCACTATTCTTGCTCTGAACAAGGCTGGAATTTTATGGATAATGTTTTAGAAAAATTTATGCCTTGATTGAGTGTAAAGTGCGCACTGGATTTTTATCTGTTTCTTGTAACTACTTCAACTATTTTTATCATGCTTGATTATCAAAAAGACTTCATTTCCTACGCGCTGGATTGCGGCGTATTAAAGTTTGGCGAATTCCTGTTAAAGTCCGGTCGCACCAGTCCTTATTTTTTCAATACCGGCTTATTCAATACCGGCGCTCAACTGGGGAAGCTGGGGCATTTTTATGCTCAGGCATTAATCCAATCCGGCATTAAACCGGATACTCTTTATGGGCCTGCGTATAAAGGTATCCCATTGGTAAGCGCTACCTCTATCGCCTACGCTCAGATAACTGCTAGCGACATTCCCTTTGCGTTCAATCGTAAAGAAGCAAAAGATCATGGCGAAGGCGGCCGCCTGGTGGGTGCGCCACTACAAGGCAAGGTCATTATCCTGGATGATGTTATTACTGCCGGTACATCAGTCAGGGAATCGGTGGACATCATCAGGACTGCCGGTGCTACTCCAGCAGGTGTTTTGATTGCTCTGGACAGACAGGAAAAGGGGCTAAACAACAGTTCCGCCATTCAGGAAATCAAGGAGAATTTTGACATGCCGGTTATTGCAATTATTACGCTGGAGAATATTGTCGATTATTTAACCGTTGATGCCAGCGTTCATGTCAATGCCATAAGAGATTATCAGCGCCTTTATGGCGTAATGAATATATAATTCGCGGCACTGGAAGATCAAACTAACTTTTTTTGAAATTTATACTACAATCTTTCATATCCGCTATTAATTTTAATATCTCGATCACTGTGTTGGTAAAAATAGGCTTCTCATGAGCACCCCTGAATTTAAAGACAAAATGCACGAATATTCCCAATGGCGTGCAAAACTCATACAGGCTATTGAAATGTATCACCAGTGGCGTGATCGCTATGGCATGAGTGACACTTATAGCACCAATACCATTTTAAATATTCTCACTAACCTGCAAGCTGACCGCATTACCATCGCTTTTGTCGCTGAATTTTCACGGGGTAAGTCCGAGCTGATTAATGCCCTGTTTTTTGCCGAAACCGGCGTTAGACTGCTCCCGTCTTCTCCCGGCCGCACTACCATGGCGCCAACAGAGCTATTCTATGATCATCAAGGCGGCAATTATATTCGCTTACTGGCTATTGAATCGCGTCTTGAAAATACTTCATTGGCGGAATTTAAACAAATGCCGGAGCAATGGTTGCAGATCACGCTTGACTCAGACTCGCCCAGTCAAATGCAGGAAGCCTTTCAAGAGCTCGTCGCAACAAAACAAGTTGACCGGCAGGTTGCCGAAAAACTCGGATTATGGAATGAACGCGAAGCGGCTACACAAGGTATTGTCAATCCTGAAAAAGTAGAAATACCCCGATGGCGTCATGCCTTAATCAGTTACGCCCATCCTTTGCTAAAAGAAGGCCTGGCAATTATTGATACGCCCGGCCTGAATGCCCTGGGGACTGAGCCTGAATTAACATTAAACATGTTACCTAGCGCTCAAGCCATTGTTTTTGTTCTTGCGGCAGATACGGGTGTTACAAAAAGTGATATGGAGATGTGGCTAACTCATATTTGCCGTGCCCATGGCGAGAAAACTCAAGGTTTGGCCGTCGTTATGAATAAAATCGATACCATGTGGGATGATTTAGCCGGAGTTGCCGAGTATGAAAAGTCTATTAACTCACAGGTCTCTGCATCGGCAGCTATTTTAAAAATAAACGAAAATGCAATATTTCCTGTTTCAGCCAAACAGGCTCTGTTGGGTAAAATTAAAGCCGATGATGCTTTGTTTAAAAGAAGCCGCCTGACATCATTAGAGACTTATCTTTCTAGCGACATTATAAAACAGAAACGTAATATTCTGATGGGTACTGTCGTTCGCGATATTGGCTTTCTGGTTAATGAATCGTCTAATTTAACAGGTATATCACTATCGCAAACAACGGACCAGCTAAATGAATTAAAGAAAATGGATTTTCAAAATCAGGATCTGATGGGTAAATTAATGGCCGATACCCGTGACAATCAAAATCTTTATATGACCAATATTGAGAACTTTCAGGCTAGCCGCAGGGTTTTTATCGTTCAAGCCAAGATGTTAATTGACGCATTAGCTATGGAGAAAGTTGACCTGATTATTAAAAACACTAAACAGGAGATGACAGGGAATCTGACAACTTACGGTATGAAACAAACTATGCGTAAATTATTTGATAACTTACGTGATCTTTTGCACGACGCTATTGATATTACTAGCGAAACACATCGTCTAGTTAAAGTTATATACAAAAAATTTGGTGACGGGCACGACCTTAAAGGCATGGAACCCCCGTTATTTTTCATCAAGCAATACCAAATTGAACTTGAGCAGATTTTTGAACAGGGCGACGCCTTTCGTGCCAGCTCTAAAATAACAATGACTCAACAAAGCGTTGTTATAGACAAGCTTTATAGTACTCTGATAGCCAACGCCAGAGAGGTTATAAAACAGGCGCATAACGATGCGGTGGCGTGGTGCCAGGGTGTTTTGATGCCGTTAATGAATCAAATTAAGGATCATAAAAAGCAAATTGAGAGCCACTTACTTTTACTGAAAAAAATTAACGGATCTAAAGGTAGCGCTGATGAAAATATTGCCGCCCTTGAGTTAGAATTAGTGCCATTAAAACAGCAACGAGCTGAACTCGCTATAATGATTAAAGCCATGCAGTTGGATAGTTTTATAGAGGATATCAGTTAAGGCCGGAATTTAGCCAAATTTCTCAAACCAGGGCGATCGGTTAATTAGTGGCCATTTACAAGTTCTATCTGGCGAGGCGGGCGACGCTGTATTTAGCTGGTTTCCCATCTGGAAATTGAGTTCAGCGTAACAAAGCCTTTGCCAGCTCAATGATCTCATTTTCATCAATATCCTTAATCGAATAATCCTGTTTGTTCAGCTTATACGGATTGACAATGGAAGCTGATTTAAGCACTTTGTTGATGCCGGTCTGGTAAACCCTGCTTACCGGTGTAGGCCCAAAGAGGGTAATTGATGGCTTATTTAAGGCCCATGCCATGTGTGTAGGCCCGGTATCATTCCCAATCAGCAAATCGGCATGAGCAATCAGGGCTTTCAAGCTGTTCAAATCCAGTTTAGGCATGACTTTAATAGTGTCTGATTGCTGGGACATCCATTGTGCTTTTTTTCTTTCCTGGTCATTGCCCCAAAGGACCAGACAGTTTTGCTGTAACGTATGGGCTATTTTTACAAACTTATCTGCCGGATAGTTTCTGCTGTCCCAGGTCGAACCGATAACCAGAACAATATTCCATCTGTCTTTCGACAAAAAATCATAAAGTTGCTGATCTTCATTGCTAAAAAACAAAAACGGTTTTTTATTAAGGATCTGCTCAGTCGTAATAGTTATATCTAAAGGGCTGGACAGAACCAGGACATTTCTGTCAATCGTATTGGCGTCATAAGCACAGGCGACTTTAACATCATAAAACCAGGCGGCGGCTTTTTCCCTGATGGACGCGGCATCAAAGCCGGCGATGCGCTTGCCTAGCAGGCTGGCGGTGATAGCCGATTTAACCAGTCCTTGCGCATCAATGACCAGATCATAGTTGTTGAGCGCATATTTACGGACGGCTTTGATCTGCTGAAATATACCCGCCTTATTGGTTTTTAAGGATTTCAGGTTGACCGTTAAAATATGATCTATATCGGGGTTATTTTTTAACACGTCGGCAAAACGTTCTTCAACAATCCAGTCTATTTGCATGGCAGGGGAATGCGCTTTGATGAATTGAAGCGCAACCATGGCATGAATGATGTCGCCCAGTGCGGAGAGTTTAACGATGGCTATTTTCACAAGAGCTTTTTAAATAACATCAATCACTAGCTCCGGTTTGATGTCGACCAGGCACTTGGTGTGACCTAATGGGCACTCACGTTTAAAACAAGGAGAGCAATCAAGATTTAAATAAATGACGCGCGCCTGATCATTGAGCGGCGGCGTAAAGTTTGGGTCGGATGAGCCGTAAAGGGCGATTATTTTTTTGTCTAGCGCGGCGGCGACGTGCATTAAGCCTGAATCATTAGTCACTACGGTATTAACCAGGGACATCAAGTCCACCGCTTCGGCCAATGAAGTCCGGCCTGTAAAATCAATACAAGCACCGGAGACTTCCGTGTTAATTTGTTCTGCTACCGCTTTATCTTTATCGGAACCGAATAGCCAAACCTGCCAGCCCTGAGCCATTTTATGCCTGGCAACTTCGGCATAATAACTAGCTGGCCAGCGTTTTGCCGGGCCATATTCAGCACCCGGACATAAGGCTAATATCTTTGCTGATGACATGTAGGTCGGGTTAGCGGAGCGTAACCCAACATCAGCTTGGTTTTGTCGGGTTACGCTATCGCTAACCCGACCTACAGAGTTGCTGTTTTTAACATAGATGGAGTTTAAACTGAATTTCTCGATAACTGCATTTTGTTGATTCGGGTTAATAACAAGGCCGGGAATCGGATACTCGGGCGGCAATAGCGCGGCGTTCGGTAACCCCAATGCCATAAAACGCTGGACGGTCATGGTCAGCAAGGTTTTATCCAGTTTTCTGGCATCGTTAAGCAAGCCCCAGCGGCATTCGCCAATATACCCGGTACGAATGGGAATATTGGCGAAATAGGGGATTAATGCCGATTTCCAGGAATTCGGCAAGATGATCGCTTGGTCGTAATCTTCGCTTAGTAATTCCCTGCCCAGTTTGATTCTGTCCAGCAAACCAAACTGGCCATGAGATAACGGCATGGCGATGGCTTTGGCAACTTCCGGCATTCTTTCCAGTAAGGAAAGTGACCATGGCGGGGCCAGAACGTCAATTTGGCAATCAGGCTGGGCTTTTTTTAGCGTGATAAACAGGCTTTGCGCCATCACCATGTCGCCAACCCATGATGGGCCGACGACCAGAATTTTGGGTGATTTTTTCAAAGCCTTACTTGACGTAAGTCAACCAATCCGCATGGTCGTCTCTGCGGCCATGCACATAGTCGAAATATAAGGATTGCAATTTTTCGGTTACCGCGCCACGACTACCGCAGCCTATTTTACGGTTATCCAATTCTCTGATCGGGGTTACTTCAGCGGCGGAACCGGTAAAGAATGCTTCATCAGCGACATAAATTTCATCGCGGGTAATGCGTTTTTCGATGACTTCAAAGCCTTGCTCACGGGCAATGGTGATAACCGTATCACGGGTAATGCCTTCCAGCGCCGACGTGGTTTCAGGCGTGTAAATCTTGCCATTACGCACGATAAACAAATTTTCCGCGCTGCCTTCCGCAGCAAAACCTTCATGATCCAGCATTAAGGCTTCGTCGTAACCATTCGACAAGGCTTCTTGCAGAGCCAGAATGGAATTGATGTAATTACCGTTGGCTTTGGCTTTGCACATGGTGCTGTTGTGATGATTGCGGGTATAAGAAGACGTGCGAATACGAATGCCATGTTCTATGCTTTCTGCGCCCAGATAAGCACCCCATGACCAGGCGGCGACCATGACATGAACTTTCAGGTTATCCGCCCGCAAGCCCATGCCTTCGGAGCCAAAAAAACACATGCTGCGGATATAGGCGCTGTCCAGATTATTTTTCGCAACGGCGTCACGATGCGCCTGATTCATCTCGTCCTTAGTAAACGGCATGGGCATATTCATGATGTGCGCAGAACGGAACAGGCGATCGGTGTGTTCCTGCATTCTAAAAATAGCCGTGCCTTGTTCTGCATGATAGGCTCTTATGCCCTCAAACACACCGAGTCCATAGTGCAAGGTATGCGTCAATACATGGACTTTAGCTTCACGCCACTCAACCCATTTTCCATCCATCCAGATAAGGCCGTCTCTATCGTCCATTGTCATCATTTACTCTCCAACATTAGTGTTTATTAGTGTTTTTATCTTACGTAATAGATCAAAAAGCTTTGTAACTATTCAGCGTTTTCTGGCAAGGCGCCTGATTGTAATGTCATTTCGACTACAGGGAGAAATCTTGAGCGTTGGCGTATGAATAGAAGCTTAAGATTCCTTGCTGCGCTCGGAATGACAAAGGACGCTGAATAGTTACAATGTTTTTAACATTTTTCTGACCTGTTTATTCCATAAAATCATGCCATATTTGCGCAATTTGCCTGCTCAATTCAATAACTTCAGCCTCATTTATAACCGCACGTTCCCCTTGTAAAACCAGCTTATGACCGTAATCACGATAAGTACAATAAGCCGCTTTAAGGGTTTCCGCCTCCGTTTTGGACATAAACCCGTCTTCCTGCAAGCCTTCAAGCAACCTGACATTATCTGTGTAGGCCGTCAACGCTTCATTTTTTGCAGCCCTGGCTAAAACGCCAAATTGTACTATAAACTCAATATCAGCAATACCGCCTTTACTTTGTTTTAAGTCAAACTTGTTCGATTCTTTCGTTGCCAGTGCGTTACGCATCTTTTCGCGCATTTCACGCACCTCTGTTTTTAATAGCCCTGTATCTCTGGGTAAGCTCAAGATTCTGCGCCGAATGGCTTCATACTGTGCTTTTAAGCGCAGATCACCGGCAATAAACCGCCCTCTGACTAATGCCTGATGTTCCCATGTCCACGCCTGATTTTTTAAATAGTCCTCATAAACATTAATATGCGTGACCAGTAAACCGGAATCCCCGCTGGGGCGTAAACGCATATCAACGTCATAGAGTACGCCCGACAACATTTTGGTATCCAGAATATGTCGGATTTTCAGCCCTAACCGGCCGTAAAATTGAGCGCAGGAAATCGGTTTTCCGCCATTGGTGAGTGTATTGCCATCCTGGCAATCGTACAAATACACCATATCCAGATCAGAGCCGTAACCCAGTTCAATACCCCCCAGTTTACCAAAACCGAGAACGGCAAAGCTTTTGGCTGTGTTATCGCTGTCAGGTGGAAACCCGTGTTTTTCGGTGAGCATCAGCCACGCCCGGTCAATAACATGAGCCACTATGCTTTCTGCTATATAGGTCAAATAATCACTGACTACCATGATCGGAATCACGCCCATAATATCAGCGGCGGCCACTCTTAGCATATTGGTGTGCTTAAATTGCCTAAGGATAATCATCAATTGCTCAAGGTCTTGCACCTCTATATCCGCTAACAAAATGTCCAGCTGTTTATCAAGATCTTCTTTTTTGAGCGGCTCAAACAACGTGCGGGTGTCCAGCAATTCATCAAATAATACGGGATACCGTGACAAATAGTCGCAAATCCAGGGACTGGCCGATGACAAGCGCAGTAATTGAGATAAAGCATCGGGGTTTTCAGCCAATAACGATAAATAAACATTTCTGCCTGCAACCGCTTCAAATAAACCAAGCATACGTTTTAATGTTTCATCGGGATTATCTACCTGCTGCATCGCTTCAATCACAAGCGGCATTAAGCGGTCAAGAACCTTCGCGCCTTTGCTCGTTAAGCGTCTGATTGAGGCCGCGTTTTTAAAGTGCTTGATGGCTGCCAGACTGTCATCGGTTTGCTGAAAACCAAACGCGCTCAAGTTATCCAGCAATTCCGGATCATCCATCGCGCAGATCCAAATCTGTTGAGTCTGCTGATCTTTTACTTCCTGCCTGGAGAGAGAAAAAACCTGATCAAATACCGCATGCACCTGTGCTCTAACCGTATCCAGCTGGTTTTTAAAACTCTTCCAATCGGGATAATCCAGTGAAAAGGCAAGTATCTGCTGCACTGGCGCTGCTGTCGGCAAATCATGCGTTTGCCGGTCTTGATATTGCTGGATATGGTTTTCCACTCTGCGCAGAAAACAGTATGATTGTGTTAACTGTCCGGCATCGTTGGCAGTCAGTAATTCCAGTTCGCCAAGAATTCGCAGTACATCCAGGATGCCGCGCGTTTGCAAGGCCTTTTCATTGCCGCCGCGTATCAGCTGGAAAGCTTGACCGATAAATTCAATCTCGCGTATGCCGCCCGGCCCCAGTTTGACGTTCTCCATGCGATCTTTGCGTTTTAATTCCTGGGTAATCTGCGCTTTTAAAGAACGCAGCTCTTCAAAGGCGCCGTAATCCAGATACCGCCGGTAGACAAAGGCTTTCAGCATCGCCATGAGTTGGGCGCCGGTATTAAAGTCACCAGCCACCTGACGCGCTTTAATCATGGCGTAACGCTCCCATTCCCGGGCCTGGGTCTGGTAATAGGTTTCCATGCCATCAAAGGTCATGATGATGGGGCCGCTATCGCCAAAAGGTCTTAAACGAATGTCAGTGCGGAACACAAAACCGTCAACGGTAATTTCATCCAGCACTTTGACCAGACTTTGACAGAGTCGCGTAAAAAACTCGCTATAGCTGGTTTCTTTTCTATCGGGTAGTACGCCGTTTTCTGCGTAAGCAAAAATCAAGTCTATATCGGAAGAATAATTCAGTTCATGCGCTCCGAGCTTACCCATGCCCAAAACAACGCAAGCTTGGGGGCTGCCATTGGACAGCAAGGGTGTGCCGTGTTTTTCGCAGGCCTGATTGTAGAGAAAAGCCAGTGCGAATTGAATACAGGTATCAGCCAGCCAGGACAATTCAGTAAGTGTTTCGGATAATTGCGCCCATCCGGCCAAATCACGCCAGGCAATCCTGATCATTTCCCGCCGCCGAAACCGCCGCAGTTCCTGCATTAAACCGGCTACACTATCAATCAGCATAGGCGCCAGTTTGTCGACATAACTGTGGATATTATAAATCGTCGATAAATCGCCGGTTGCGACCAAATCAACCAGTATCTCTGGTCGTCGCAGACAGCTTTCTGCAATAAACAAACTGGAACACCAAACTTTTACCATGGATGCAGTAAACTCAGGTGCCGGATGAAAATCGAGATTAAGCGCGGTTAGCTGTTCATGCCACTGTTTTAGAGAGGCAGCGACAGTGACGCGCAACTCATCAGGGAGTTTGTCCAGTTCGGGTTCGAGAGTATTAAAAGACATGTAAGGCAAGCTAATATAAAAAAAACCATCATACCGAAAATAAGCGGGGATATATACAGCGTGGTCACAACGAAAATGACGGACTTAAGTCGGTGCCACGACGTAGCTATTCAGAGTTTTATTGCAAGGTGATTGATTGTAATGCCATTTCGGCATTGTGCTGTTATTTCGGCCAACGGGAGAAATCTTGAACGTTGGCATATGAATATAGGCTTAAGATTCTTCGTTGCGCTCGGAATGTGACAAAGGTCGCTTAATTAGTTACGCTACGATCAAATAGATGGCTAGCCCCACCATTACCAGACCACTGATTAATTTAAGCCAGCGACCTTCCTTTTCCTGAAGTCGCCGCTGGCTTAACGTGATGACGCCTATAGCTAAAATAATAACGTCATCGAACATGTAAGCCAGATTGTAAAGTAGTAAATAGCTGTAATAGCTCATAGTGTCAAGCTGTTTCAGCGTCAGAATCCTTGTATATAGCGCTGGAAAGCCTGATGTACACATAAACTCGACAATCTGTACCAACACGCCCAGCACCACCGTTCCTATCAGTGCGCCGGTAAGATTTTGTGCCTGGAGAATACGCCGCATTCTTGCATAAATATCCGGCTTTGAGGCATCTGGAATCGATAGCGAAATGCCACGGCCGTAAAACCAAAAATCCTTAAGATTAATCACCCCGGCTAATAGAGCAATAACTGCAATCACTATTTCTGAGATACGGGATAAACCGATGAGCAGGAAAAGATTAAGCCAGGCCGCCATGAAAATAAAATAAGCCAGACCCTCAACAGCAATGAAGGTACCCGCGATGGCGAACATTCGTAGCCGGTTATTCATGGGGGCAAGCAGCGAGATCATGAGTATCAATACCCATAGAGAACAAGGATTGAAACCATCAAGCAAGCCCATGGCCAACGTGAACAGTGGCAAGCCCACCTCATCCAGCGACAGTGTGCGCCCAAAGAAATCAAGCATAAAAGGCTGCGCTTCTTTAGGTGAAGCTTCCGCTCCAGCCTCGCAGGACAATGATTGCCCAGCTTCGCAGCTACCCGAAGTGTTTTGATTTTGCGGAGTTTGTGCTTGAGCCAAAGCCCTACGAATAAGCTGTCCCGTCGTTATCTCATCTGAATAGCCGACGATCAATTGCCCGCCAACTTGAAAAGCAGGCACTCTCACCGTGCCTATACCCTGATTTTTAGCGAGGTGTTGTAATTGTTCCAATGCTTTAGGCTCCTGTGACACATCATGAATGACGATCCTGAGCGTCGGTTGCTCTTGCTTAAGAGCCTGCAAAAACAGCTCCGCCTTAGCGCAGTGCGGGCAGCCATTGCGAACGAAAACTTCAATATCGACTGAGTATATAGCAGGCTCAGTGCTTTTCTCTGGCAGAAAGAGCCCTACCTGGGCAAAGGACGTCGTAAAAGTCGATGTCATTATTAAACCGGCAATAAACAGCCTAATTATCAGTTTCAAGAATGCTCCCCAGGGTTGTATCCTTTGATATTTACTGTGAAAAAGTATTGGCGAAATCTGCACATCGGGCAAGAGAAATTATTGCTTTTTCAATTGATTCTCTCCTGCATAGCCGTTTTATTTCACCTAATTATGCTACTTAGTGCCTGTCCGCATATAAGTTGTACATAATTTATCGTAAACATAAATTAAATCATATTGTTGCATAAATAAACTTGTACAAGTTATTTTTGGACAGGCACTCTTTCACGCAATAGAATAGATCAACAGTTTCTTACCTATTTTTTCATCGTGCTAAATATCATCTGGATTTGTTTTTTCCTCGCCGCTTTTTTTACCGCATTGTTCAAACTAATCTTTCTGGGCGATCAGCAGGTTTTTGCGCAAATCATGGAAGCGATGTTTGCCTTGTCGAAATCTGCGTTTGAAATTTCGCTAGGCTTAACCGGCGTATTGGCCTTATGGCTGGGCATTATGCGAGTTGGCGAAAAGAGCGGATTTATTCTGTTATTAACGCAAAGCCTCACGCCGTTATTTAGCCGCCTGATGCCCGATGTACCTAAGGGACATCCGGCATTAGGGGCTATTGTGATGAATATTTCCGCCAATGCCCTGGGGCTGGATAATGCCGCCACGCCTTTGGGTATTAAAGCTATGAAGGAATTGCAAACGCTTAATCCCGATCCCGATACCGCCAGCAACGCGCAAATTCTGTTTCTGGTGATCAATACCTCGGGCGTTACGTTATTTCCCATCACGATTTTCACTTATCGCGCCCAACTCGGCGCGGCAAACCCTACCGACGTATTTATTCCGATATTAATCGCTACTTATATCTCAACGCTGGCCGGTTTGCTTGCCGTAGCTTTCGTGCAAAAAATCAATCTGCTGGATAAGGTCGTCATGGCTTACCTGGGCGGTTTTACGCTGGCTGTAGGCGGTCTACTGGTTTATTTTTCCAGCTTACCGCAAGAGCAAATGCTCCAGCAATCCGCCACCATCAGCAACGTCATTCTGTTTTCATTAGTCGTCACCTTTATTATCGGCGCGATTTACAAGGGTATAAATGCTTACGATGCCTTTATAGAAGGCGCCAAAGAAGGCTTTCAAACGGCCATTATTATCATTCCCTATTTAGTTGCCATGCTGGTTGCGATTGGCGTGTTCAGAGCCAGTGGCGCACTGGATTTGCTCGCCGATTTGGCACGGCTTGTCGTGCATTATTTCATGCTCGACGACCGTTTTGTCGACGCCCTGCCTACTGCCTTGATGAAACCTTTCAGCGGCAGCGGCTCAAGAGCGATGATGATTGACACCATGAAAACACTGGGTGCGGATTCGTTTGCCGGACGCTTATCGTCCATCGTCCAGGGCAGCACCGAAACCACCTTTTATGTACTGGCCATTTACTTTGGCTCAGTGGGTATCAAACGTATTCGCCATGCCGCCGCCTGTGGGATAATAGCCGATTTTGCAGGCATTATTGCCGCAATTTTTGTTGCATACTGGTTCTTTGGATG
>Ga0209798_10001177_pt1 | contig 15924 bp, 15 predicted proteins | sample DOMMetBare3Fresh_FD_187475 | JGI IMG/M metagenome (GOLD analysis project Ga0209798, IMG submission 187475) | Wetland sediment microbial communities from St. Louis River estuary, USA, under dissolved organic matter induced mercury methylation -... | ecosystem: Environmental > Aquatic >...
ATCTAATGCTGCTCAAACCAGTAACAGGGAAAGGAGATCCATTAATCCCAAAAATCTTAAATAGCCTCAGATAATCTCCACCACCTGTTTTATATAAAATATCTTCTGCAGGGTGTTCCTGGTTATGGATGGATATAATTTGTTTATTGGTTAATTGGTTTATTAATTTAAAAGTCTTTGGAGAAATTGAATAAGGTGCATGAGGAACTAAAGAAGTTCGGTGTTTGGAATTTGGGGTTTGGAGTTTTTCTTCAAGAGTTTTTGCAACTTGTTTATAATGTTCAATATTCTCATCAGCTTTTTCATCAGTAAAGCCAAGCACTTCAATAAAATTCTGCCAGCGGATATTGCTTTTGCTTTTTACTTCTGCTGTATCGGCAGTGTTGCCAATATCACCAACGGCAACTATGCCGTTATCATACATTTCTTTTTCTGCATCTATGATCGCCTGCATTTTCTTTTGAATAGGGTCTTCGAAAGTCTCCCCCTCCGGGGGAGATTTAGAGGGGGCTTCTCTTTTGGTTACAACGGAACATAAAAACTCGATCAAACCCGTATGTGGGGGAATTACATTTTTTAAATGACTTAATTCAAGATGACAATGACAATTAATTAATCCGGGTGAAAGAATGCCGCTGAAGCTTTGTATATCATCACCGGCCTGTGAAATGGGAACAATCTCCTGTACTTTACCTGCGTCATCAGTAATTAAAACCTTATCATTGCCATGAAGATGATAACCATCGAACAATTGATCTGCTCTGAACTTTCTGTATGCCATTTTGTAAAATTCCAAAAAACAAATTCCAAATCCCAAAAAACTATTCTTATTACCTTTGCCCGCCGTTGGAATTTGTGATTTAAAAAATTGGAATTTTCTATTATGTTAGACAGGTTAGAAGCCATAAAAGCAAGATTTGAGCAGTTGGGAGTAGCACTTACCAATCCTGAGATCGTTGGCAACAATAAAAAATTTGCAGAGACAAGCAAAGAATATCGCAGTTTGGAAAAAATTGTTGTGGCTTATGATGAATACCGCAAGGTGCTTGATGATATAACAATGTATAAAGAAGCATTGAATGGTAGTGATGAGGAGTTCAGAGAATTGGCGAAGGTAGAGTTGCCTGCAAGTGAAGAGAAAAAAGAAAAGCTCGAATCGAGGATACGGCAAATGCTGATACCAAAAGACCCGCAGGATGAAAAGAATGCGATCATTGAAATTCGTGCCGGTACAGGTGGTGATGAAGCAAGCCTGTTTGCAGGCGACCTGTTGCGAATGTATATGCGTTATTGCGAAAGACGTGGTTGGAAGACAGCTATCTTAAGTGAAAACGAAGGAACAGTTGGTGGTTATAAGGAAGTGCAGCTTGAAGTAATTGGTGATGATGTATACGGCACATTGAAATTTGAAAGTGGTGTGCATCGTGTACAGCGGGTGCCCGATACTGAGGGTTCTGGTCGTGTGCATACATCGGCCGCTACTGTTGCAGTAATGCCTGAAGCTGAAGAAGTAGATTTTGAATTGAACCCGGCAGATGTAAAAATGGAAACGGCACGAAGTGGTGGAGCAGGTGGTCAGAACGTAAATAAAGTGGAAACAAAAGTGATGCTGACGCATATTCCTACCGGTACTGTTATTGTTTGTCAAACAGAAAGAAGCCAGCTTGGCAACAGGGAAAAAGCAATGGGCATGTTGCGTACAAAACTTTATGAAGAACAGGTAAGAAAACAGGAAGAAGAAATATCACGTCACAGGAAAAGTTTGGTAAGCACAGGTGATCGCAGTGCGAAGATCAGGACCTATAATTTTCCACAGGGAAGAGTTACCGATCATCGGATAAATCTTACGTCATATAATCTGCCTGCAGTATTGAATGGCGATATACAGGAGTTTATTGAAGCATTACAGTTTGCAGAAAATTCGGAGAAACTTGCGAAGCAGAATTAACCCAAATATTCTTCAACAAAGGAAACCTGATTCCTTTAAATAACTTATCTTAATTATCTAAAATCATAAACATGTTTGATCAATTAGTAAACCTCGTAAAGCAACATGCAGGCAGCGCTATTGTTAATAATCCTGCTATTCCAAATGAAAGAAATGACGAAGCGATAAATGAAGCTTCAAGTTCTATTGCCGGCGGATTACAGAATATGTTTTCCGGTGGTAAAGTGCAGGATCTTTTAAAAATGTTCAGCGGTAATCAGGATGTTGCAAACAGCCCGGTCACGAATAATATTTCCGGCGGGGTTGTTGAAAATCTCATGAATAAATTTGGATTAGATCGGAACGCTGCCAGCGGTGTGGCCAATGATCTTGTTCCGAATGTGATGCAAAACCTTGTACAAAAAACAAATGATCCGAATGACAGCAGTTTTGATATACAAGGAATTTTTAATAACCTGAGTGGAGGTTCTACATCTGGTTTTAATGTGCAGGGGTTACTTAATAAATTCAAAGGCGCTGGGTTAGACCAGGATGGAGATGGCGATACAGATCTGCAAGACCTGACTAAAATGGTATCTGGCGGCGGAGGTGGCATTCTTGATAAAGTAAAAGGCATGTTTAATTAAAAATAATTTTACTGAATTTCTTTGGCGTTCTTTTAACAAGGACGCCTTTTTATTGTCGTCAAACTAGTGCAGTCGTTTCCGTAAAATGTTTTGATCGTTTTTTGTCATTTAAGCGTCAGATTTATTGTGTAAAAGGTTACAAATTGCATTAGTCGGGAATGAAATAAAAGAATGGCTTTGGACGTTTAAAAAAACACAGCTCTTTAAGTTGAAAAAAAGCAGAAAAAGTGAAGTTGTTCGTAGAAGATTTTCCTCTGCAAAAAGTGATAATACGAGGAAATGACCTTTAATAGTTCATTAACAACAGTCATCAAAATATTGGCAGTAAATTTGCGTTATAGATAAAAGTTCTTCACAAATAAAGCAGTCAATTTTCTCATAAGCAGTTAGTTTTGGTTGCGACCCCTGTTTCTACAGGGGTCTATTTTTTTATATACCTCCCTGGTTATTACAGCCCAAAACAATACAACAGTCTCAAATTTCGATATTTGTTTTCTTAGAATTTAAAGCTCACACCAGCTTTCAGGAATCGTGGTGATCCGGGAGTGTAATGAATCTCAGAAACCGGTTGGGGTTCGAATTGAAGTCTCGATTTAGTATCAAATTGCGCCTCCCTCCATTGTTGGTTAAAAATGTTTTCGGCAGAAATTTTAAGTTCAAATTTTTTCCAGGGATAAGACAACATCAGATCAGTAATAAAATAACCATCAGCTTTTACGGTATTAAATTCATTGGCAGGCCGGTGAGCCATAAAACGATAGCGAATAGAGCCGCCAAATCCATTTTTCATTTTTGCTGAAAGACCACCAATGCTGGTAAATGAAGGAGCAAGCGGTATGTGGTCTTCACCTTTTGCTTTGCCAATAGCTCTTGCTTTTGTATAATTCAGATCAAGATCGCCAAACAGCCATAAAGCAAATTGGTAACGGGCAGAAACATCAATACCTATTCTTCTTGTTTTGCCACCAGGCTCAACAATTCCTTCATCACCTACATAAACAAATTCCTGCTCCGAATAAAAATGCCATAGTGCAGTCTTAAGAATTAAATTCTTTACCGGTTTCAAAATAATTCCAAGATCAGTGCCATATATTTTTGGTAAAATATCTTTTGCATCATTATTAAGAATTACACGGGTATCATTTGAATGAAACCCAATTCCATTGTTCAGATAAATTTTAACTGTAGAGGATGGAGTAAAGACAAAATTCAATTTAGGACTTACAATACTTCTTTGTTGATTACGAAAATCTGTTTCACCAGCCAACAGGTCTCTGTATTTAAAACGAAAATCATCAAATCGAAGCCCGCCAGTCACACTGAACTTATCAGTAAGTTCAATACTTTGATTCCAGTGCAAATGAGTATTTGCTTCTTTTACATCTCCTTTTTGTAAAGACTCAATAAACTGCCTTCTTACAGCTCTTGATAATTCTATCCCCATTACATCATCATAACGAAAACCAGCGCCAAATTCTGTATTAGCATTTTTATTTCCCAGCAGCCATGCTTTTGCTGCAGTTGTATTATATCCATAAATATTTCTTGTCTCCTTTTGGTTGATCTCATCACCATTTACAGCATCCTTCAGGAAAAATGTAAAGTTTGAAAACAAGTTAAAGTAATAACGACTGTAATAGAATTGATCAGTTGTTTTCCAGTTGTTTTTCCATTGTCTTGCATAACGTATATTAAAATTTGTCCGGCTTGTATTTCCACCCTCGCTATTGTCCAAAGAGCCAAACCTGCCGATCATTCCACTTTGAACAGCACGGTCTGGAATTTGGCCTGATGCGTTCCATTTGCTGTCAAATGTAGAAGCAGTAATGGTAAGCTGACTTTGATTGCCAAACCATGCATTGTATTTACCCATTAAATTAAAGCGATGAAAATCCTGCGGATTCTCAAAATATCCGTCTGATCTGAAATACTCAGATGCTACATAAAACTGTTGCCTTCTTTTTTCATTTTCAGTATTGAATATTTTCAGCATCCCAACAACACGTTGTGTATTGAACTGCACACCTTCTATTTTTATAGAGTTATTTTTTAAAAATTCTTTTGTATGAAATTCTGCATAACCAGCCGTGGCAAGATTTCCTTTATTTGTAAAATAGGGGCCTTTATCAAAATTCACTTTCTCCACAGTTTCAGGAATCAGGAAATGAAGATCCGCATAGCCCTGTCCATGTGCATGACTCACCATATTTACAGGCATACCATCCACACTTATATTTATATCTGTTCCATGATCTATATCATATCCCCTTAAAAATATTTGTTCTGCTTTGCCGCCACCGGCATGTTGTGCAATAAATAAACCGGGAACAATACGCAATACATCTTGTGAGGTATTAACAGGACGAAGCATGATGTCTACCGGACCTGTTGCATTTAATGATAAATTTTTTTTACCATTGACCTTTACTTCGGTAAGATCAAGATTTGTTTTCTTCATTGACACTGAAACAGTGGAAACAAGACCTTCTTTTACCTCAACCGGAATGATCTCGGTTTTATAACTTATATGAGTAACCACTAATTCATACTGACCGGGATTGATACCGATAATGGAGAATTTTCCGAACTCATCCGAATTGTCGCCTTTATTGCCGGAAATAATAACGTAAGCGCCATTCAAAGGAGTTTTATTTTCTGCATCAGAAATATATCCTTCTATTTTTCCTTTTTGAGAAAATAAAACAGATGTGATAAAAAGGAGCAGTCCTGTAAAAAATTGCTTTTTGGTCATGATCTTGGTTTCAAACAGGCTTATTTACGGGTATAAGGAGTTAGTGGTTTCAACGTTGTGAATTTTTTTTAATAAATCACTTACTGCAAATCCAAAATTGTATTGTTTTCGTAAATGATTGATACATGTTCATTTTAACCCAACAAATATGAACCGCATTCTTTGTCTTCTTTTTTTATTGTTCATGCTAAATGCATGTTCAAATAAAAAAATCATTAACCCGCAAGATTATAATGCTGTTCTTTCTGATACGAAAAGAACAGAAAAGCAGGTAGAAAAAATAAATGCCGAAATAAGTTTTTGGCAAAACAGGTTGGCAAAGGATACCGGCAGTTTTGTGGACATGCTTCAGATAGCCTCTAATCACATTAAAAGATTTAAAACGATTGGCAGTGTGGAAGATTTACATATTGCAGATTCGCTTTATGCTGTTTGCCTGCAAAGAGTAAAAAACTCTGACCCCGAGATATACTTTTCGGTTTCTCAAAATGCAATAACACAGCATCGTTTTAATGACGCATGGGAAAATTTATTGCTGGCAGATAGCATTGGAGTAAATCCTTATGTGCTTTGCTTGTTCAGGTTTGATGCAGCTGTGGAGTTAGGTCTTTATCAACAGGCATCTGCTAATATTCAAAAGCTGACAGATAAAAACAATTTTGATTATTTGATAAGAAAAGCAAAGCTTGAAGATCACAAAGGGGACCTTGATAATGCAATTAAGCTGATGGAACAAGCATTGAAAGATGCCGAAACAAAAGATAAAAAGCAATTGATACTTTGGGCAAAATCAAACCTGGCAGATATGTATGGCCATGCAGGAAGAGTGAAGGATTCTTATAAATATTATTTGGATGTATTAAAAACAGACAGCAATTATTTATACGCATTGAAAGGCATTGCATGGATCGCTTATTCACATGATCATGATACAAAAGAAGCAAAACGGATCATCAATTATATTTTATCACAAACCAATATGCCCGACCTGTATTTGATGCTTGCAGAAATTGAAGAGTGGGAAGGAAATAAGCATGAAAAGGAAAAAAATATCGATAAATTTTTATCTGAAGTTGAAAAACCCGGCTATGGAAATATGTATAACAAATACCTGATCAATATTTATACAGAAGACAGACAAGAATATGATAAAGCTTTAGCAATTGCAGAAAAAGAAGTCAGCAGCAGACCAACACCAGAAACTTATAGTTGGTTGGCCTGGGTTTATTTTAAAATGGGGGACACGCAAAAAGCTTATGAGCTTGTAAAAAAATATGTATTAGGAAAAGATTTTGAACCCGGATCACAATTACATGCTGCTTATATTTTGAAAGCACAAGGCGAAACAAGCAAAGCAAAAAAATTGATGAGTGATTGTCTGGAAAGTTCATTCGAACTTGGTCCTGTTACTACTGAAGAGATCAGAAAGAACCTTTGATATGAAAATTGATTCTTATTTAAACCCTCTTGCATAAGGCGAGAGGGTTCATTTATTTAGATACTTGTTTACAGAAATAAAATAGCCGATCAAAGCTCCAACTCCATCTGAAATTATATCCGGTATTTCAAATGAACGATTCGGGATAAATTGTTCCTGTATAATTTCCATTGCAATTCCATACAGCAAACTCACAACAGCAATAGTTATAAAGATCTTTTTACTGTTTGTGGTTTGTCCTTTTTTACCCGAATAAAAAAACCAGCACCAGGCAAGTACCAGTGCCATAAACAAAGCAATATGCACCCACTTATCAAACCATATCTTATCCTGCCAGCCTATTTTAGGAAATTTAGCGCCGGGTGTACAGAGCAGGATCGTTATTATTAATAGTAAGGTGATCGCAACTAAAAAGGGAATTTTCGAACTTTGCTTTGACAACATTGTTGCAATGTATAAAACCGGTTTGAAATAGTTTTTAAAAATAAAAAGGAGCCCCAAATAGGGCCCCTGTCATTAACCAACTATAGAACCAACTCTTAAGGAGTCACGGTTAAAGCCTAACAGTAAATACGAAAAATAAATTCGGTCGGTTTTGACGGGAGTTACAAATTCGTCACGAATATCTTTTCAAGATTAGGAGCAGGGTTACCGTCTTTCTTTTCAAGAGTAATAGCAAATGCTTTTGCGTCCTGGGCATTCTTCATTCTATACATCTGGAGAGGCTTTTGTGTCATTTCTATAAAGCCAAGATCTATTGTTTGTAATTGCCCATTCGGAGTTAAAATAGCCCAGAGCTGGTACTGTTCATCTGAAGCAGGTTTCGGTAAATTATTTACAAGCAGGTAAACATCTTTTGATGTAGTATCCCAATAAACTGTGGCAAATGATTTAGGTGAATTAGGCGTACCTGGAAGACCAACCATCTTCATGCCTTCTCCCATTTTCTTAGCATCATCACTCATCTGTGCAATCTGTCGTTGTGATGAATCCAGGTCTTGCTGAATTTTTGTAAGATCGTTTTTCAGTTTATCATTCTCATTTTTCAAACTCATAGCCCACCAAACACTTCCTGCTAATAAAATTACACTTGCAGCTGCAGCAAGCTTAGCCCAGCTAAATTTCTTTGAAGGCACAGTTTCTATTGGAATTACAGGAGAAAGCTTCTGCTCTTTCTTTTCAACAAAGATCTGGGAAGCGATCTTTTTTTTCAGCTCTGCCGGTGGCGCAGTAGCATTTTCCATGGCTTGTTTTTCAATAGCCAGTTCAAATGCATCTCTTGCTTCTTTCAGTTCAGGATAAGTTTCGCAGTATTTCTCAAACTCAAATCTTTCCTGGGCTGACAACAGTCCGAGTACATAGCTTTCAACTACTCCGCTTGATATGTATTCCTGAATGTTCACTACTTTATTGGATCATTGTTTTTAATTGGCTAAGCGCTGTTCGAATTCTTGTTTTTACAGTTCCCAGCGGTATTCCGAGCATCTTAGCGATCTCTTCATGGGTAAAACCCTGGAAATATGACAGATCGATCAGCTTTCTATATTCGTCATTTAATTTCGTTAATACTTTTCTTAAACCGACATCATTTATCAATGGGTTTGAGCTCATCGCCATTCCTCCGTTCTCACCTTCCATTATCGGTTGATTTTTTAAGCTATCTCTGTATCCCTTTGACCTCACTTTATCTATTGCTGCATTCCGGGCAATATTTAACATCCAGGTAAATAACCTGCCTTTTACCGCATCATAAGTGTCGATTTTTCTCCAGATGTTCACAAACACTTCCTGCATCACATCATTTGAAGTGTCTTTATCGGGAACAATTTGGTTAATGATGGTGTAAAGGGCCCCCGAATAATTCTCGTATAGATAGTTGAATGCATCGCTACTTTGCTGTTTCAGCATAACGACGAGTTCTTGCTCGCTATATTTGATTTTCGGTTCCAAAAGTTGGTAAAAAGATAAACAAAAAAGCATCCCTAACCGCGGGACACTTTATTTACGAAATATTATTTTTCGCAGATTTCAGGCAACCTGGGTTTCATAGGCAGCTGCATCTAATAATGCTGCCACATCTGCCGGGTTATTTACTTTCATTTTTACCATCCAGCCTTCGCCATACGGATCGCTGTTCACTGATTCGGGAGAATTAGCTAAGGCTGCATTCAATTCAGTAATGGTTCCATCAACCGGTAAGAACAGGTCTGAAACAGTTTTCACAGCTTCCACCGTACCGAATACATCGCCGGCTTTTAATGCCTTACCGATCGTTTCCACTTCTACATATACGATATCACCCAATTCTCTTTGTGCATAATCAGTAATGCCGATCGTGGCCACATTACCATCCAGCTTTATCCATTCATGATCCTTTGTATAACGAAGATTTGAGGGGAAATTCATAGTTGAAAATTTGAGCTGCAAAGATTATGAAATCAAAGTAAATATGCGGAAAGAATTTTTGGTATCGGCTTTATCGCTCCGGGCATCTTTTGTTGCGTCGCACTCTTGTACTGCAACAATTCTATTCACCTTTTATGAAACGTGAAAAGTAAAATGGGGGACCAGGTTCTCACGTTTCACGTCTGGCTTCTCACGACTTCTTTCTTTTTACCAGCTTTGCTTTTATTATTCTCACATCCTGCAATGGCCTGTCACGGCTTGTTTGTACTGCTGCTATTTTATCAATAACATCCAACCCTTTTACTACTTCACCATAGACGGTATAGCCCTGGTCAAGATGCGGCGTACCGCCAATTGTTTTATAAGCTTCTCTTTGTGCCGGCGGAATTTTTCTGCCTATTAATCTTTGTGTTTCCAACGTATCTAATTCTCCTTCTCTGAAAACTTTTCCCTGTACAATATAAAATTGGCTGCCACTACTTGCTTTCGTTGGATTTACATTATCGCTGCTTCTTGCCGCAGCAATTACTCCTTTTTTATGAAACAGTGTTGTTCTGAATTCTGCGGGAACAGTATAACCCGGTCCGCCATTTCCTAACCCTTGTCCTGCTTCCGCTCTTTTACTGTTTGGATCACCGGCTTGCACCATAAAATCTTTTATCACCCGGTGAAATAAAATGCTATCGTAAAAACCAACTTTTACAAGTCTTAAAAAATTATCACGATGCAGCGGAGTAGAGTCTGATAAACGGATCACAATATCACCCATGGTGGTTTGCATTAATACATCTCTTTTCCTGTCTTTCTTTTTTATTGTTGAATCCTTCTGTGCATCAGCCGAAAAAACAATTAAACAATTTAACAATACAACAATTATCTTTTTCATTTACTCCTGATATAAGTTATGTTTTTTACTCCCCTTTAAGGGATGGGGGTTAAAAATCGTGGGTCTCAAAATAAAGCAAAATATGATCCTTCATAAAGTTCTCCTGTTCTACAGGAGAAAGTACAGGTAAAGATTTTAACTGTCGGAAATGCGGCCATCCATCATCATCTTTTTTTTCCAATTCATAATATCCGCTCTGGGCAAAAAGAGAACATATCGCAATATGCATCAGGTCCTGTTTTTGTTCTTTGGTGTATTTTTCTTTCATCTGTCCTAATTCCTGTATGCCTATAAGAAAAAGGATCGCTTCCAGGTCCGGCTTTTTATTAAAGCGCTGAACAAGCTTTGCTTCTAATGCCCACCACCTTGTTTGTAAATCATCTTTTGCCTGCATAGCCGGCAAAGATAGTCGGGAGTTCCGAGTCTGGTTCTTATCAATAATTAATGATCAGTTTACTTTCTCAACAACAACTGCCGAGCCATATGCCAGCACTTCAGTTACTCCCCCCATTACTTCATTCGCATCATAGCGCATAACAATTACTGCATTGGCCCCTTTATCTGAAGCCTGTTGCAGCATCAGTTGAAATGAATCTTCCCGGGTCTTTTCACAAAGCTCCTGGTAAATTGAGATCTTGCCGCCAAACAGCGTTTGGAATCCGCCGGCAATATTGCCAAATATGCTTCTTGAACGAACTGTTATTCCCCGCACAACCCCTAAATTTTTTATAACCCGGTAACCGCTTAATTCAATGTTTGTCGTTACCATATTTGCATCTATCATATCATTTATTTATATAAATGTATCAAAATCCGTGCATTGATTGTGTCACTATCAACAATTACCTTTGCGCTCCGAAGGAGTTCTTCGGACAAATTAAAAATTGATGTTGCAGGTAGCTTTTATAAGAAATAATAAAGAAGAAGTAAAGCAGAGACTAGCTGTCAAAAATTTTGCTGAATTGAATTTGGTAGATGAAATTCTTTCGTTAGATGAAGAAAGAAAAAAACTGCAACAGGAATTTGACAGCACACAGGCAAAAGTAAATAGCACTTCAAAGGAAATCGGGCAATTAATGGCCAAAGGAAACAAGGATGAGGCTGAGGTTAAGAAACAGGAAGTAGCGACTTTTAAAAACTCACTTCAGCCAATCACTGATAAATTAGCAGAGGTTGAAAAAAAATTACAGGAAACATTGGTAAAGCTTCCCAATCTTCCTTCAGATAAAGTGCCTCCGGGAAAAACACCGGCAGATAATATTGTAGTAAGAGCAGGAGGCAATGAACCCAAGCTTGCTGCAAATGCATTACCTCATTGGGACCTGATAAAGAAATATGACATTATTGATTTTGAAACCGGCGCAAAAATTACAGGTAGCGGTTTCCCATTATACAAAGGCAAAGGCGCAAAGTTGCAAAGAGCATTGATACAATATTTTCTTGATTTCAATACTGCTGCGGGTTATACAGAATATTTACCACCGTTTATGGTAAACGAAGCCACTGCTTATGGTACCGGGCAGTTGCCTGATAAAGAAGGCCAGATGTATTATATGCAGGCAGATAATTTTTACATGATACCAACTTCAGAAGTGCCGGTAACAAATATTTATCGTGATGAAATAGTGAAGGAAGAAAGCCTTCCAATAAAGATGACGGCTTATTCACCATGTTTCAGAAGAGAAGCAGGAAGTTTCGGAAAAGATGTTCGCGGATTAAATCGTGTTCATCAATTTGATAAGGTAGAGATCGTTCAGCTTGTGCATCCTGAAAAAAGCTATGAGGTGCTGGAAGAAATGGTGAGCCATGTTGAAAAGTTATTGAATGCATTGGAGCTTCCTTATCGCATTCTAAAACTCTGCGGCGGCGATATGGGTTTTGCGTCAGCACTTACTTATGATTTCGAAGTACTCAGCGCTGCACAGCAAAAATGGCTGGAAGTGAGTTCTGTTTCTAACTTTGAAAGTTTTCAAACAAACAGAATGAAGATCCGGTTTAAAGACAGCAATGGTAAAATGCAGTTAGCTCACTCACTCAACGGAAGTTCACTTGCATTGCCACGTATCGTTGCATGTTTGCTGGAAAACAATCAAACTGAAAACGAAATAAAACTTCCTTTGATACTGCATAGTTATTTTGGCGCAGAATCTATTTAAAAATGGATGCATACTCCGGCAAATACTACATGCAAGGCGGCGAAGAGCAAGAAGCTACTATTCTTATTCTTAAAGACAAGCTCAGCATTGGATTAAGAGATGAACACGGTAACCCACGAATAGTTTATTGGCCTTATGATCAGATCATTCGTGATAGTTTTTGGAAAAGAGGACAATCACTTGTGCGTTGCGGCACTTACCCGGTTCAGACAATTGAGGTAGAAAATAAAGAATTTGCTGATAAGCTTGAATTTGTTTTTAAAGAAAGAGAAAAATCATGGATCAGCAGGATGCTGAATAAAAACACGGCTCGCCTTATTAAATTTTTTACCGTTCTGGTTTTATTGTTTTTGGGCACATACTTCTGGTTGCTTCCTTTCTTAGCAGAACGACTTGCGAAACGGGTTCCCATTTCTTACGAAGAAAGTTTAGGTGATGGAATATATAATGTCTTGCAACCCGGATTTAATATTGATGCTGAAAAAACTGCATACATCAATGATTTTTTCAGGGAGCTGAATATTGATTCGAAATATAATATTCGCCTTACTGTAGTAAAAGAGAATATTGCAAACGCATTTGCAATGCCCGGTGGAAATATAGTTGTGTATGATAAAATACTTGCAGGCATGAACAGCTATGAAGACCTTGCCGCATTGCTATCGCATGAATTTACACATGTAAATGAAAGACATACTACACGGTCATTGTTCAGGAAAATGGCTTCATCGCTTTTTATATCAATCATTTTTGGTGATGTAGGCACTCTTGGGAATGTAATTGTAAGCAATGCTGATGATCTGAAAGGGCTGAGCTATTCCCGCAATTTGGAAAAAGAGGCAGATATGAACGGGTTAAAACTCTTAAGTGACAGAAAAATTGACTGCAATGGATTCATCCGTTTATTTCAATTGCTCGAAAGGGAAGTGGAAAAAGAAGGTGGTCAGCCTTCAGAATGGATCAGCAGTCATCCTGACCTGGAAAGAAGAATTGCTTATACAAAGTCAAACGGATTATTTAATAAAAATGGCGTTGAAGTAAATGAAACGCTGAAGACATTGTTCTTAAAAATGAAGACGGGGAATTAACCTGTTTGTAATTTTTTTACTCTCCTATTCATTACCCAAAACCAAAGTGATGGCATCAATGCTAATAACATCATTCCCGGATAGCCGGTCGGCATTTGTGGTGAATCATCATGGTGGCGAAGTACCTGGTATTTGCGGCTTGCTAAATAATGATGATCGCTGTGGCGGCTGAGTTCAAATAGAAATAATCTACCAATTACATGATCACTGTTCCAGCTATGTGCTGGCATTGCTCTTTCATATTTCCCATCACCAATATTTTTTCTTTGTAATCCATAATGCTCGATATAATTCACTGTTTCTAATAATAAGAAGCCAATCATTGCCGCTGCAAAAAAATATAATGTAGTCAGCCATCCAAAAACAAAAAATAGTATTGTGATAAATGCAATTTGAATAAGGTGAAACTGTATCATTTCATTATGTAATGAGAAAACTGCTTTTCCTTTTTTCTTTACATCATTTGCCGCAATATGCCATGCACTCAGGTAACTGAAAACAACGGAACGGAAATAAAACGCAAAGACCCATTCGCCATAACGGGCACTGCTCGGATCCTCAGGTGTTGCGACTCTTTTATGATGTCCTTTATTATGCTCAATAAAGAAATGCATATAAAGCGAAGTAAGCAATAAAGCCTTTGCAAGAAATTGCTCAAACACATTTACACGATGGCCGAGTTCATGCCCAACATTTATTCCAAACACACCACATAATAATCCCATTACCCCAATTCGACCGGCGATATCATACCATTGCAATAAAGGATCATTTATATTAGAAAGAAAAAAATAAAGCGCTGTGAACTGAAGAGGAACGATCAGGTAAAGAATAATATCATATAGCTTGTCTTTTTTTACTAATTCTTCTTCAGCATCATTCATGTTACCGGCATTTGATCTGATAAACAACTCAAACAGTGGTATGATGATCCATGCAAGTATCAAAGGAAACCAAAGCACTATACCAAGAGAGTGAAACGAACGGATGGCGCCGATGTATAATATAAGAGGTAATAGGTATTTTAGTGCCCGAAGTTTCATGATCTTTATATCTTCAAAAATAGAAAATAACAACAGGTTTTTAACGTTTAACTGGTGGATGCTTTTTGGAATGGTTTAAACTTTGATTGTTTACTCTTGTCTTAACCAAAATTTTTTTAATGTCCCTGGCTAATCAAATCAAAAATCAGCACCTGATGTGGCGGGCTGGTTTTGGACCCGCAGTCGAGCAGCTGGCTGACCTTCCTGAAATTTCTCCCAAACAATTATATAAAGCGCTGCAAAAAGCTTCTTCAAAAAAACCTGAGTATATAGATGTTGCTGACGATTTTCTCAAAGGCCTTATGGCCGGTATAGATGAAGTGGGCCGGCAGGAAAGAAGAAAAGAAATGAATGAAGATGAAAGAAAGAAAGTTCAGCAAAAGCAACGTGAAAGTGTACGCAGTTTAAATCTTAACTGGTTAAATCTTTTCATTAATACCGATGCACAGCTAAGAGAAAAAATGGCTTTCTTCTGGCATGGGCATTTTGCATGTCGTAATCTGAATGTTTTTTATCAGCAGGGCTTGCTTGATGTGATCCGTCGCAATGCATTGGGAAGTTTTCGTGATATGCTGCATGAAGTTTCTAAATCAGCAGCCATGTTGAATTTTTTAAACAACCAGCAAAACCGCAAAGATCATCCGAATGAAAACTTTGCAAGAGAAGTAATGGAATTGTTTACACTTGGTCGTGGAAATTATACTGAAGATGATATAAAAGAAGCTGCCCGTGCATTTACAGGTTGGAGTTCCGGATTAAAAGGAGAATATATTTTCCGCCGCTTTCAACATGATTTTGGTTCTAAAACAGTATTGGGTAAAACAGGAAACTTCGATGGTGATGAAGTGTTGGATATTTTATTGTCACAAAAACAAACAGCAAAATTTATTACACAGAAAATATATAAGTTTTTTGTAAACGATAATGTGGATGATGAAAAAGTAAACTGGCTGGCCGATCGGTTTTATCAAAGCACTTATGATATCGGCAAATTAATGGAAGATATTTTTACCAGCGATTGGTTTTATGATCAAAAAAATATTGGAGCAAAAATAAAATCGCCTATAGAATTACTTGCCGGCATTCAACGAATGTTGCCAATGGAGTTAGAAAACCAGGAAGCAATGACCTTTTTACAAAGAGCATTGGGGCAAATGTTGTTTTATCCGCCAAATGTGGCCGGTTGGCCCGGTGGCAAAGCATGGATAGACAGCAGCAGTCTTATGCTTCGTATGCGTATACCTCAGCTGATAAATGATACAGATGAGCTGAATGTAAAAACAAAAGATGATGATGACCAGATGATGGGAAGGAAAACAGTAGAAGAGGGTGGCAAGCCAATGGGTTTTGGAAAAAGATCGATCATTAAAGCAAATATCGATTGGAAGCAATACACAAATCATTTTGAAAAAGTGCAAAAGGATCATTTGATCGGTTTATTAGCATCAAACTTATTACAAACAAAGAGCAGTGTAAACATCGACCTGATAAAGCAATATGCAGATGCAGCAAGTAAGGAAAGCTTTATTAAAACAGCAACACTGCAGTTGATGAGTACGCCGGAATATCAATTGTGTTAAA
>Ga0209798_10001178_pt1 | contig 15909 bp, 13 predicted proteins | sample DOMMetBare3Fresh_FD_187475 | JGI IMG/M metagenome (GOLD analysis project Ga0209798, IMG submission 187475) | Wetland sediment microbial communities from St. Louis River estuary, USA, under dissolved organic matter induced mercury methylation -... | ecosystem: Environmental > Aquatic >...
AAGCTGTTCACCTCCATCCCGATCCTGCTCGAGGGCAGAACCGGGTACCGTTTCGGCCTGGACGAGCTCGAGCGCGAAATCACCGGCCGCGGCCTCTCGGCGCTGCTGCTTTCGAATCCCTGCAATCCGACGGGCAAAGTCATCCAGGGCGATGAGCTGGCGGGCTGGGTCGCTCTGGCGCGGCGCGTGGGGTGCTCGCTCCTGCTGGATGAGTTCTACTCGCACTACATCTGGGCCGACACGGCAGACGGCTCGGGTATGGTCAGCGCGGCGAGGCACGTCGAGCACGTGGACCAGGACCCGGTCGTCATCTTCGACGGGCTGACGAAGAACTGGCGCTACCCCGGCTGGCGTACCACCTGGATCGTGGCCCCGCAGCAGGTGATCGAGGCGGTATCGAGCAGCGGCTCCTTCCTCGACGGGGGCGGAAGCAAGCCGCTCCAGCGCTCGGCCGTGCCCCTGCTCGAGCCGTCGCTCGTGCGCGCCGAGACGGCCGCGATCCGCAACGCCTTCCTGAAGAAGCGGCGCATCCTGGGCGAAGGGCTGCTGGCCGCCGGCGTGCGATTCGATCTGGAGCCCGAGGGGACCTTCTACTGGTGGGGCGACGTGTCGGGGTTGCCGCAATCGATCAACACTGGGATGACGTTCTTCCAGCACGCGCTCGAGCGCCAGGTGATCTGCGTGCCGGGGGAGTTCTTCGACGTCAACCCGGGCAAGCGGCGGAGCGGACGTCCCTCGCGCTTTCGAAACTACGTGAGGTTCTCGTTCGGGCCGGACGAGCAAGCGGTGATCGAGGGAGTCGAGCGCATCCAGACGATGGTGCGGGAGGCAGGGGAGTCATCCTGAGGGTGACGCGCGCTGAAGAAACTTCACGAGCGCTGGGTTCACGACCTCGGGCCGCTCGTAGTGAGAGGCGTGTCCGGCCCGGTCCACCGGGAGAAACTCCGCCGACGGCATCGCCGCGAGCGCCCGCTCGTGATGTGCGAACGGCGTGATCCGGTCCTCCCGACCCCACACGATCAGCACCGGCTTCGAGCTGGCGCCGATGCGCCGGTAGAGGCCCGGCACCTCCGGCGGCATCGCCCGGCGGGTCGAGAGCAGCGCCCGTCCCGTGCCTCGAAACCGCGCCTGGATAAGCACCCGCCCATGGAAGTCCGGCGGCGCCAGCTTCGGGTCGGTCAGCATTCCGAGCGCACGGTCGGCGATGGCCCCCGGCCCGGCGTGCCACTGGAGGTATTCCCCGACGCCGGGCAGCAGAGCCAGGCGGCTCGGTCGCATGGTGGACGCGTGGAAGCCGGCGGGATCGACCAGCACCAGCCGGCGCACGTGCGCGGGATGCTGGTCGGCGTACTGGGCACAGATCTGGGCGCCCATCGAGAAGCCGATCAGATCGACCGGCCATCCAAGGGCAAGCACGCCGAGGAGATCGCCCAGCTGCCGTTCGTAGAGGGCGGGGCCATAGGCGCCGCGCAGGCGGTCGGAATAGCCCCGGCCGAATAGGTCGTAGGCGACCACGCGGCACCCCGCCGCGGCCAAGGCCGGCGCGGTGCGCTCCCAGACGAAGAGCGGCGTCGAGAAGCCGTGCACCAGCACGACGGCCGGCCCCCCAGGGGGACCGGCCGTCTGGTAGTGCGTAATGCCGTCGGTCAGCCGGGTGAACTGTCCCGGAGCGGTGGCACGGGCCGCGTCGTCGAGGACCGCGGTCTCGCCGCCGGGGCCGAGACCGAGCCGAACGGCTATTGGCTCCCCCGCACCTTCCGCACTTCGTCGGTGAGCCGGGGTACGATCTCGAACAGATCGCCGATGATGCCGTAGTCGGCCGTCTTGAAGATCGGCGCGTCCTTGTCCTTGTTGATCGCGACGATCGTCTTCGCGGTCCGCATGCCGGCCAGGTGCTGGATGGCCCCCGAAATGCCGACCGCAATGTAGAGCCCCGGACTCACGGTCTTTCCCGTCTGCCCCACCTGCGCGCCATGGTCACGCCAGCCCGCGTCCACCACCGCGCGGCTGGCACCGACGGCAGCGTTGCCGAACGCGGCGGCGAGCTCCTCGAGCAGCCGGAAGTTGGCCGCCTCCTTGAGCCCGCGGCCCCCGGAGATGACGATCGGCGCCTCACTCACGTCAAGGGCGGCCTGGGCCGGGGCCTTGATCTCCTTCACCGTCACCCGCGCGACGAACGCCGGCGCTTCGATCGCGGCCATCTCGCCTGCCCGCCCGGATTCCACGGCCGGGAACGTGTTCGGCCGGATCGACACGATCGCCGGCGAGGCGGTGAGGCGCGCGCGCTGGAGCGCCTTGCCGCCATACACGGGACGAGTGACCGTCACGCCACCGCCCTCGGCCGCGAGGGCGGTGACGTCGGTGGCACAGGCCACCTTGAGCCGCGCCGCGACCCGCGGCGCCAGGTCCCGGCCCGTGGCGGTGGCGCCGAACACGATGGCGGTATATCCCGCACCGACGGCGCCGGCCGTTGTTGCGAAGCCATCGGGCTGGTAGAAGCGGAAGTCGGGGTGCGTGGCGGTAAGCACGCGGTCGGCACCGAATCGCCCCAACGCGTCGGTGCCACTCACCGGGCCTGCGCCGAGCACGAGCGCGTCCACCGTGCCGCCGTCCGCGTCGGCCAGGCGCCTCGCCGCGGCGAGAATCTCGTGAGACGCTTGCCGCAACGCGCCGTCGCGTTGCTCCATAACGGCGAGGATCCGGCTGGCCATGTCAGAACACCTTTGCTTCGGTCCGGAGGAGCGACACCAGAACCGGCACCGCCTCGACGCCTTCGCCCACGATCCGGCCCGGCTGGCGCTCCGGCGGCAGCTCGAGCCCGAGCACCTCGAAGGTTGCGGTCCCGAGCGCGGCGGGTTTGGCCTCCAAAGGCTTCTTCTTGGCGGCCATGATCCCCTTGAGCGAAGGAAGGCGCGGGTTGTTGAGCCCCTTCTCGCAGGTGAGCACGGCGGGGAGCACGCACGTCGAGACCTCGATGCCGCCCTCGACCTCCCGTTCGGCCTCCAGCGTCCCACCCTGGATCGTCAGATGCGCCACCGAGGTGATGCACGGCAGCCCGAGGAGCTCCGCCGTCATGGGACCCACCTGCTGGTTGTAGTCGTCCACGGCGAGCTTGCCGAAGAGAATCAGGTCGTAACCGCCCGTCCCCAGCTCGGCGGCGAGCGCCTGCGCCACCGCGAGCCCGTCGGGGCTGCCGCTGGACTGGAGCAGCACGGCACGGTCCACTCCCATCGCGAGCGCGGTCCGGAGCGTTTCCGCTGCCGCGTCGCTCCCAAGGGCATACACCACGGTCTCCCCCGTCCCCGCCTTTTCCTTCAGCGCGAGCGCCTCCTCTACGGCGTACTCATCGAAGGGATTCGGCACGAACTTGAGCCCCGCCTCATCGATCGATTTGCGATCGGGCCCGATCACGATCTTCGACGTCGTGTCCGGCACCCGTTTGAGGCACACGGCGATCTTCAACGCACGCTCCCTGAAGAGTCAGCGATCAACCCGGAAAACTGGCCGCAAACCTAGTCGCTCCCGACGCCAACGTCCACGGCCCGCACCGATCAGCCGCCGAATCCCCTCCGCACGATGACCTTGACCGACCGGGCCCCGGCCGGGGTGAGGAACCGCTCGAGTCGGCCCGTGCGGCGGTTCTCGTTGAAGGTGCCGAAGACCGCGGCATGCGAATCGAAGAGGTTGGTCACCACGGCAGAGAGCTCCCAATCGTGCAGGGTAAGGCCGGCGCGCACCGACGCGCTGAAATACCCGCTGAGTGGCCGGGTTTCGTTGGCCTCGTCGCCGCGAAGCCACTGAGAGCCGGTGTAACGCAGGTCGAGCCCGAGGTCCACGCCGGCGGGCAGCCGCACGAGGCCGCCGGCCTTCACCTGATGCGCCGGCACCAGCGGGAGCCGATCGCCTATCTGAACCTCGTTCGGCCCGGCAAGCGCGGCGCCGGCGAATCGGTCCTCGGCCCTGAGACTGAAGATCTCGGCCGGATCGCGGTAGGTGGCCCAGGTGAAGGCGTAGTTGGCATAGAGCGACACCGCTTCGCTGGGCAGGACCTGAATGCCGAACTCGGCCCCCTCGCGCCTGGTACCCCCGATGTTCGCGAAGAAGCCCTCGAAAACCGCGGTCTGCGACTGAATGAACGAGATGTCGTCGCGCACCGCGGTCCGATACAGCGATGCGGTGATGATGGCCGGCCCGCGTACAAGTTGCACCCCGGTCTCGAGGGTGGTGGAGACGACCGGATCGAGCGGGGGGTCGTCGCCGAGCGCGAACGGGAGCGGGCACGCGGCCGTTTCATCGGCACAGGCGAGCTCCAGAACCGCCGGTGCGCGGAAGCTCTGGCCCACGGAGGCGTAGGCGCTCGCGCCGGCTCCGAGGTCGACGCTCACGCCGCCGCGCGGGCTCAGGCGCCGGAAGGTGCTGGTCGTGTCGTTGGCGGGGTCGAGCTGGTCCTCGAACGGGACGCGGATGTGGTCGTAGCGAAAGCCCCCGGACAGCGTGACCCGCCCGACCCGGTAGTCGCCGAGGGCATAACCCGCCACGTCCCAACTCGGGCTGCGGACGTCGGTCGTGAGGGTGCGGTCTGCGGCATCGGCGGGGTTCTCGGTGTACAGCTGGATGTGGACCCGATTGGCTGAGGCATCCGCGCCGGTGCGGAGCGAGAGCTGCCCGCTCCCGAGCGGGCGGCTCCAACGCCAGTCCAGGTTCAGCCCAAGGGTCCCGTTGGTGGTGAGCGACCGGACGTTGTCGTCCGGCGCCTGGTTGACGTTGAACCGCTCGGCGTGCGAGCGGCGCAGGTACGCGCTGAAGGTGCCGCGCCCGGCGCCGACCGGCCCATACCCCGACACGCTCCCCTGGAAGAGGTCGAGATCCTCGAAGTCGCCGATGGTGAAGTTGGTCTCGGGCGAAGTATCGAAGATGCTCTCCGGCAGCGATCCAGCCGTCTTGGCCCGGGACTTCGCCCCGAACCCCTGCACGCTGATCCCGCGCCGCTCCCCGCGCCGGCCGAGGTTCACGAAGCCGTTGTAGTTGTGTGCGCCGGTCGCCTTCCGCCAGCCGTCCTCCCGGTCGTAGCCGCCGGCCACGTAATAGTCGCTGCGTCCGGCGGTCACGCCGGAGAGCGAGGCCTCCGCGGAGGCGGCACCGTAGGAGCCGCCCGAGAGCTCGAGCTCGCCCTCGAGCGGGCCCGTGCCCCGGCGGGTGATGAGGTTGACCGCGCCGCCGAGCGAGTTGGCCCCGAGCAGCGACCCGGAGCCGCTCAGCAGCTCTACCCGGCGCACGTGCTCCATCGGCAGGAGGTCGAAATTGACCTCCTGGGCATCGGGCTCGTTTTGCCGCACGCCATCGAGGAAGACCGACACGCCCGGCGGGAGGCCCACCACTGGCCCGACGTTGAACCCGCGCGTGCTGAGGTTGAGCTTGTACGCGCTGCCGAGGTCGTCGTACAGCGAGATGCCGGGCTGCGTGGCAAGTGCATCGGCCAGGAGGCGCGGCTCCCAGGCATCGATCTGCTCGCCGGTGACGGTCGAGATGCGCGCCGGGATCCCGGAACCGATGGCGGGCCCCGCCGTGGGCGCGATCGAGCCCACCACCTCGATCTCCTCTAGCGTCGTGACGGCGGACGTGTCCCGGCGAGTCGAGTCGGGTACCTGAGCAGACAGTGCGACAGGCAGGGCGAGCAGCATGCACATCGTGAACAGAGGCGTCCGGATCATCAGCAAGCGTCCTCGGGGCAGGTTCGGGGCGCGGAGAGCATCATAAGACGGCGCCCCCCGAATGTCACACCGGGGGGCGCCGAGCCGGACGAATCCAGGGCGATGACGACCGTCACTCGAACGCAGGCAGCCCCGTGATCGCCTGGCCCACGATGAGCGAGTGCATATCGTGGGTGCCCTCATAGGTGTAGACCGACTCGAGGTTGGCCATGTGGCGCATCGAGTGGTATTCGACGAGAATGCCGTTGGCGCCGAGCAACCGGCGCGCCTCACGCGCGGCCTCGCACGCCATGTTCACGTTGTTGCGCTTGCAGAGCGAGACCTGGTCCGGCGTCATCGTCCCGGCATCCTTGAGCCGGCCAAGCTGCAGCGTCATGAACTGCGCCTTCGTGATCTCGGTCAGCATGTCGACCAGCCGCACCTGCTGGATCTGGGTTCCGGCGATGGGCTTGTCGAACATCACCCGGTTGCCGGCGTAGCGGAGCGCCTCGTCATAGCAGGCCATCGCCGCGCCGATGGCGCCCCAGGCGATGCCGTAGCGGGCCTGGGTCAGGCACATGAGAGGACTCTTGAGGCCGGACGACTGCGGCAGGATCGCGTCCTTGGGGAGCTGCACGTCCTCGAGATGGATCTCGCTCGTATCGCTCGCGCGGAGCGAGAGCTTCCCCTTCTGGTCCTTGGCCGCGTACCCCTTGGTGTCGGTCGGCACGATGAAGCCGCGGATCGACTTCGCGTCGTCGATCCCGGCGGTCTTGGCCCAGATGATCGAGACGGTGGCCTGCGAACCGTTCGTGATCCACATCTTGGTGCCGTTCAGCACCCAGCCGTCCTTCGTCTCCCGGGCAGTGGTGATCATGCCGCCGGGGTTCGAGCCGAAGTCGGGCTCGGTCAGCCCGAAGCACCCGATCTCCTGGCCCGACGCCAGCAGCGGCAGCCAGTGACCCTTCTGCTCATCGGAGCCGAAGGCATAGATCGGGTACATCACCAAGCCACCCTGCACCGAGGCGAATGAGCGGATCCCGGAATCGCCCCGCTCGAGCTCCTGCATGATGAGACCGTAGGCCACGTTGTTCAGCCCGGCGCAGCCGTACTCCTCGGGCAGGTTGGCGCCGAACAGCCCCAGCTCGGCCATCCCGGGAATCAGGTGCTTGGGGAACCTGCCCTCGATGTACGCCTCCGCGATGACGGGAAGCAGGTTCTCGTCGACCCAGGTCCGGACGGTGTCCCGGACGGCACGCTCCTCCTCCGACAGCAGACTGTCGAAGCCGAGAAAATCAACGCCGGTGAATTGGGAAGCGGCGGCTGCGGTGGCCATGTCGTTGCCTCGTGCGGGGGTCTGGGCGTCGGCGGAAAGATAGGCGACCCCGGCGCCCACCGCAGCACGAGCTTCGGGGAATGTTCGGCCCGGCGGAATCTGGCGTAGCGAGGAACGATCCGGCGTGCGGCTCAGCTCTGAAACGTGTCGCAATCCTCAGGTCGGCCGGAGTCGAAGCCTCGACGGAACCAGGTCGTGCGCTGCTCTGCCGAGCCGTGGGTGAAGGCCTCGGGGTGCACCCCCCGCCCCGACATGCGCTGGATCCGGTCGTCGCCCACGGCGGCCGCCGCGCCCAGTCCTTCCTCCACGTCGCCCACCTCGAGCAGTTGGCGCTGGGCCGTTTCGTGGCCCCAGACGCCCGCGTAGCAATCCGCCTGTAGCTCGAGCCGCACCGAGAGATCGTTGGCCAGGTCCGGCCGGCGCTGCTGCGCCTCGCGCACCTTGGCCTCCGTGCCGAGCAGCCGCTGTACGTGATGGCCCAGCTCGTGGGCCAGCACGTATGCCTGGGCGAAATCTCCGGGCGCGCCGAACCGCTGCTGCAGCTCGTCGTAGAAGCCCAGGTCGATGTAGACCCGCTCGTCCCCCGGGCAGTAGAACGGGCCCGTGGCCGCTTCGGCGAAGCCGCAGGCGGACTGAATCGCGTCGCGGAAGAGTACGAGCTTGGCGTGCTCGTAGGTCTGCCCGCGCGCCTGAAAGAGGCGGTCCCAGGTGGACTGGGCGTCGTCCAGCACGAAGGAGACGAATTCGACCCGCTTATCCTCTTCCGGGGTGCTGGCAACGGGTCCCGCCGCCGTCGGTTCGGCGGCGCCGCCGCCGCCCGCGCCGATGAGTGCGAAGAAGTTCTGCTTGAAGATCAGGCTCAGGACGAGCAGCACGGCGGCGCCGCCGAGTCCGATACGCATGCCGCCGCCGAAGCCACCGCTGCTTCCCCGGCGATCCTCCAGATCCCCACTCCGCCCACCGGGCGTCCACCGCATGAGACCTCCTCGTTTGAGCCCGAAAGATAGCGCGCACCACCCGGAGGCGACGCGGCTGGAGACCCGTCGCTAGGCGCGGCCGCCGGCCGCGCTGGGATGCGTCAGCCGTCGCCGGGCCAGCGGCTCGATGCCGAGCTCGACCGCCTTCCGGCGGAAGCTGCGCCCGTGGTCGACCGCCAGCCCGGTCTCCGCCTGCCACTGATGGACCATCTCATGCAGCAGGGTGTGCTCCACCTCCGACCAGGGATGGCGCAGGATGTGGCGCCGGCTGAGGGCGATTTCGGTGGGACGCCCGGTCCGAAGGTCCATCGCGAGCTCCCCGAGGCGGGTGCGCATCCGTCCGGACAGACGGATCGGGATGGCGGCGAGCAGTCCGTCGAAGTGTTCCTCGTTAAGGCGCCCATGCCGGTAAACCAGCCGTTGCAGCAGGGGCACGTCGCCGGGGCGGGGCCGGTCCCGGCGCATTGGCTGCTCGGGCGGTGGGGCGTGCTCCTCCACCGGGAAGGCGAGGAACTCGCGCTCGGCGCTGCGCCGATCGGCACGCGGGAGCCGGGAGTCCAGGAACCGGGCAATGGCCCGGAGCACCCGGTCGGGCGCGCCGGCGTACCCGCGATGCAGCCGGAGCACTCGGGCCGCCGTCAGGCTGATCATCACGGTGCGGTTGGTGTGGGTGAGGATCCGTTCGACGTCGCGAAGGCCAAGCAGCTTGAGCCGGTTTGCGAGCAGCTCGCTCACCTCACAGCCCCTGGTCTCCCCCCGCCACCGAGACGGTGAGCCGCGGTGGCCCCTGCCGGGCGAAGGAATTGGTGTCCGACCGGTGGAAGCGCCGGCTCTCCGCCTCCCAGCGGAAGTGCTGGATGTGCACCGCGTGTCCGTCGATCTTCACGAGGTTGAATACCGACGGACGACCGCCGCGGGTCCGGAAGCTGTGGGTGCCGGACGTGCTCACCGTGAGTGCGCCTTCGATCTGGCCGGCACCTTCGTGATGGTCGTGCCCGCACAGGACCACGTCCGCCCCGGTAGCGAGCAGCCGGCGGTAGGCCGACCGCCAGTTGGCCAGCCCATGGCGACGGGAGATACCGCCCGGCAGCACGTTGTGGTGGAGGGCGAGGATGTGGACGGCATCGGCCGGCGCCTGCTGGAATATCGCGGACACCCTGGTCGTCTCGGAGGCGGGGAGATGCCCTTTCACGGCCACGTCCCGCAGGTTCCACGTGAGGGAGCCGAATGCCACCCCGTAGCTGCTGAGCGCGCCGGCGATGACGGCGCCCGGCACCTCCAGTACCGGCGTGAGGTCCCCGAAGTACCGGCTGTACTTCTTGAACTTCGTGCTCTCGCCCAGCAGGCCGAGCGGGCTCTTCCACCATTCGATGTCGTGATTGCCGGGCACGACCAGAAGAGGTGCGTGCCGGCGCAGCCGCTGCAGGAAGGCGTGCGCGGCCTGGAACTCGCCGTGGCGGGCACGCTGGCTCAGGTCCCCCGAGACGACCGTCGCGACCGCGCCGAGCGTCGGCAGGAACTCCTCGAGCGCCTCGATCTGCGCCAGGTCGGCGTAACCGCCGAAGTGCAGGTCGGAGACATGGGCGATCGAAACGGGGGGGGAGGTCATGCGTGCAAGCTACATTGACGCTCCTCACCACACCACGCGAACGCGGTAGGTCAGCACCGTTTCGCCGCGCGCCGGCGCTTTCACCCGGAAGCGCGTGATGGTGGACGAGACCTTCTCGGCAGGAACGCTGCTCTGGAGCACGCTCCATTCGCCGCCGCGCTCTTCGTGGACGTCCACGGTAACCGCGCTGTCGGTGGCGTTCCGCACCGTGACGCGGTAGTCGGCAGTGGCCAGCGTGCGCCAACCCGCGCGGGTGCTGTCGCGCCGGGTCGTGTAGGACGTCTGCACCCGCCGGGCGGTGAGATCAAACGCGGTCCCGGCCGAGAGGCGCACGTCCTCGCCGGCCGGCGTGTGGTCCATCCCCGCTTCGCCGACCAGCTGCACGCGGCCCGCGCTGTCTGCCTGGAAGAGGCGCACCGTGCCGCCGGGCAGCGGCCGGTCGCCGAACTCCGTCTTGCGCGGCCGCTTGAGGGTATAGAACACCTCGACCGGCGCTTCGGTCTCGTCCCCCTGCTGCGGCAGCATCCCCCACCATGGGACCAGGCCGCGCACCACGTAGCCGCGTTCGTACTTCACCTGGGCCGGGTCGAAGAGCGCCACCGTGGTGGTGAGGCCCGGCAGGAGGGAGCTGCGTCCGGGGAGGGTGTAGAGATGGAACTCCCCCACGCGCTGCTCGCCCATCCCGCTCTTCTCCATGGCTGCTTCCGCCATGACGGCGCGAGCCGGGAACGGCGTCGGGGGCTGCGGCTGCTCGGCGCGTCCGACCGCCCCCGCGAGCAGCTGCACTTCGGCGTCCTCGATCCGGAGCGCCTGCGACTCCAGCACGGCGCTTCCGGTCACTCGCGCCTCGCTCGCGCCCAGGATGACCTGGTAGCTCGCCCGCCACGAGGCGCCACCCGTGAAGTAGCCCAGGCGGAGCCGGTCCTGGGCCCGCGCGCTCTCGAGCCGCAGCGAGACGGTCGGGTCCGCCACCACCACGTCCGCCGGGTAGAGCGCGGCGCCCGGCGCGCTGAAGGTGATCCGCCCGTCGGGTAGCTGGAGACGCAGGGGGTCCACACCGAGCACGAGCGCGCTGATCGTGTCCTTCGACTCCGGAAGCCGGAAGACGAGCCGGCGGCCGACGGAGCGGCGGAGAACGCTGCCCTCGTCCACCGCGCCGTCGTAGGCGATGCCATTGATCGTGACCGTCGAGTCGAGCGAGAACAGCGACGCCGGGTCCAGCGAGCCCAGCGCGAGACGCTGGGTGCTGGCGCCTTTCGGCACCGGGACCGGAACGGACCGGCGCACCAGCACCCGGCCGTCATTGTAGATCGTGAGCGACGCCTGCGCGTCGAGCGAGGCGGTGAGGACCGAGCTGAGGACCAGAAGGAGGCGGGCCGCGCGGGCGGTGGTCATTTCGGGAGAAACTCCATGGCGGCGCGACTCGCGACCCGCCGTACGATGATGTAGGTGGCGAGCACGGCCACGGCCCCGTAGAGCCGCGACGTCGGATCGCCTGGAAGCCGGAACGCGACGTACGCGGCCATCAGCGCCGTCGCCGCGAGGGAGATGCGGTGAGCCAGCCGGGATGCACGCCCCGCCCGCTCGGCGCGGCAGTCCGGACACAGGTCGCCCCAGGCCAGCCCGCGGACCCGCCGTTCGCACCTGGCACAGGGAACTTCAGGCAACCCGCCGGGCAACGGCACGCCCGAACTCCTCCGTGGACGCCGCGCCGCCGAGATCGCGGGTACGGACATTGTCGCGGACGATGGTGTCGGCAACGGCGTCGCGGATTCGCTTCGCGCGGTCCAGCTCGCCAACGTGGTCGAGCATCATCGCGGCGGCCAGCATCTGGGCGGCGGGGTTGGCGATGCCTCGTCCCGCGATGTCGGGCGCGCTTCCGTGCACCGCCTCGAAGATCGCCGCCTTGGTGCCGATGTTGGCGCCGGGCGCCAGCCCGAGGCCGCCCACCAGTCCCGAGACTTCGTCGCTGAGGATGTCGCCGAACATGTTAGTGGTTACCACGACGTCGAACTGCTCAGGCCGCATGACCAGCTGCATGGCGGTGTTGTCCACGATCATGTCGGTCGTCTCTACCCTTCCCTCGTACTCCCGTGCGATGCCGCGCCCCACCTCCAGGAACAGCCCGCTCACCATCTTGAGGATGTTGGCCTTGTGAACGATGGTGACCTTCTTCCGCCGGTGTTTCAGGGCGTAATCGAACGCGTACCGGATGATCCGCTCGCAGCCCATCCGGGTGACGATCGCCATCGACTCGGCCACGGCGTGGGGGTCGCCACCGACCTGGACAAAGTGCTCGACCCCGATGTAAAGCCCCTCAAGGTTCTCCCGCACCAGCACGATGTCCACATTCTCGAATCGTCCGCCGGGAACGATCGTCCGGGCGGGGCGGATGTTGGCGTAGAGCTCGAACTCCTTCCGGAGGCCCACGTTCACCGAGCGGAAGCCGGTGCCGACGGGTGTGGTGAGCGGACCCTTGAGCGCGAGGGCGTTCTTGCGGATGCTCTCGACGGTGGCGTCGGGCAGCGGCGTGCCCGTCGCTTCGACCGCCGCCATGCCGGCCAGCTCCTCGTCCCAGTTGAATCTGAGCCCGGTGGCCTCGAGCACCCTCACGGTCTGCACCGTGATCTCGGGGCCGATCCCGTCGCCGGGGATCAGCGTGACATCGTAGGTCACGGGGTGAGCGGGAGCACGGCGTCGAGCGCGGCGGTGAGCGCCGCGTCCGGGGTGGCCCCGCTGCCGAGCGCGAGGCTCCGCCAGACCACCTTGCCGGACCGCGTGTCGGCCGCCACCAGCGACAGCTCGGCGCGGACGCGTCCATCGCCCTCGCGGCTGAAGCCAAGGGCGGCCGGCACCATCGCGACACGTCCGCCGGCGACCGCCATCAGGTTTCGGAGGGATGCACGGAGCGGATCGGGCACGTTTTTGAGCTTGGGCGCCCGCAGCAGCGCCTGCCCCATCTGGTCGGGGTCGTCCACGATCCCGGGGGCGCGGCGCGCCAGCTTCCGCAGCGTGGGCGGCAGCACCCACTTCACCTCCGGTGCCCGCCCGACGAACGCCTCACCGATGATCGAGTCGGCCCGCAGGAGTGCGGCGCGGCGGTCACGGTAGCGGTCGAAGAGGGTGTCGGACTGGAAGGCGGGATCGGTGGCGACGAGCGAGAGCGGCACGAGGGCCACCTGCTGCCCCGCGAGCCCCTCGGTCGGTACCGGCAGAATCGGCACCTGCGCCGCGAGGGGCACGGCCAGCAGGACGGAAAGCGCGATCGTCAACCTGGTGGATCGGGGCACGGCGGGAAGGTAATCGGGGTGGGGGGCGGCACAAAGTGAGCGAGGGCACTACTCCAGCGACAACCCCCCGTCCACGACGATCGTCTGCCCCGTGATGTGGCGCGCCGACTCCGAGCAGAGGAAGGAGATCACGTGCGCCACGTCGTCCGGCTCCGCCACGCGGCCCAGTACGGAGCTCTTCTGCGCCCGCTCGATGACCTCTGATGGAAGCATGGCCATCCGCTCGGTGCGGATGAATCCTGGCGCGACGGCGTTCACGTTGACGTTGGCGGGGCCGAGCTCGACGGCGGCGGCGCGGGTGAGCCCGAGCAGGGCGGCCTTGCTGGCCGCGTAGTTGGCGACCCCGAACCCGGGCCGCTCGGCCTGGTGCGCGCTGACGCTGACGATCTTGCCGTAGTGCTGGCCCCGGAAGATCGGCGCGACGGCGCGGATGCAGTTGAACGCGCCGGTGACGTTGGTGTCGAGCACGTCGCGCCACGCGTCCTCGCTCAGCCGCCAGAGGGCGCCGTCGCTCGCGATGCCGGCGTTGTTGATGAGGAAGTGGATGCCGCCGAGCTTCTGCCGAGCCTGGGCCACGAAGTGCTCGACGGCCTCCCGGTCGCGCACGTCGCAGCGCAGGGCGAGCACGTTCACGCCCATGGCCTTGAGCGCCGTCTCGGTGAGCAGCGCCTGCTCGCTCACGTCTCGACCGGGCATGTTGACGAAACAGAAGGCGATGTGACAGCCGAGCTTGCCGAACTCGATCGCGATGTGGCGGCCGAGGCCGGTGGCGCCGCCGGTTACGATCGCGACCTTTCCCCGCCAGCCCGTCCGGGCCGGCTGGGGCTGCGGCTCCTCGAGGGCGGCCCCCTTCGCCTCGGGGCTCACGGACTCCCACGACGGGCGGTGGCCGAAACCGAAGGATGGCAAGGGCATGGGCTTCGAAGGTACGGCGCGCCAGAGGGGAGGGCAAGCAGCGGCGCGCCCTTCACCTCAGCTGGCTCCAGCTATTAATTGACGGCATGCTGCGAACCCTGGCGTGGTCGCTCGTCGCCCTGGCCGGCGCCGCCGGATGGGCCGTGCTGGCCCTGCACCGGGGCGAGACGATCAGCGCCGCCTGGCTGATTCTCGCCGCGGTCGGCACCTACCTCGTCGCCTACCGGTTCTACAGCCGCTTCCTCGCGGACCGGGTCTTCGGCCTCAACGACCGACGCGCCACCCCCGCCGAGCGCCTCGCCAACGGGCGCGACTACGTCCCGACGTCGCGCTGGGTGCTATTCGGCCACCACTTCGCCGCCATCGCCGGCGCGGGCCCGCTGGTGGGGCCGGTGCTGGCGGCGCAATTCGGCTATCTCCCCGGCACCCTCTGGATCGTGTTCGGCGTCGTGCTGGCGGGCGCGGTACAGGATTTCGTCATCCTGTTCGCCTCGATGCGGCGGGACGGCAAGTCGCTGGGACAGATGGCCAAGGAAGAGACCGGAGCGGTCACCGGCATCCTCGCGATGGTCGCGGTGCTCGCGATCATGGTGATCCTGCTCGCGGTGCTCGCGCTGGTGGTGGTCAATGCGCTCAAGGACAGTCCGTGGGGGGTGTTCACCATTCTCTGCACCATCCCGATCGCGGTGCTCATGGGCTACTGGATGAAGACCTGGCGCCCCGGGCGGACGCTCGAGGCCTCGGCGATCGGGGTGGTGCTGCTGCTCGCGTCCCTGGTCGGCGGCCGGTACGTCGCCGCCTCGCCGGTGCTCGCGCCGTACTTCACCTGGTCGGGGCTCACGATCGCGTACGCCGTCATCGGCTACGGATTCGTCGCCAGTGTGCTGCCGGTGTGGATGCTGCTCTGCCCACGGGACTATCTCTCGACCTTCATGAAGATCGGGACGATCCTGCTGCTCGCCGTCGGCATCCTGCTCGTGCTGCCGCCGCTTCGAATGCCCGCGGTGACACAGTTCGTCGACGGCACGGGACCGGTCTTCGCCGGGAAGCTCTTCCCGTTCGCGTTCATCACCATCGCCTGCGGGGCGATCAGCGGCTTCCACGCGCTGGTCGCGTCGGGGACGACCCCCAAGATGCTCGTGCGCGAGAGCGACGCTCGCCTGATCGGCTATGGCGGGATGCTGATGGAATCGTTCGTCGCCATCATGGCGCTCTGCGCCGCGGCCCTGCTCGATCCCGGAGTGTATTTCGCCATCAACGCCCCGCTCGCGTCGCTGGGCGGCACGCCGGAGGCCGCGGCGGCCGTGATCCGCACCTGGGGCTTCACTGTCACCCCCGACCAGATCACCGCACTGGCCAAGGACGTCGGCGAGCAGACGCTGCTCGGCCGCACGGGCGGCGCGCCGTCCCTCGCCGTAGGGATGGCGCACATCCTGAGCGGCGCGTTCGGGACGGGGCTGATGGCGCTGTGGTACCACTTCGCCATCATGTTCGAGGCGCTGTTCATCCTCACCACCGTGGACACCGGGACCCGGGTAGGCCGGTTCATGCTGCAGGAGCTGGCCGGCCATCTGTGGACGCCGCTGGGCCGGACGTCCTGGTACCCCAGTACCATCCTGGCATCGGCGGCCGTGGTCGCGGGCTGGGGCTATTTCCTGGTACAGGGGGTGCTCGACCCGCTGGGCGGGATCAACTCGCTGTGGCCGCTGTTCGGCATCAGCAACCAGCTGCTCGCCGCGGTGGCGCTCTGCGTCGGCACCACGATCCTCATCAAGAGCGGCAAGGCGCGCTACGTGTGGGTCACCCTCGCCCCGCTGGTCTGGGTCTTGGCGGTGACACTCACCGCAGGCTGGCAGAAGGTATTCGCCGACGATACGCGGCTGGGCTTCCTCTCGCATGCCGCGCGCACCGTCGAGCAGGTCGCGGCAGGGTCGATAGCGGCGGCGCGAGGCGCGCGCCTCATCTTCAACGACCGGCTCGATGCGGCCGTCGCGCTCGCATTCATGACGGTGACGGTCCTGGTGGTGGCCGCCTCCGCGCGGGAGTGGGTGCTGGTGCTGACCCGCCGGCGCCCGGCCATGGCCAAGGAGTC
>Ga0209798_10001179_pt1 | contig 15904 bp, 17 predicted proteins | sample DOMMetBare3Fresh_FD_187475 | JGI IMG/M metagenome (GOLD analysis project Ga0209798, IMG submission 187475) | Wetland sediment microbial communities from St. Louis River estuary, USA, under dissolved organic matter induced mercury methylation -... | ecosystem: Environmental > Aquatic >...
GTCCCAATCCTTACTCTGACGCTGTCTTCGAAACGCTACGGCTCAAACGAACTGCGCCAGCTCGCCACCCAGCTTGAGGACGAAATCCGCACCGTCCCCGATGTCGCCGAGACGTCGGTGATCGGCGGACAGCCGAAGCAGATCCGGGTGGATCTGGACGCGGCGCGGCTGGCCGCCGCCGGGGTGACACCCGGCGAAGTGGCGATGGCGCTCAAGGGCGCGAACGCGAGGCTCGAGGCGGGAGAGTTCGCGAGCGGCGGCTCGATGTACCGGGTACAGGTCGGGGCCGCGCTCAAGAGCGCGGCGGAGGTGGCTGGCGTGGTGGTGAGTTCGCAACGGGGCACGCCGGTCTATCTGCGCAATGTGGCGCAGGTGCGCGAGGAGTACGGCGAACGCACCGACTACGTGGCTCACGCGACGAGCGGCTCCGGCTCGTCGAGTGCGGTGACGATTGCGATCGCCAAGCGGAAGGGCGCCAACGCGACCGATGTGGCGCGGCAGGTGCTCGAACGGGTCGACGAGGCGCGGAGTCGGCTGCTGCCCGGTGACGTGGTGGTCACCGAGACCCGGAACTACGGCGAGACAGCCCGCGAGAAGGCGAGCGAACTGATTCTCCATCTCGCTATCGCGACACTCTCCGTGACGCTGCTGATCTGGATCTTCCTCGGCTGGCGTGAGGCGGTCGTGGTGCTGGTCGCGGTGCCGGTGACCCTCGCGCTCACCCTGTTCAGCTATTACGCCCTTGGGTACACCCTCAACCGGATCACGCTCTTCGCGCTGATCTTCTCGATCGGCATCCTGGTGGACGACGCGATCGTGGTGGTGGAGAACATCTACCGCCATATCGCGATGGGCGGGAAGGACCCCGCCGAGGCGGCGATCGAAGGGGTGGATGAGGTCGGGAACCCGACGATCCTCGCGACCTTCACCGTGATCGCGGCGATCCTGCCAATGGCGTTCGTGCGCGGGCTGATGGGGCCGTACATGCGGCCGATCCCGGTCGGCGCCAGCGTGGCGATGCTCGCGAGTCTCGCGGTGGCGTTCATCGTGACGCCGTATCTGGCCTACCGGCTGCTCAAGGGCCACGTGCACGCGGCTTTGCCTACGTCTCCAGGCGATGCGGTCGATTCGCCAGCGGCCAGCGACTCGGTCGCCTCCCCGGGTCGTGGCCAAGCCCCGCCAACCCCACGCCCCGGGGAGGCTTCCTCGTCGCCTCAGAACGAGACTGGCGGATTCTACGGCCGGCTCATGTCCGGCCTGATGGATCACTCACGGCGCCGAGTGCTCTTCTATGCTGGCGTCGTGGTGCTGCTCTTCCTCTCGATGGGGCTGGTGGCGTTCCGCGTTGTGCAAGTCAAGATGCTGCCTTTCGACAACAAGTCGGAGTTCCAGGTGATCCTCGACCAGCCCGAGGGAACCACGCTGGAGAGCAGCGCCGCGCTGGGCGCCGAGGTGGCGGCGTACCTGCGTACGGTGCCGGAGGTGCGGAGCACGCAGGTCTACGCGGGGACCGCGGCGCCATTCAACTTCAACGGTCTGGTGCGGCACTACTTCATGCGGAGTGGCGCTAACGTCGCGGATGTGCAGGTGAACCTTGTGTCGAAGGGCGAGCGCTCCCGGCAGAGCCACGCGATCGCCGTCGCGGTACGGCCGGCGATTGATTCGATCGCCGCGCGTTATCACGCGAGCGCCAAGATCGCCGAAATTCCGCCGGGGCCTCCGGTGCTGTCCACCCTGGTGGCGGAGGTCTACGCCGGCAGCGATAGCGTGCGGCTGGAGACGGCCTCGCGGGTGAAGCAGGTGTTCGAACACACCCCGGGCGTGGTGGATGTCGACTGGACGGTCGAAGCGCCGGAACATCGGCTCAGCTTCCGGGTGGACCGCGCCCGCGCGTCGGCCGCGGGGGCGAGCGTCGAGCAGATCGTCCAGACGGTCTATCTGGCGCAGTCGGGCACATCGGTAGGGCTCACCTCGTCGGCGACGGCACGCGAGGGCGTCGCGATCGTGCCGCGGCTGCCGCTCACCGGCCGCTCGAGCGCGGAGGCGCTCCTCGCCCTGCCGATTCCCACGATGATGGGACCGCAGCCGCTGGGCCGGTTCGTCACGGTGGATTCGACGCTTCGGGATCCCGCCCGCTACCGGCGTGACCTGCGGCCGCTGATCTACGTGACCGGCGATGTCGCCGGGACGATCGAGAGTCCGGTCTACGCGATCCTCGCGATGAATCAGGCGCTCGACACGATCCGGGTCCGGGGCTCCGAGATCCACCGCTACAACGCGGTGCAGCCGGACCGGCTGGACCAGACCGCGATCAAGTGGGACGGCGAGTGGCAGATCACGATCGAGGTGTTCCGCGATCTGGGCCTCGCCTTCGCGGCGGTGCTGCTGCTGATCTATGTGCTGGTGGTGTGGTGGTTCGAGTCGTTCACCATTCCCCTGGTGATCATGGCGCCGATTCCGCTTACGCTGGTGGGCATCCTGCCGGGCCACGCGCTGACGGGGGCGTTCTTCACCGCAACGAGCATGATCGGCATGATCGCGCTGGCCGGGATCATCGTGCGGAACTCGATCCTCCTGGTGGACTTCATCCAACTCGCGGAGGAGCGCGGTGTCGCGCTCCGGGCAGCGGTCATCGAGGCGGGCACGGTGCGGTTCCGGCCGATCGCGCTGACGGCGGCGGCGGTGGTGGTGGGCGGGCTGGTGATGGTGCTCGACCCGATCTTCCAGGGGCTCGCGGTCGCGCTGATGAGCGGGGCGATCGTCGCCACGCTGCTCACGATGGTGGTGGTACCGATCCTGTACTGGGAGCTCATGCGGCGGAAGAGCGGGGAGAGGAGCATGTCATGAAGCTGCTGCTGATCGTCTATACCGGCCCGCGCCATCAATCGGTGGGGGAGTTGCTTGATCGAAATCGGATCGCCAGCTATACCTGGTATGCACCGGCGCATGGGGCGGGGAAGAGCGGAAGGCACGAGGGAAACCGGGCCTTTCCCGGGGAAGAGACGGTGTATTTCACGATGGTACCGGACGAGGTGGCCCGGGAGGTGCTGCCGGCGCTTGCCGCATGGCAGCGCGAGGCGCCGCAGGGGGAACGGCTGCATGCCGCGGTGATGCCGGTAGAGAACTTCATCTAGGGGATTGATGCCATGTGCAACGATGCGATCATCCGGCGCTTCGCCGGAACCTTCATCCTGCTGTCGCTGGCGCTGGGGTGGTGGGTGAGTCCCTACTGGTTCCTGTTCACCGCCTTTGTCGGCGTGAATCTGATCCAGTCCACAATCACCGGGTTCTGCCCGCTGGAGCGGATCCTGGGACACTTTGGCCTCTTCGGCTGCAAGCCCAAGGGGGCGACGCCGTAGGAAGGCAGTGCGAGGTCCGACCGGGCCGCTGCGGCTGGGCAAAGGGCCCGGCGCAGCCGCCCTCACAAGGACTAGGCGTGGGGGCGGCCCCAACGGAGGGTGTGATCCAGGTCACGACTTAACAATTCGTTAGGTCCCACCATCTACCGGGTGGAAGCTGGCCGCAGGGAACACCCCAACTCAAGGAGCACCCGGTATGTCGAATCCCCCGATCAGGCTCGGCGTCGCACTGCTCGCCGCGCTGAGCCTTGGACTCGGCGCCTGTTCCGACAGCAGCGCCCCCTCCAGTAATCTGAACGCCCTCTCCATCGGTGAAGCCCAGAGTCTGGGCGCCGATGTGGCGCAGGACATGGATGACCTCGCCGAGTTTTCCAGCTTCGATGCCACGACCGGTGTCGAGTTCGCCGTGTCGTCTTCCGGTGCCCGCATCAACACCCCGCCGCCCAGCTGCGCTACGATTACGCCGCTGCCTCCGGTCAACAGCGATGGCGATCTAGTTCCCGATTCGGTCCGCTTCGCCTACAATGATTGCGTCTTCACCCGCGGCAACGGGGTGATCATCGATTCGCTGAGCGGCACGATCGACTTTCTGGATCCGCTCCCGCTGGTGAGCAGTGTCGGCGTCAAGCACGTCTTCACCGATTTCCGCCGCAGCCGCACCAACACGGCATTCCCCGCTCGGAGCTTCAGCGCCGTCCACAACGGCATCCGTCAGTGGGGCGCCAGCCCCGATACCCTCGGCCATGCGGTCACCAACTTCGTCACGGTGCGGACCTTCGCCGGCGGCCGCTCGCACATCCATTCCAAGGACTGGGTGAGCAAGTTCACCGCGACGACCCCGGGCACGATCGCCTTCGGCCAGCCGCTCCCCGCGGGCACATGGACCCTCGACGGCACCGGCAGCTGGACCAACGGCAATCGAACCTGGACCGAGTCCATCACCACCACGACTCCACTGCTCTACGATCCGACCTGCGCCGTCGCGCCGCGTTTCACCGCCGGTCGCCTCGACCTGGTGATGACCCGGAACACCGAGGTCACCAACGTGCAGATCGACTTCACCGGCTGCGGGCAGGTGGTGATCACGCGGACGGTGGGGGGGACGGTGTGAGGGTGAAGGGCGATTGGGCGATTAGGCGGTTGGTGCCGGACGTCTTGTTGAATGGAGCCTTCTGCAGGGCGAGGGATCTCCCGGGATATGTACCCCGAGAGATCCCTCGTCGTATTGTCACGGCGCCCGGCAGCTGCCCACCGAGGACTATGTCTCCTCGCTCGCCTCCGCGGTTCGCTCCAGCGTCCTCCCGTTCTTCTCGATCCAGCGACAGAGCCCCGCCAGCGGTTCGTTGAGACTCTCACCGAGGGCAGTGAGCGCGTATTCCACCTTGGGGGGGATGACGGGGTAGACGGTCCGCTCGACCAGTCTATGCCGCTCGAGGGCGCGCAGACACTGCGTCAGCATCTTCTGCGACACCCCGCCGATCTCGCGCTGCAGTTCACCGAACCGCTTGGTGCCACGGGCGAGGGAGTGCACGACGGGGATGGTCCACTTGTCGGCGAGGAGGGCAAGGAGCTGGGTGCTGCCGTGGAATTTGGTGAAGGCGTCGGGCGTTCGCGTGGCTGTGCTCATGGTTACCCACAGGTGTGTATGGCACTCATCTGTATGTACTTGCTGGCCGTCCTGTGAATGGTCTAGTCTGGATGCGCAGTTGTCCAGACCGATCATCCGACCCTGAGGGAGCAGATATGAGTGCCACAGTGAACAACTCCACATCCCGACCGAAGCGCATACTGATGGTGGTGGCGAGTCCTTCAGTTTCGACTACGCTGGGCTGGCCCGTCGGGTTCTGGGCCTCGGAATTCACCCACCCGTGGCTCGCCTTTACCGAGGCGGGGTATACCATTGATCTGGCCAGCCCGAAGGGGGGCAAGGTCGTGCTCGACTCGCTGAGCGATCCGCGGGACGGCAGCGGCTACTCGGCGCACGATCTGGTGAGTATGGGCTTCCTCAGTACGCCCGCGCTTGCTGCGATGCTCGAGACCACCAAGCGGGTCGCCGATTGCCGCGCGGCCGATTACGATGCGATCGTGGTCTCCGGGGGGCAGTCCCCGATGTTCACCTTCCCGACGGAGCCCGCGCTGCACAAGCTGCTGGCTGACTTTCACGCCGCGGAGAAGGTGACGGCGGCGCTCTGCCACGGCGTGGCGGCGCTGCTCTACGTGAAAGCGCCGGACGGTACTCCGCTCATCAGAGGGCGCACGCTCACCGGCTTCGCGAACAGCGAGGAAGACATCGCCGACACGATGGTCGGCAAGAAGGTGATGCCGTTCCGGATCGAGGACGAGGCCCGGAAGCTCGGCGCCAACTTCATCACCGCGCCGGCCTGGCGCGAGTTCGCCTTCCGCGACGCCCGACTGGTGACAGGGCAGCAGCAATACTCCGGCGCCGCGGTCGCGCGCCTGGTGATCGAAGCGCTGGGGCAGTAGCGTGACGGGACGGGAGCAGCCGCTTCGGCCGCCCCGATGATTCATGAGGGGGATTGAGTGAAGATCGCGATTATCGGGGCCGGATCGGTTGGCGGGAGCCTGGCCCGCGGGTGGGCAAAGAAGGGACATACCATCGTGTTTGGGGCGAGGGACCCGAAGAGCCCCAAGATCACCGCCGCGCTGTCGGAGGTTGCGGGTGCTCGCGCGGCGACGATTGCCGAGGCGGTGGCGGGGGCCGAGGTCGTGGTGCTCGCCACCCCGTGGGAGGGGACGACCGCACTGGTGGCCGCCCTCGACCTTGGGAAGCGGGTGGTGATCGACGCGACCAACCCGATCGGACCCAACCTCTCCGGGCTCACCGTTGGCGGGAACACCTCTGGCGGAGAGGAGGTGGCCAAGGTGGCCAAGTCGGGCCGAGTAGTGAAGTGCTTCAATACCACCGGGGCAAACAACTACCTGAATCCCAACTATCCCGGCGGCGCCGCGACGATGCTGTATTGCGGCGACGACGCCGAGGCGAAGGGGGTCGTCCGGCGCTTGGGCGAGGAGCTGGGCTTCGCGATGGTGGATGCCGGGCCGCTTGCCAGGGCCCGGTTGCTCGAGCCGGTCGCGCTGCTGTGGGTTTCGCTGGCCTATCCTCAGGGGATGGGGCGGGAGATCGCCTGGAGGCTGGAGCGGCGGTAGGGGGCGGCCCAGGCGCAGGGCTGAGACGGGGCGGGCAATCACCAGGGTCGCCCACAGGAGGGGTCGGGGAGAGGGGTGGGTCGGGGGCGGGCCAACGGCCCGCCCCCCTACTATATTCACGCCCGTCCAAGGCAGTCCCCCGTGACCCCTGATTGGGAGTGTGCATGCGATTCCTGGCCAAGTCGGCCCTCTTCGCCGTATCCGCCGTGGCGCTGGGCTGCGGCCAGCAGGCTGGCGGCATCGGTGGCACCAAGGTGTCCACCTCCGACGATAGTGTGAGCTACATCCTCGGCTACAAGATGGGCGAAAACCTCAAGCAGCAGTCGGTGCCGGTGAAGCCCGACCTCATCTTCCGCGGTCTCAAGGAAGGCATGGCCGGCAGCGCCGCCATGTACAGCGATTCGGTGATGCAGTCCACCATGATGGCCTTCCAGGTCCGCATGATGGGCATCCAGCGGCAGAAGGATTCGGCGGCCGGGCTGGAGAACAAGAAGGACGGCGAGAAGTTCCTCGCCGACAACAAAGGCAAGGACGGCGTGAAGACCACTCCCAGCGGGCTGCAGTACAAGGTCGTGAAGGAAGGCACCGGTCCGCGGCCGAGCAAGACGAGCCAGGTGACGGTGCACTACAAGGGCATGCTGCTCGACGGCAAGGAGTTCGACAGCTCCTACAAGCGCGGCGAGCCGGCGACCTTTCCGCTCAACCAGGTGATCCCGGGCTGGACTGAGGGCGTGGCGATGATGAACACCGGCTCGAAGTATGAGTTCTGGATCCCGAGCGATCTGGCCTACGGTCCGCAGGGTTCGCCTCCGACCATTCCGCCGAACGCGACGCTGCATTTCGAGGTGGAGCTGATCAGCTTCAAGTAGACGAGTGCCTAGTGCCTAGTGCCTAGTGCCTAGTGCGATCGGGGAAGACGGGGCATCTTCTTCTCACTGCGCACTAAGCACTAGGCACTTTTACACTGATCGCTTTGCGGGACGGAAGCTGGAGCTACTCGACCCGCACCCGCTCGATACGGCGGCTTTTGCTCGGCGCGTTGAAGACGACGAGCTCCACGATGCCGTGATGACCGGCGCTGCGGATGGCCGTCTGCAGCGCTGCCGGAGTGGTGACCTTGTTGCCCTCGATGGAGACGATCACGTCGGGCCCGCCATTGTCGGGCGAGGCGATCTGATCGGCACAGGGACCCGAGGGATCCACGCCGGTGACGACGAGACCGCGCACCCCCTCTTCCTCGCTCTTTTCGACGGTGATGCCCAGGCTTGCGATGTCGGTGCGATCGCTTTGGTCGTCCTGCCCCGCGGCTGGCTCACGCTCCGCCACCGGCACCGCCGAGGCGGGTGCTTCCTGTAGCCGGACCTTCAACGTCCGGTGCACGCCGCCCTTCCGCGCCACTTCCACCGCGACCTCCGAGCCCGGCTTCCGAAAGGCGATCGACTGCTGCACCTGGCCGACGTAGTCGACCGGCCTGCCGTCGAGGGCGATGATGACGTCGCCCTGCTCGAGGCCGGCCTTCCGTGCAGGTGAGTCGGCATCACCCACGTCCTCGACCACCACGCCGCGCACTTCCTTGAGCCCCACATAGGCCGCATCGGTCTCGGAGGCGTTCTTCACGCGGACGCCGAGGGCCGAACGGTGCACGTGGCCGCCGTTGGCGAGCTGCTCCATCACCTGATGCACCAGGTTCACCGGGATGGCGAAGCCGTACCCGGTGTAGAAGCCGGTCTCGCTGGCGATGGCGCTGTTGATGCCGATGACCTCACCCTTCACGTTGACCAGCGGGCCGCCGGAGTTTCCGGGGTTGATGGCGGCGTCGGTCTGGATGAAATCCTGGATGCTGCGTTCATTCTGGTTGGGTAGCTGGAGCGTGCGCCCCTTGGCGCTGATGATGCCCGAGGTCACCGTGAACGAGAGGTTCTCGCCCAGCGGGTTGCCCACGGCCAGCACCCACTCGCCGACGCGGGTGTCGTCGCTGTTGCCCAGGACGGCGGGGGTGAGGCCGGAGGCATCTATGTGAATCAGCGCGACGTCGGTGGTCGGGTCGGTGCCCAGAACCTTCGCGGTGAACTGACGATGGTCGAGCAGGCGGACGGTGACGCGGTCCGCGTCCTCCACGACGTGCGCATTGGTGAGAATGTCTCCGTCCGCGGAGACGATGAACCCGGAGCCCGAGGCGCGGGAGACCTCTGGCTTGTCAGGCGAGCCCGGCATGCCGCGGAAAAAGGGCGCAAACTCCTTCGGGATCTCGGGGCGCGGCTGCCGGGAGCCCTGATGGGTGCTTTCGATGTAGACCACGCTCGGTTTGACCCGGTCGGCGATCGCGGCGAAGCCGTCACTGAGTGCGCTGAGGGACGCAGTGCTGGCGGTGGCCGCCGGCGCCGAGACGCCGAGTGGCTGCGCCAGGGAGTGCCGGGGAAGATTGAACACGCCGGCGACCAGCAGGCCGGCGGCGAAGGAGACGCCCACGAGCGCGGTGACTGCGCGGGGCCAGGCGGGACGAGTCATCAATGCCTCCGATGCGGGGGCGCCATCGGGTCAAAGTGTCGTGACGGGGTCAGTTTGACCGACACAATGTCCTGCTGGCGCGCAACACCGGTGCGATCTCGCGGAGTTACGGGATGCGCGAGCACCGGCGGGAGGCATCAAGGCATCAGGTGTGCCAGCCCCGGGGGGGGGCTGAGTTCCGAGTTCCGTGTACTTAGTGCGAAGTGCGTATTGGGGGTCGGGTGATGAGATACTGCGCGATCATCTGCTCGAGATTACCCAGCGCGGCATCGTAGTGGGGTACCACGCGGAGAAACTCGAATCCGCTCTTCTCCAGCACCCGGCGCGAAGCGGTGTTGTGCTCGAGGGCATGGGCGCGGACCTGGTCCAGCTGGAGGTTCTGGAAGGCGAAATCGAGCACCAGCTGCACACCGCGGCTCGCGTAGCCCCGGCCCCAGTAGGGGGTCCCGACCCAGTAGCCGAGTTCGGGGGGCTCATCGCCGCCAATGCCTTCGATGCCACAGACGCCGACGAGTTCGTCGCGGTCGATGATCGCGAAGGTCCAGGAGGTGCCCCGCTGCCTCGCGGCGATCTGCGCCGCGATGAACTCGCGCGCACCCTGCTCGGGGTAGGGATGCGGAATCCGGGTCGTTGCCGCGATGCGGGCGTCGGAGGCGAGCCGCTGGATCGCCTCCGCATGTTCCGGGGCGAGGAGGTGGACGGTGGCGGTGCTATCGGGCACGGCGCTCCGCGGCGAAATCGAGAGCGGCGACCGGCTGGTCGCCCCTGCATGAGCTACGGAATGGTCACCTTTGTAATCCGTCCCGCCGGCCCCACCATCCACCCCGCCTGACGAGTGGCGAAGGCCGCGCTCCAGTAGCTCAGGGTATCCAGCGCCACCCAGCTCCTGCCATCGTCTCTGGAGAGGCTCGCGCCCCCGGGGCCCACGGCGGCGACGGTGGTGCCGGCGCCCGGCACGTAGACCGCGCCGAAAACGGCGCCGGTGAAAGTGGGGCGGCCCCCGAGCGTCCAGGTGCGGCCGCCGTCATGGGTGACGATCACGTTGTCGGTGACGCTCTTGGCGCTGCCGATGTCCCCGCCAGCAGCGAGTCCGTCCAGGCTGCTGCGGAAGGTGATCGTGGTGTGCCCGGTGGTGTTGGTCCCCTGTACCATCGGCGTGTCGAACTTCTGCCAGGTGCCGCCGCGGTCGGGAGTGTAATACACGTGTGAAGCGGTTCCGGCGCCGGTCGCGACCCAGGCCTTCCGCCCCTCGGCCGCAACGACGCAGGTGCCGCTCGCGGCGAAGGCGCCCTCGCCCGGGGTGGCGCCGTCGAGATAGTGCGGGCGCCAGCTCTGGCCGCTGTCGGCGGTGACGAGATAGGGGAAGCGCCCGCCCACGTTGTCGCTCCAGGCGATGCCACTCTTCCGGTCCCAGAACGCGAAGCAGTCGAAGAAGGCGGTGCTGTCGCGGTTGATGAACTGCAGCTGCCAGTTCTGGCCGCCATCGCCGGTGCGGTAGATCCGCGAAGCCGGGCCGTTGCCGGAGCTGAGCAGGAAGGCGGTCCTGGCATCGAAGCCCTGCACGTCCCGGAACTCGAGGCTGTCGGCGCCGGCGACGACCCCGGTTCGCCAGCTCCTGCCGCCGTTCACCGTGAGGGCGAAGGTGCCCCCGGTCCCGCTCGCCCAGACGACGTTCTCATTCACGACGCTGACCGCCTGCAGGCGCTGCGTCGTGCCGGAGACCTGATCCTGCAGCACGATGCCGCCGGGACCAGTCCGGGCCGGCGGAAGTTCCGCGGGGGGCGGCTCCTTCACCTTTGGGGGACTGTACGGAGCACAGGCGGCGAACAGGGCGGCGAAGGCCGCGAGGGGGGAGAATCGCATGCCGTAATCTAGTTCAGCGCTTCAGTGCGGCGAGTGCGGCGGTCTCCCGCACGAAAAGATCCCGCACCTGGTGCGCGAGTTCCCCGCGGAGCGCAGCGGCCTCGGCGGCGGGCAGCGGGAACTTCTTCCTCGCCTCGGCGGCGAGCCGATCGAGCCGTTCCCAGCAGGCGCGGATCTCCTTGACCGGGCCACCCGTGCGGCCGAGCTCCGCCTTCCGGTCGAGGAGCTCACGGGCCTCGCGGCAGGCGGGATATTTGTCAGGCAGTGCGAGCGTCGCCGCTGCGTCCCACCGGTGGGCCAGATCGGCGTAGCGGTCCGCTGCTTCCCCGAGGCCGGCTTCGCGGAGCCCCTCGGCGAAAATGGCGCGGCAGAGACCGCCGCCGGTGAAGTAGTTCGATATGTAGGTGTAGAAGGAGGTGAGTGCCGTCCACATCCGCCCGCCGGGCGGGAACATCTGGGCCCAGCTTTCCTTGTTGGTGCCGGCCATCCGGTCGGCGAGTTCCTCGAAGGCATCGAGCCGGAAGTTGGCCATCTTCGCCCTGGTCAGTGTGCTCACGCAGGTGGCGAGGGCCTCGTCGATGAGCGCCTGGGGCGTCGGCGGCCTGCCGGTGCTCTTCGCTCGCTCGAGCCAGAGCAGCCGGTTGCGCTGCTTCACGATCCGCTGCCTCGCGATGCCGAGATCGCGGAGTGGGATGGCGATCGGGTCCGGTGCGAGGTCGCCGATCAGCGCGGTGTCGCCGGTGAGGGAGTACACGGTGATGACGTGGTAGCCGCCGCCGGAGAGGCGCGCGGGAGCGGCCCGGTGTGGCAGGTGGGCGAGGTCCACCCAGGCGATGACGGGGTGGCCTTCGTCGAGCGCGGCGCGGAGCTGTTCCTCGCCGACCCTGGTGGAGGTGGACTCCTTTACCACGGTGCGGAATCCCAGCCGCTTGGCGGCGGCCGTAAGATAGAGCTGATCGTCGGCCCAGAGGTGACGGCCGGCGAGAAAGAGGCTGGCCTGATCTTCCTTCTCATACAGGAAGGCGAAGACCCCGGCGCCGATGCCACCGGCGAGGAGGAAGAGCAGTGGCTCGGAGTGCTCGAGACCGGCCTGCCGGAGCAGCACGCGGAGCGCGGTGGTGGCGGGGATGCGGCCCGGGAGATGGTCGGTCATGGGGGGAGAGGATATGGCGGGAGCGAATGAAGCGCTAGGATGAAGGCATGGTATCAGCGCGCACGCGTTGGGGCGCCCTGCTCTGGGCGTCGTCGATTCAGTTCTTCATCGCGCAGGTGGTGGTGGCGCTCGGGTGGAATGCGCCATACAGCCTCACGGCCCGCTACATCAGCGACCTGGGGAACACCGCCTGCGCGGCGTACCCGGTCGGATCCTCGATCTACATATGCTCCCCCTGGCATGCAGGGATGAATGCGTCGTTCCTGCTGCTCGGCCTGACCATGGCGGCCGGGGCGGAGCTGGTCGCGGCAGCGTTTCGCACCGGGTGGGCGCGGGCGGCGGGGCTGTTCCTGATATCGGTCGCGGGGTTCGGGGTGTTTCTTGTCGGACTCTTCCCGGAGAACGAGAACATCGCGGTGCACACCGCGGGGGCGGCGCTCAACTTCATCAGCGGAAACCTGGGGATGATCGTTCTGGGGGGCGCAGGGAGCGGGAGCCGCCGGTTCGACCGGGTGTCACAGGCGATGGGGATCCTCGGGCTGGTGGGGACGGTGCTGTTCGTGGAGGGGCGGTATCTGGGCCTGGGACAGGGAGGGATGGAGCGAGTGGCGGCATATCCACTCACGGTGTGGTTGAGCTGGGCGGGGGTGCATTTCTGGCGAATCGGACTGCGGGACCGAGAGAACAGCCGCGCGAGTCGCGGCTGAAGCCGCGGCTCCGCCACTGTCCCTGAAACGACGTGGGCTTCGCCGTGAATCCCACCCCACGCTCCGGGTGAGCCGAGGGCTTGCGGAGGGTGACCTGGGGCGGAGATTGCCAGCCAGTTCAGGGAAACGTTACCGGTACCTTGGAGGGTCAGGTGGGTGTACACGAGTTTCTCGCCGGCCTCAAGCCGCAGGCGGCCGAGTTCCACTGGGAGGCCTGCTGCTTCTGCGGGCGGGAGATCAGGAACACCGCGAGCGAGCCATGCCGAGTGTGGCTGGAGCGCCCTGGCGAGGGGCGCGAGCGGACGATGCTCGAGTACTTCTGTCACGAGCGGTGTTTCACCGCCCGGCTCGCCAATCCGCAGATGAGGATCATCGTGTCGGAGCCGGAGCTTGAGGACGGTGTCATCGTCAACGCCAACCAGCTCGCGGCGGACGATGTCGCCCAGCAGCGGGTACGCTGTCCCGGATGCGACGACAAGGTGTTCCAGTCATGGCCCGAAGGATGGGACGGGCATGCGGCGCACAAGTGCGCGGGGCTGACCGCGGCGAGTGAGGCGGAACGGAAGGTGGAGTTCAAGCGGAGATTCACGCACCTGTTTCGGTAGTGACTGGGGTTCCCCGCGGCCCTCCGGCGGCAAGGACCTGATGGCGTTCCGGGACGCTTCCGGTGCGGGCCTTCGGAAACACGTAGACACACTGGAACATCGGGCTGCGGGTTGCGTAGTGTTGTCGCGCGCGGCAGCATACGATTGTTGCCGCGCAGTTCCCATTCGGAGGCAGACCCATGGCAGGCCAAGGCTCCAGCGGCAACGTAATCGCCGCGCTCGCCAGCTTCTTCATACCCGGTCTCGGCCAGCTGTTGCAGGGACGGCTCATCAAGGCCGCCATCATGTTCGTGCTGGCGGCGATCCTCTGGTGGTTCCTGCTGGGCTGGATCATTCACCTCTGGTCGATCCTCGACGCCGCGATGTGGAAGCCGAGTTCAGGCTGAGGGGCTTCGACCAGGAAGCCCGGTAGGCCAAGCGGGGTCAAGGCATGCCTTGGCCCCGCTTGGCCTACAACGATTGCACGGTCGTGGGCTATCTTCTCGCATGAACGTCATTGCCGCTCTGGGCCGTCCCGCCGATGGTGCCGCCGGCTCGCCGCTGTGGGCGCAGCCGGATCCGGCACTCGCCGCCGCCGGTATCGAGGGTGAATTCGTGGTCGCGAGGGTTCGGGTGCTCGCGATGGCCCTGTTGCTGATGGCGCCCACCTGGAACATCGTCCACTCTCCCACTGAACCGATTCACATCACCGGATTCGCGGTGACGCTGGCCGCGGCCCTCGCTTCGGGGGCGATCTGGGCGTGGCTCCGTCAGGGGCTGTGGCGCCCGTGGATCGGTCTGGCGTCGAGCGCCTTCGACGTATCGATGGTGAGCCTGGCGCTGGTCAGTTTTCTCATCGTGGGCTCGCCGATGATCGCGCTGAACTCGAAGGTGACCTTCGAGATGTACTTCCTGGCGGTGCTGGCCACGAGTCTCCGCTATGACGCGCGGATCTGCATCGCCGTGGGGGTCCTCGCCCTGTGCCAGTATGCCGGTCTCTGGCTGTACGCCGCGACCCACTACACCCTCGGCGATCCTCGATACATCGCCGACGCCGGCCCCTATTCACCGGTCGACCTCTCCACCCGGCTGATCCTGATCGGCGCCGCGACCCTCCTCGCGGTCACCATCGTCCGCCGCGCGCAGCGGCTGCTGTACCTCGCCGCCCGTGACGGTCTCACCGGGCTCTTCAACCGGGGGCACTTTGACCGGGCGCTCGGCGCCGCGATGGACGCTTCGGCGCGAGCCGGCCAGCCGCTGGCGCTCGCCCTCCTCGACATCGACCACTTCAAGCATATCAACGATGTCCACGGCCACGCGCAGGGCGACCGGGTGCTGTGCGAGGTGGCCGGGCGCCTCGGAGACGCCATGCGGCGGACCGACCTCGTGGCCCGGTATGGCGGGGAGGAGTTCGTGGTCCTGCTGCCCGGCACGGACCGGGAGGCGGCGCTGGGACGGATCGAGCTGCTCCGGCAGGCGATCGCGGAACAGCCGATCGACCTGGGCGAGGGACGGATCCTCACGGTGAACTTCAGCGCGGGCATCGCGGGAACGCCGGCGGATGGCGAGGCGACGACCCCCAAGGCCCTCGTCAACTGCGCCGATGCGCGACTCTTCGCTGCCAAGCGCGCCGGCCGGGGGCGGTGCTTCGGGTCAGACGGAGCCGACGCGCTCGCCAGTCAGGTTCAGCGCAGAATGTAGGGAATCGGCGCGTACCACCCGCCCATGCCGTTCTCGATGTTGAACTTGTACGAGCCATCCGGCTGCCGTTCGGCGTTCCAGGGCAGCGTCCCGTTCACATCCCGCGTCACCCGCCCGTTCGACTTCATCACCTGACGATAGGTCGACTGGCCCGAGACCCGCTCGACGGTGCCGGTGCCACTCGAGAGGGTGTAAGTGAACTCGACTTCGTCGAGCACGTGGATGCCGCGGTTGTAGGAACTCATGTGGAACCGTAGCTGCTGGTTCACGGTCGCCCGGCCCGTGGCGTCGATCTCCAGATTCACTGGAGTCGATTCGAACGTCGCGGTGAAGTCGTTGCGATCGTAGCCGGCGATCTTGTCCGCCTCGATCCGCTCGTCGAGCCCGCCGCTCACCGAGACGACGGTGCCGGGCTGGGGACGATGACGTGGTTGAGCAGACTGCTGGCCCAGCCGAGGTTGATGGCGACGTTGTAGATGTGGACGCAGCAGTCTTCCCGTGGCGGGTCCTGCTGAGCAGAGAGGATCGTGAGGGGGAACGTCAGAGAGAGGCTGATGACGGTGAGATGCTTCATGCCTCGCATGGCTGCCTCCTTGTGGCTGTGGCAGCGAGGCGGAATCGTGGAGTTCCGCTGTGGAAGAGCATAGCGGAGTGGTGGGTAAGTCGTCGTGAAGGTGGAGTGAATCCGCCTGACTTGCGGCCATGCGGGGCCGACGGCAGGTTAGGGGCATCGAACCAGGGGCCAATTGCGCCCGTGCCTCTCCCCTTTATCGCCCCGATGCTTGATGACGCGGCCGCGCATCTGCCTTTCCGTGATGCTCCTCGCCCTGGCGGTGGCCTTGGCGCATCCGCTCGCGGCTC
>Ga0209798_10001180_pt1 | contig 15902 bp, 14 predicted proteins | sample DOMMetBare3Fresh_FD_187475 | JGI IMG/M metagenome (GOLD analysis project Ga0209798, IMG submission 187475) | Wetland sediment microbial communities from St. Louis River estuary, USA, under dissolved organic matter induced mercury methylation -... | ecosystem: Environmental > Aquatic >...
CCTTCCGCTTCATCATAAATATGACCGCAAACGCCACACACATACTTTCTATAATCAGACATCATCACTCCTTATTGTTAACACATAAAATTTACTCTACATCTCGTAGAGCAGGTCTGACTTTATCAGTTCTATTTTAATTTTCAATGCAATTTTATGTTTCTTGTTTAAACGGCAGATAAGTTGCTGCATCCTGTTTATAAAGCTGCACGGCTTTTTGCTCTCTGGCTAAAAATTGGTCAATTGCTGTGGCAAACCGGGCATCTTTAATCCAGTGCGCGGAGTATGTGGCGATGGGCTCAAAGCCTCGCGAAATCTTATGCTCTCCTTGCGCGCCGGAATCAAACCGCTTTAAACCCTGTTCAATACAATAATCCAGCCCCTGGTAATAGCAGGCTTCGAAATGCAGGCTATTGTATTCTTCGTAACAACCCCAATAGCGGCCATACAGGGTGTCGCTGCCGACAAAACTCAGCGCGGCACCCACATACTTATCGTCTTTAACCGCCAGCACCAGCAATAACTGCTCACCCATGGTGGCGGCTAGTTGTTGAAAAAACGCCAGGTTCAAATAAGCTTGTGATCCTCTTTTTAAGTAAGTCATCGTGTAAAACTGAAAGAACACCTGCCATTGCAAGTCACTGACATCTTGCCCTGCAATACGCAACAAATGGACGCCTTGTTCACTGACTCGGCGGCGTTCACGCTTAATCATTTTGCGTTTACTGGCGCTTAATGTTTGCAGAAAAGCATTAAAATCCTGGTAACCCCGGTTAAACCAGTGAAACTGCACGCCTTCGCGAATGCTTAAGCCCAATGAGCGTAATTGTTCTGCCTGTTGCGAAACTGGGAACAGGCAATGCCATGAAGAAATGCCGCGCTGTTCTGAAAGCTGTTTTATAAAAGCCAGTAAAATGCGCATGACTTCAAGCGGGTCAATATCCGCTTTAATAACAATACGTGTCCCCTGGCAAGGTGTAAGCGGAATGGCGGTCAGCCATTTTGGATAATAATCGAGCCCATTCTGCTGATAAGCCTGCGCCCATTGATGATCAAACACATATTCACCCCAGGAATGTTGTTTGAGATACAGTGGCATAAAAGCAACTAACTTCTTGTTATCCGATACCAGTAAATGCGCAGGCGCCCAACCCGTTTGCTCACAAACCGATCCGCTTTGCTCAAGGGCTAATAAAAACTCATGGCGCAGAAAAGGGTAAGCCTCACCGGAAAGTCGATTCCAGTTCGCACAGTCAACTTGCGCCATACTATGGATTTGTTTTACTTCCATTTTAAAAAACAGTACAGTTAAAACAACAGAATAACATCAATTTATTGTAACTATTCAGTACGAAGCAATAAAAGCCCTCTCCAGCGGGAGAGAGTTGGGTGACGACTCCAAGGATGGAGGAGAGAGCAACGCAAGAAGCAGTTGCCGAGGTGAAAAATAATGCGCTATTTTCCGCCAATACGTTGCACATCATGAGTTGGAATGAAATACAGAGTTTCTTGATGGTCTGGCTGCTCACTTGAATGCCAGGGCATTGGTTTGCATTTATGGCCCTTTTAATTATAACGGGGCTTATACCAGTGATAGTAATGCACGTTTTGATCAGTGTCTTAAAAGCCAAAATGAGTTTAGTCGCATAAAAGACCTTGAAGACATTATGCTGCTAGCAACAACAGTGGGCATGGAATTACCGAACGATGTTGCCATGCCGGCTAATAACCCGTGACATGTTCTGAAAAACAGTTGCAACCCTATCGGAATAAAACTCACAAAGATTGAATTTATCTATTAAATCCAAGAAATAAATAAAGGACACGATGGATGAAAGCCTTTCTTTTTAGGCAATAGACTAATACCTTATTTCTCTACAATATACAGCCTTTTGACCAACCCTCCTGTGCTAGACTAGCTAATAAAATCAATTCTTTCACAACAACAGCGCTAATAGCGCAGGAGGCAAAAATGCCGGAACAAAACTGGATCAACAATCAGTCTCAGACGCTGACAGAAATAATTCGCAACCAGGGCCGCTTTAAGCGGCCAAAAAGTGACATCAATCTTATCGAACACACCATTCAACGAGAATGCAAACCACCTATCAATGCTCGATTGGCATCGAATGGCGCGCTCTGCGTCGACACTAATCGTACCGGACGCTCTCCGGCTGACCGATTCATCGTCGAGGGAAAATACTCTTCACGGATCAGCTGGAATTCGGTCAATAAAGAAATGCCGCGAGATGCGTTTCTTTCGCTTATGGAGCGGGTGATGGATCATGTGGATAAACTTGCCGAACCGCTATTTTTCTCCGATGATCTCTATATCGGCAAAGATAGTCAATATCGTCAGCCGCTCCGGCTTGCGACGAAATACGCATGGCATCAACTTTTTGGACGCAGCTTTTTCATCAAAGGAGAGCAGCACGACGGCAGCAAAAAACCCTGGACATTATTGAGTGTTCCTTCATTCATCACCGTTCCCGAACGGGATTCGACGCATAGTGACGGCGTCATCGCCATCGACCTGGATGAGCAAGTGATATTGATCGCAAACCGCACCTACGGCGGATGCGAATGGAAAGCATTCTTTACGGCAATGAACACGCTTCTCCCACTCGAAGGTATCCTCACCATGCATTGCGGTGCGAACATTACGAAGAAGGAAGGTAAAGTTACGCTCTTCCTGGGGCTCTCGGGGACCGGAAAAACAGCTCTTTCTGCTGATCCGGAATGCCTGCTCATTGGTGACGATGGCCACGCATGGGGACCTGATGGTGTCTTTAATCTTGCCGGAGGTTGCTATGCGAAACTCCACGATATAACACGCGAACGGGAGCAATTGATTTGGGATGCACTTCGCTTTGGGACGATCATGGAAAATGTTGTACTGGATGACAACCGCGTGGCCGATTTTGAAACAGGGCCAGAGAACATTCGCGGACTCTATCCCATGGAGTTTATTGACGATGTCTATCCCGGTGAACGCGCAGGACACCCTGATGCGATTATCTTCCTCACTTGCGATATGTTTGGTGTGCTTCCCCCGGTGGCAAAACTGTCACCGGAACAAGCGGCGTATTATTTTGCAGCGGGATACACTACAAAGATCGGCAGTACCGAAGCGAATAGTCTGCATGACTTTGAACCCACCTTCAGTGCTTATTTCGGAGAAGTATTCTTTCCGCTCCTCAGCAGCTATTATCTTGAACTATTTCAGGATAAGTTGCGTCAGCATCACGTACCGGTATATCTCGTCAACACTGGATGGACAGGGGGACCCATGGGTTCACCGGCCGGCAGAAGATTCTCCATCGCCACATCAAGAAATATTGTGCATGCAATTCAGCACAACAAAATCCATGATGAGGACCTTGTACTCCTCGCCGAGCACAACCTGCTTGTACCCAAACATATCCCGGGTGTTGATGAACGAAATCTCATTCCGTCGAATATGTGGCAAGACCAGGCTGAGTATCATGCTGCTTGCCGGGAACTCAGCCAGCTTTTCCATGACAACATGGCTAAGAAGTTCCCAGATATGGACGCGGCGATCCTCGCATCCGGACGTCCGCAATCGTTACGATAATATCAAGCATGCCCCGCTTTGCCGGGGCTTTTTTATATGTTGATGTTATCCCAGATTAGCTGCGTTGGTTTGCTGCTATTTGCACCCCAGCATTTCGCGTTTAAGCATTGATTTGAAACAAACCGCCCTTTGGAAAATCTTGGGTGTTTTATTATCACCATTAGAATTATTGGCTCAACGATAAAGCTATTAACTCAACCTCGACCTATCCTGTACCGTGTAACAAAATTTTAACATTGAAAACTCTGTCTACGTGTATTTATATGCTACTCTATGCCTCATTTTAACTGAGGAAAAGAAATGCAAGCAACAGTCAAATGGGTCGATGGTGTTATGTTCGTCGGCGAAACTGGCAGTGGCCATGCGGTTGTGATGGACGGCCCACCCGACCATGGTGGACGAAATATGGGTATGCGCCCCATGGAAATGATTTTATTGGGCGTAGGCGGCTGCTCATCTTTTGATGTGGTGCAGATTTTACAAAAAGGCAGAAATAAGATTGTTAACTGCATTGCGGAAATTTCCGCTGAACGGGTTGACGCTGTGCCGAGTGTGTTTAGCAAAATTCACTTGCATTTTGTCGTTAGTGGTAGTGATTTGAAAGCATCGGCTGTTGAGCGGGCAGTGAAATTGTCGGCAGAGAAATATTGCTCTGCTTCCATTATGCTGAGCAAAGCGGGGGTAGAGATTACCCATGATTTTGAAGTTATCGAGGTTTAAGAGTTTTGAACAAGTTGCAATTACATGGCTTTAACAATTTAACAAAGTCACTGAGTTTCAATATATACGATATTTGTTATGCACCCGCTGAACAACAGCAGGCTTACATTGAGTATATTGACGAAGCGTATAACGCCGACAAATTGACGCAAATTCTTAAAGATGTTGCCGAAATCATCGGCGCGCAAATTCTTAATATTGCCCATCAGGACTATGAACCTCAAGGCGCCAGCGTTACCATGCTGATTTCAGAGGGTGATGTAACACCACCGCCCAGCATGAATAGCCAGACACCTGGGCCATTACCCGAAACCGTTCTGGCGCATCTGGATAAAAGCCATATTACTGTTCATACCTATCCCGAGAGCCATCCCGATAGCGGTATCAGTACATTTCGCGCGGATATTGACGTTTCAACCTGCGGGCGTATTTCGCCATTAAAAGCCCTTAATTATCTGATTCACAGTTTTGAATCCGATGTGGTCATAATGGATTACAGAGTGCGAGGATTTACGCGTGATATATCGGGCAAAAAGCACTTTATTGACCACAATATTACGTCTATTCAGAACTACATCGCCAAAGATACCCAGGAAAGCTATCAAATGATAGACGTGAATGTGTATCAGGAGAATATTTTTCACACCAAAATGATGCTCAAGGAAACCGAGCTGGAAAATTATTTATTTGAGAAAGAAAGCAATCTGACAGATGCTCAAAAAGCGGAAATAGAAGAAAAACTGCGCCGAGAAGTTACTGAAATTTTTTATGGACACAATTATCGTCGCAAAAAAATAAAAGTTGCTGATCAAAAGTCTTAAAGTTCTGAGTTAAAGATGCGATAAATCGCATCTTTAACAATGCTTTTACCCGTTAATTGCCGCGCAACTAAAACAAACGGATAAACTACTTCCATCTTGATTCCTCGATCTCATATTCCCGCAACTATCCTCCGCGCGCCTATAAATTTGGCTTTTTATAGGTACTAAAACTTGTTGAATAAGGGTTATGTTGAAGCAGAAACCGAAAACCTAACCGGGTAGAGTCTATATTCTTGCAACTGACTGTCGCTACCGTTGGCGATAGTGACAGAAAATAAGGCTAATGCTATTTCAATCCAAGTCAGTAAATAACCGGTCATATTTGTTGAGTCTTAACCCCAAGGTAACCTTAATAATCGCCCTGCTTGTTGCAGACCGGACTTCTGTAAAATCTTAAACCTTATTGAGCAAGATCATTGATGGTTTTATTAAGTGAGACTTTTTCAGCAAAGACAACGCTAAAGAAGAATCATTGTCTTCGTAAAGCTGTCCGCGATGTGATTCGTTTTCTTTTTGGTTCTTTGCTAGGCTCGGCAATTGGGCAGTCATAAGCCGCATTCAACTCAGATATCGGCGTTTGCTAAAAGATTATTCCTGTTTTTGTGCATATAGTGCCTCAACTATCTTGGCGTATTCGTCCACTTTAGGCCGATACAAAAACATCCCTAATGCAGACAATCCCAATAATATGTATAACGTATTAAAATTATCACCCAAAATAAACATGACAAAGCCAAAAATGCCAACGCTTTCAATCAGCGACATGGACACAATAACCGTTATTAAATATCGCTTTTTTGCTTCATTTCCAGGCGCTGTATGCGAATACGGCATTGTTTGATTGAGTCGCAGCTGTATGTGCCGAATCAAATTAGTCGCCGGAAATGTCACGATAGCAAGGACGTATAATATAGTTCTAATCAGCACTCGTTGAGCTTCCGGCAGGGGCTGTTGTATCTGGTCACCGAAAGTTATGCAGGCAATAAGAAAAGCGGCCAGCATAGCCAGCATGACGCCTACAATGGCCCAAGGCACAATAAGATCTGATTTTAATTGTTCAGGTTCGATTCGACCCAGCATTTTGTTTCCTGATAAGTTAATGATGAGCCTTTATGATACCAAACCCAGATGCTTGGGCCTGGTTTTCTGCCAAAAAAAACTGGGCAATCAATCAGGCCTTTGTAAATGATGAGGCTCTATTGGGAGGTGGGTGGAGATGAAAGCTGCTTAAATTGTCCATAACAAAACTGATTTAATGTTTTGAGCCTGTTTCTCTGAAACGTATCAGGTAACCTAGCCAACCAACAAAATGAGCGCGCTAAAGACTAAGCGCAATAAATGATATGATATTGCCAAATATCATACTATTCATAAACGATGGATTTAGACATTCTTAGCTTAACAGTTGGCAAGACCTTTTCGCACGGTATGCCGGATGAAAGCATGAGCATCATATTAAATGGCGGTTCGCCCATGCTGGTTTTTAATTTTTCACTTTCAGAGAAAAATATTGCCGCCTTCCAACATGGAATATCTTCTTTTGGTTTGTTTGCAGAAAAAAAACCTCCTGTTCTTTTTGTTTAAAATAGAAGGTTTTCTTGATTGGTCCGATCTGGCTTTTATCATCGATCTGGCGCAGGATGAAAAAATAGAAGATAACGAAGGCTACTTGGCTTTCAATCTGGTTTTGGTCGAGTCAAGTACAAGCATCATAAAAGCCTTACGGATGGTTACGGTATCGCCAACTTTTCGGTCAGTTATCGCCAAGGCTGTCGAGCAACAAAACAAAGAACCATTCAATGTGATCGAATATTACAAAAGTATTAAAATGATTTATGACACTTATCCTTAAGTCGTTTTAATGTTAAAAAATGCCCTCATCGTTGAGCAAGGTGGGAGGACTTTTAAAGACGACTGATCGTTAACATCGCTAAAAGATAATCATTTCATACTGTATAAACCGAGAGCGCCATGCACGAGCTAACTGAGAGCGAGTTATATCAAGCCCTGGAATATGCTAAAAACATAGACGAGGAAAACGGAAAAAGAATTCTGTCTCAATTTGAAACGGATCAGCCCATGCTTTTTCAAACCATATTTAGCATATTTCCTACTCTTATTGCTGAGCAGAATCAGGATATGGCGCATCTGTTTATGGATTTATGCTTTGAGATTATTTGTGTTTATCAAAAAGCGTTTGGTGATACACCAATTTTTATAGATGATCCTTCCTGGATGGAAAGACAGGCCATTTTATTAGATACAGAGTTTCAATCATTGATAAACAACCAGGCTATGGATAAAGCGATAAGAAAGAGACTGCAAGACCGCTTTGTTAAGTATAACGAAAATCATGTTCAGGTTGGGCTGGTAAAATTTCTAAATGAATCCATTGATGAATTTGCGTCTTATCATATCAGTCGAGTACCTGCCATTGAGTTTACTCAAGCCATGATATTTGTTGTGGTCAGGTTGTTTAACAGCTTATATGACAAACCTCTTAAGCATTGAGCCTGGATATTATTGGATTAAAATAATCATGCACGAGATAACTGAACGCGAGCATTATCAAGGCTTGCTGATTACGCTAGACCAGTTACAATAACTATCCTGAATTAAATAACAACAGGTTGTCAAATGGCCCTGGTGATGCAAGTTAACAGACGGAAATAAAATAGCTTAACAACCATAAATGCGAATTAAGCTCTAAACATCTCATGTGTAGTCAACAGGCCCTCTTCAGAGGGAGAGGTTTGGGCAAGGGGAGATCAGACAAAAACAATTCTTTGATTTTATAGTCCTAAATTGAGCTTGTAATTCACATTTAAGTTTTATGGTGAGTCAACTAACAGAAAAGTACAACAGGCAGGTTTATTATGAATGATATATCGACTGAACAAAACGAGTCTGAGAAATTGCAGTCATTAAAAAAAATGGCGGCTACTGTATATCTATGTCAGGCGCTGACCTTCATGCTGGCAGGATTACCATTACTGCTGGGTGTGGCGATTAATTTCTACAAGCGAAAGGACGTGCTCGGGACTTGGCTGGAATCTCATTTCAACTGGCAAATAAAAACCGTTTGGATAACGTTGGCGGGGTTTGCAGTGTCCGGGTTGACCTTAGAAATGGGCGTTGGTTTTTTTACTCTGATTGCAACAGTCGTGTTGCTAGTTTACAGGATCACCATTGGCTGGTATGCGCTGAATGATGAAAAGCCTGTCAAGTGATTGAATTAATAATATGTTCAAGGTGTTGAGGGGAGGTTGATCCCTGTTATTGGAGTCCTCAAGTTACTGTACCAATAAAGACATACTATCGCCAGGTACAGGTAGTGATTATTTTTTTTGCTGCCAATAGCGGTGCTTCGCTTTAGCCATTGTCAATAAATCAATTATTTATTGTTTACCTTGGTTATATTTGTTGCGATCTAGAGCGGTTTTTAATTATTTTCATTACAATTCAAGTGGTTAAAATTATCAACATATAGCCTCTTTCAAACATGGTCATCTTTCGGCCAGTGGGTTTAGAAACGAACCATGTGCAGTTCCAGCGCCACTTTGCTATTTGAAACCCAATACTAAAGATTATTTGCCATTGAAAATGTTCGTCTTATTTCCTGTTAGTATTTGTCATTGAAGTTAAATTAATTGATAAAATCACATACTCTAGCTGTGGTTTTCAATCGCCTTCCGCATAATTCCAATTCTGAATCACCGCGCAAATCATCTGCTTTTCAACCTCCTTAACGCGCTCTTCAATCAAAGCCACGGTATCGCCAGGCATGATCGGCACAACACACTGGGCGATGATATCCCCAGTATCGTAATCATCGGTTACATGATGGATAGTTACGCCGGTTTCTGTATCGCCGCTATCCAACACAGCTTTATGTACCCGTTTGCCAAACATGCCCTTACCACCATGCTTGGGCAGCAAGGACGGATGAGTATTTATTATCCTGCCCTGGTAAGCTTTTAATGTCGGCTTGCCTACCTTCTGCAGGTAACCAGCAAGCACCACCAAGTCAGCACCGGATGATTCAAGAATAGCCAGCATATCCAAATCTGGCTGTGCTGATTCCCCCAGGAAAATACCAGGCACATTAAACTGCATTGCCCTGCGCAATGCTCCACAATCGCGGTTATTTGAAATAACAAGGACTACATTAGCCATCTCCATTATGGATTGTAAGGTAGTGCCTTCACCTGATGCGAGAACAGCGATTCTTGGTGACATTAAATAACCTATGCTCGATATTAGTCTTATGCCCTTCTGAAAGATCGGAACACAAGGAAGTTAAAATAATTGAAGCCGAATGGTATTCGACGATGGCGGAGAAAAGCTCTTTCAGCTCAATGCAATAGGGTCGCCGCTCCGCAGCAGTTTATGAATTTCAGTTCGCTTCCACAAGGACACAGATCATTGCGCCCAATCTTGGCTTGGTTTTTCTGAATAGTAGTGGCAACTGTGCGCTCATAAATTGCTTGCCGGTAAGGAAGCCAGAATCGGTAAATCCAGGCTACGCTATCAGGAATTTGCAGGCCAAGTTTTTCGCGTTGCTCGGGTGTTCTGGTGAGTGCATTTTCTCTTGGGGTGACATCGTCCGAACCAAGCAAATGAAGAGGTCGTAGCACTTTCGCGTTGTTCGGATCATCAAAAAACGGTTGCCAGTCCTTTCGGCATAGATCAATGCCGCACATGAAGCCATACGCCCACATCTCGGCATCAGTATATACGCGAGGATTGCCTGGATAACTCCTGGTATTGAAGAGGGGTGAGATGTGATCAGGATCTTCTTCGAGGTCTGAGACAATGCCTGTCATCTGGCGAATAATCAGATCTATGATGTGTTGCGCATCTTCCATTGTTTTGAATTTGGGCGCATCTTCTTTCTTCGGCCCCCAGATGCCTGAGAACCATTGACCGAAATCCAGCGTGGTTGGCCCAACAACAATGGCTGTTAAATAGCCATCCAGAGTGTCAAGAGACATTGTTTCTTCCGAGGTAGCCTCTGACATCAGAAATCGATCAAGTTCATTCCTCTCCTCTTCGGACAAGGGCAATAATTGGTTGGTAACAGAATGTCTGGTCATTATGGGCAATCACTAAAACAAAAGGGCCATTTTACTAACTTGCTGAACTGGGAAAAAGTAACCAGCATTGGTCGATAGTTGATTTCCTCTGCCTGTCCGCCAAACTATGTCTAATAGGGTTTTCCATCTGGAATTCGTTAATGGTTAATAACACAAGCACCCCGTTCTGTCGCAAATATTGAATGGGTTCAAATCACACCTATCTTAGCTATTAAAGATGGAGGCCTTATTTTCGATGTCTAAGTTAATTCGTTTTAACCCAAGAAAGAGAAATAATAGCAGTCGTCAGGGTGTTGACACAAGCGTATCGAATAACCGTGTTGGGGAGTGTTCTTGATGTGTTGTTGAACATAAAATAACTCGATTAAGTCTTCAAAATTCCGTTCAATCCCCTATGCGTCAAGGTAAATGGTATTCTGATTAGCTCACCAAATGGGTAAATTAATTAAGTTGAATAAGCAACGCGCATCCAACATCTATGCCCTATAAGCGTTGCTTGTCATGTCTTCGATTTGCCTCAACTGAGCTTTTTAGTTTGATGGGGATACTCTCGGCCAAATATAGCCCTTCCGTTTAGCAAAAAAAGCCTACCGATAGTACAAGACCCGATACAGTTGGACCTACCTGGGGAGTTGCCACCAAAAACAACATTAATTTTAGTCTTTTTCAACCCATGACTATTGGTACTGCGTCGCCATGAGTCATACTCAAAGCATCCACGCTATCAGGCTCCTCTCGTATGGTTGCAATCTCTCAAAACGCTTTACTTTTGCAAAACTCGCTCCTTTTTGGTGCTCCATAGATGCTGTCGCCAATAAAAGCTTTCATTTTTTTGAGCGCAAGTTATTGATTATATGGGAAAGTTACCTCTCGGACTTGGCGCTTTTCGCGCATTCACAAGAAGCTGATAAAATAGAGTTTGGGTGGTAGGGATATTGGAAATCGGGGGGTTACAATCAGTGCAAACTGAGTAAGGGAAAAAGAAAGGTCCCGCCGGACCTGATGTCCAGCGGCGCCATTCAAATTGGAAAAAAGTTTCTTTCCAATTTTTTATTTGGTGGAGGCGGGGGGAATTGAACCCCCGTCCGCAAGTACTCCGCCATAAGGTCTACATGCTTATCTCGCTCTTTAATTTAGCTGATGACTACCCGTCGAGCCAAGAAAATCATCAGCGATTCCGTAAGGTTTTAGCGCATCCACACCGGACGGATTTCAGCGCGATCTTATGTAGATGACCTCTGAGCGTCCAGCGAACTGGACTCCACCCGCATAAGCACAGATGGTCAAAGGAATGGTGCTGTGTTTAAGCAGCTAGAGCCATTGAGTAGTTTTCGTCATTTGCGAATACTTTAGTTTCTGTAGATTTTACGAGGTGTACAGTCCTCGGCATGCACTTAAGGTTTCGCTACCCACGTCGAAGCCATGTCGCCCCCGTGTGGTTTACAGACTATAAGATATAGTCTTTACAAAGAAGTTCAAGAGTTAACATAAAAAATAAATTGATTATGGTTATCCTGAACTTTTTTGATTTTTAATATTGGCTACGGTACAGAATATGCGCTGTAGCCAACGTTTTGTACTTAGATAACGGTTACATTTTCAGCTTGCGGGCCTTTTTGGCCTTGCGTTACGCTGAATTGTACTTTTTGGCCTTCATCCAGTGATTTGTAGCCACCAGAATTATTGATTTGTTGAAAATGTACGAAAACATCGGGACCTGATGCTTGTTCGATAAAGCCGAAGCCTTTATCGGAATTAAACCATTTGACGGTTCCAGTAGTGATTGTTGACATAATGAGTCCTTTAATAATATTAAGTAAAAAAGCCTTTAAGGCGGGTAGAGCTGGGAAATTTTGAAATTACTTAATGAAACAAGGACGAGCTACTACAAGGAGAAACATCGAAAAGGTAAACAGAGGGTAAATCAGATTTTCAAGCTAGAACTTATTATAAGTATTTTATAATGAATGTCAATTTCTATTTGTTGCTAACAATTCTATCAGTTCTATTTGTAGCCAACATGTCTATTTTTTTTGTTCCAAGTAATGATAACTCGTAAGCAAAGGTTTATCCTATTACCAAATCGTGATGGAAAGATGAAATCCAGCTAACTAACTTCTTTAAGATAATCGTATTGTTTTCTCAGGTTAAATAACAAAGATCGATCAATTTGAAACAAAATAACAATGCCACAACTAAAACAATTTCTCCTGGCACTCAGTTTTTATACCCGTTTGCCTGGCCCACAATCACAGGATTACACGAAATTACCTCAAGCTGTTATTTATTTGCCACTTGTTGGCTGGCTGGTCGGTGCGATAACGGCTGCGAGCTATTATCTGTCTGATTTGTTATGGCCACAATTGACCGCAGTTATATTGTCTTTAACTATCGGTATTTTCCTCACTGGTGCCTTTCATGAAGACGGTTTTGCTGATGTCTGTGACGGTTTTGGTGGCGGCTGGGGCAAAGAACGTATTTTGGAGATCATGAAAGATTCCTATATTGGGGTTTATGGGGTTTTAGGGTTGTTGTTAATCATTTTGTTGAAGGTCAGCTTGCTTAATGGTCTTATTGCTGTATCCGTGCCAGCAGTATTATTGGCTGGACACAGTATCAGTAGGTTATCGCCGTTGATGCTGATGTGGCGTTATGATTACACGCGCGATATTGACAGCAAGGCAGCTGTTGCAGTTTATAAGCCCAATTTGCATGAATTGGCTGGTGCCACAGTTCTTGCGTTGTTGCCTCTTGCGTTGCTACCTGCCTTGTGTGTGCTGGCAATTATTCCAGTGCTAGGGATTAATTGGTATGTGGGCCGCTATTTTTATCGCTATATCGGCGGTTATACCGGTGATTGCCTGGGCGCAAGCCAGCAAATTGCAGAAATTGTTTTTTACCTAAGTGTCAGCGCTTTATGGATATTTATTTAATTCGTCATACCAAAACCGACACGATTAAAGGACTTTGTTATGGTCAATGGGATGTCGCATTGGCTGACAGTTTCATCGAAGAAGCGCAGCAACTGCAGCAGAAATTACCCAAGCTTAAATCCAATAGCTTAACTTTTAGCAGTCCTTTAACACGCTGTCTGAAATTGGCAGAAATGCTTTCAGATAACGTGTCTACCGATGCCCGTTTGTTGGAGCTTGATTTTGGTGATTGGGAAAATAGGCGCTTTGATGATATTGATGTCGATGTTTTAACGCAGTGGACGGATAACTTTGTCCACCTCGGGCCACCAAACGGTGAAAGTTTTATCGACTTATGTCAGCGCACAAGGTCTTTTTGGCTGGATGTGCTGGATGTCTTGAATGAAATGCCCCCTGCATCAGAACAAATATTAATAATAACTCACGCAGGCGTTATTCGTGCCTTGTTAGCGAACATTTTAAAACTGCACCCTGCCAATGCTTTTCAATTTCGAGTTGACGTGGGTTCTGTGCATAAACTTCAGTATCTCGATAATTATACTTACATAAACTACATCAATCTGTAAATGAAGCACGGCGGTAATATTTATCAGTTCGCAGAGCAAATCGGTTGCCTGCCTGAACAGGTGCTGGATTTTTCAGCCAACATCAATCCAGTGCAAGCAGTTGATTTGAGTTGTTTGCAACAGGTACAACTTGGCCCTTATGCTGAACCTGAGTACAGCTTATTAAAACAGGCGATTAGACAGCGCTATCAATATCCGGCTAATGCGGACATTGAAGTTTTTAACGGCGCCAGTGCGGCTATATTTGCTTTGTTGCGGTGGCTGCAACCGCAAGAGGTGGTCTTGTATACGCCTTTATATGGGGAATACGCGCATATTGCCGGAGAGTTGGGGTGTAAGATTAATCACATCAACCGGCTCAGTCAGTTGATGGCGGACATCCCTAATCACAGCGCCGTGATTTTCGTTAATCCCTCCACACCGGACGGCCAGCTTTATGACATGCAGGAACTGCTGGCAGTGTGGCGAGCGGCAGACTGCAATGTTATCGTCGATGAGTCATTTTTGGATTTTTGCGCAGCAGATTCGGTAGCAGAGCACATCGCCAGCTACCATAAGCTTTATATCATCAAATCATTGAGTAAATTTTATGGCTGTGCCGGTATTCGTATCGGTTTCATTATTGCGGCAGCGCAGACCATAAAAGAGTTGAAACGTGTTGAACCGGCGTGGAAATTATCCAGTTTTGATATGATGTACATGCAGCAGGCGCTGGCAAATACCGGTTTTATAGAGCAGACCCGGCAGCAGACAGCGCATTTGCGTGAGTTGCTACAGCGGGCGCTGCAAGCATCCGGTTTGTTTGAGCAGATTTATCCGGGGCAGGCTAATTTCCTGCTGGCAAAATTGGCTAATAATGGCGATGGCTATTATTTACAGACGCTTTTGGCATCGTCGCGCATTTTAATCCGGGTTTGCGATAATTTTGATGGTTTGGATAAACGTTATCTGCGTTTTGCTGTAAAAGACGCATTGGCGATTAGCCAACTGGCTGACAGTTTAAGGGCACTGTCGTTAAATATTGATGGCGGGCTTGGGCTTATTGAGCAAGTAAACTCGCCATATATACACTGCGACACTCTATCTACGTAGAGCCGTTGCAGTACAACACCTCTATAAAAATATTTAAAAGGGATTAGATGAAACCATTAGCTATTTTGGGTACCAGTTCAGATGCAGGTAAAACGACCTTGGCAATGGCCTTATGCCGGATTTTCGCCGACCAGGATATAAAGGTTGCGCCCTTTAAGGCGCAAAATGTATCCAATAATTCCGCAGTCACTAAAGAAGGCCGCGAAATATCCAGGGCACAATGTTTGCAGGCAGAAGCGGCACGGGTAGAGCCCAGTTATTTGTTTAATCCGGTGTTGCTTAAATCGCACGGTAATGGTTCGGTGCAAGTGATAGTGAATGGTTTGGTTCATAAAAAACTAAGCATCGCCGTGTATTATGATGAAATCGAGCATTTGAAGGTTCAGGTACATCATGCCTTTTCACGTTTGCAGCAAGATTACGATTTGGTGATTGCCGAGGGAGCGGGATCGCCTGTCGAACTGAATCTGTTAGAAAAAGACCTGTCGAATACCTATATCGCCAACACCTTCAACACAAAAAACATCTTAGTGGCGGACATAGAGCGGGGCGGGGTGTTTGCATCCATTTATGGCACCATGGCCTTGATGGATCCGGTCATGCGCAGCAATCTGGCGGGCGTGGTCATCAATAAATTTCGCGGTGACCGGCAGTTTTTTGATGAAGGTGAAAAGATCATCAGGGATAGATTCGGTATCCCCGTTTTAGGTGTATTGCCTTTTCAGCCTTTGAACATCGACATGGAAGATTCACAGTCGCTTATGAATTATCAACAGCGTCTGGACGATGTAAAAATCCGTGTGGCGGTTATCGCCTACCCAGGTTTGAGCAATTATAACGATCTCGACGTGCTGATGGCCGATCCTGAACTTTATGTTGAATTAATTCATGCGTCTCGTTCGCTGAATAACTTTGATATGGTGCTGTTGCCGGGTAGCAAAACTGTAATCCGGGATTTGCAATGGCTAAAGCAGCAAGGGTTATTTGATGAGCTCCAGGAATTTAACAAGCCTATTTTTGGTCTTTGCGGCGGCTATCAAATGCTCTGCCAAAGCCTGCATGATCCCGATGCGCTGGAA
>Ga0209798_10001185_pt1 | contig 15878 bp, 11 predicted proteins | sample DOMMetBare3Fresh_FD_187475 | JGI IMG/M metagenome (GOLD analysis project Ga0209798, IMG submission 187475) | Wetland sediment microbial communities from St. Louis River estuary, USA, under dissolved organic matter induced mercury methylation -... | ecosystem: Environmental > Aquatic >...
GGGAATTTGCCGATGCCGCGCAAGCAGTGCCGGCCAGCGTGAACGAAGCCCGTGACTATCGACTCATCCGTAGAGAGTCTGAGCTAAAGGCCTTTGTGCAAACGCTCTGGAATGCCGAGCACATTGGGATCGCCATTGCCGAGTCGACTGAAGGCGAAGACCAGCAGCGCTGCCTGTTGCCCCAGGATGGCGCCTTTGGGATTGCCATCGCAAGTGGACCGGGCCGGGCGGCCTATATTGATTTGGAAAAATTTGCTGAAGGTCGCGAGTCGGCTCTGGTGCCCTTGCGCGAGGTATTGGCCAATGGGCTGCTCGAGAAATCCGTGCATGATTTGAAGCGGGCCGTCGGGTTGCTTTCACCTCTCGGCATCGCCCTCGAAGGGGTGAAGGACGATACATTCCTCGCCGCTTATCTGCTCGATCCGAGTCGCAGCAAATATGAACTGCACGATCTGGCTCGGGAACTAACAGGAGTCGATGGCGCCGGCCCTCCCGCGGCGGGCTGGACGGAATTGACCTGGCAGACGGCGGTTGCTGCTGATCTGACGGCCCAGGCCGCGCGTGTGCTGCATGAACGGATACTGGAAAAGAAACTGGAAACAATCTATGCAGAAGTAGAGTTGCCGCTCGCTCCGTTGCTCTATCAGATGGAGCGCGCCGGATTGAAAGTTGATCGCCGCGTGCTAAATGACCTGTCCAGCTTTCTGGGGCAGGAACTCATTAGGCTCACCGAACAGATTTACAAGCTGGCGGGTCATGAATTCAATGTGGGTTCACCCAAACAGGTGGGTGATGTGCTTTCGGACCTGAATATTGGGACGGGCCGCAAGACATCCACCGGTCGTATTTCCACCAGCAAGGCGGTACTCGAAGAGCTGGCGCAAACCTATGAACTGCCACGATTGATTATCGAATACCGCGAACTGGACAAGCTGAAGAGTGTCTACACAGATGCCTTGCCGCACCAGATCGCGGCTGATGGCCGGATACATTGTCAACTGAACCAAACTGTAGCAGCCACGGGCCGCTTATCTTCCAGTGAACCGAACCTGCAGAATATTCCGATTCGCACCGAACTGGGCCGGCGTATCCGGCGCGCCTTTGTGGCTGAAGAGGGATGCCGGATTATCTCGGCCGATTATTCGCAGCTCGAATTGCGATTACTAGCGCATATCACTCAGGATCCGGTCATGCTGGATGCATTTCAGCATGGCGAAGACATTCACAATCGCACCGCGCGTCTCGTGTTTCACGCGGAGACCGATGCCGAACTAAAAGAAGCGCGGCGTTTTGCCAAGATAGTAAATTTTGCGATCGCCTATGCTATTGAGCCATGGGGATTGTCCCAACGCGTTGGTATTTCTCGGGAAGAAGCAAAAAAAGTTATCCAGGATTATTACAATACTTACAAAGGAGTGCGCCGGTACATGGAAGAGGTTCCGGTGCGGGCGCGCGAACATGGCTACGTGCGCTCGATCTACGGTCGCATTCGTCCGCTGCAGGGAATCAATGATCGCAATGCCAACATTCGCAAAGCTGCCGAACGAGAAGCAATCAATATGCCGATTCAGGGTACGGCCAGCGACATTGTGAAGATCGCCATGCTGCATGTCGAGGGAGCATTAAGACGGGAGCAATTGAAAGCGCGCATGCTCATGCAGGTACATGATGAATTGTTGGTAGAGGCGCCCGTTGGCGAGGTTGAGCGCGTGGTGGAAATACTGAAGCAGGAAATGGAAACAGCCGTGAAACTGGATGTCCCGCTCGTCGCTGATGTCGGAGTGGGTGACAACTGGATGGATGCGAAGCCGTAGCTGCACCAGACCGCGACCATGCGGAATGCTCCGGGGCCGCTCCGGGGCCGCACGCATCCCGCGTGACTTCCTTCGCGGGCTAGTTCTCGAATAACAGGAACGAGCCACACGGAAGATTTGAAACCGGCATAAGCCGCTTGTGATGAACCATAACGAAGAAATTGGCAATCCTTCCCCCGGCGATCCTCGCGTGGTTTACCGCCGGGCTGACGGGCCCGCAGGTGGCGCCGGCGGATCTCAAGCCCCTACGCCAGCGGGAGCCGGCCTGGACCTGGCTCCGGCGGTGACACCCTTGATTGTCGGGTTTACCTTGCTGTTGATGGTGATCTCGGTGCTGGGATATCTCAGCGCGCACCGGGTCGACGATGTGGCCCATCGAGTGTTTGAGATGGAACACCAGCATGCGGCGCAGGTCAACCTGCTGCTGCAACTGCGGCTGGCGCTCACCAAGCTGGATAACGAAGCGCGCGCGCGGCAGGACGCAGAGGCAGGCCGTGGCATCAAGCCCCCTTTTGATCTGCCTTTGCGCACGGCTCGCGAAGAGATGAAAAAGCAGGCGGCCCCACTTGAGCGGCCCCCGCTGTCGCAGGATGAGGACTGGAGCCCATTTCGCGCGGACCTCGAATCGTATCTGATTATCACAGGAAACTCCCGGCGTTATTCTCTGGAGGGCTTTGCGACGTTTCACAAGGTTGATGAAGAACTTAATAAGCTGTTCAGTAAATCGCCCGAGAAACAAACAAAGATCATTGAGGAGAGCGAAAGGATTCAACAACAGGCAGTGCGCTCGATCCGCCTCTGGAGTGTGATTGCCCTGGTGGTCGGATTCGTAGTAGCCACGGGCACTATCTGGGAAGTGCAGCGGCGTTTCCGCCAACTCCGCCGCAGCGCAGAAGAAGTGCGACGCGAACGAAGCTTCAGCAATCAGATGCTGGAGGGAATGGTCAGCGCGGTTGTGGCCATCGACCAGGACGATCGCATCCGCAGCGCTAATCGTGCCTTTTTCGAGATTTTCCCGAGCGCCAGTATTGGCGCCTATGCGCGTGCGAAACTCGCGTCCGACGAGGCGATGAAAATGTTGGAGATGGCGCTTGCTTCGCAGGTGCAACAAACCGCGTATCGCGGCCGTTACGTTGGTCCTTCAGATAAACCCATGGGCCCAAGGAGTTTCGATGTTTATTCCTCGCCCCTGGCCATCGGCGGAAACGCAGGGCAAATCGTAACCCTGGTCGATGTAACCGAAGCTGCTCAGGCTGAGCGCGTGATGAGGCGCAATGAATCCCTTGCAGCTGTAGGCCAGGCCACCACTCAGGTGGCACATGAAATTAAGAACCCGCTGGGCACTATTCGGCTGGGAGTATCGATGCTGCGAGACAGTGTCAAGGGCGATATAGAAGCCCTGCGGACCATCGATCTGGTTGAGCGTGGCGTAAATCATTTGAACAAGCTGGTCATCGATGTGACCGAATTTTCACGGCAGAAGCCACTAACGCGCACGTCGGTCGAGCTTACTGATCTAATCAACCGCAGCCTTGAGCTGGTTACTGAACGGATACAGGAAAAAGCGACTCCGGTGGCAAAGAACTTCAGCTCCGTGACCCTGAAGGGCTCCTGGGACGCGGATCAGTTGGTGCAGGTATTTGTTAACGTGATCGCCAATGCAATCGACGCCAGCCCCAAGGGCAGACCCATTAGCGTGGAGACTGAGCTCGTCAAGACAACGATGCCGGGAAGTGCGCTGTCAGCCACGAGCGGGACGGCCAGAGTGATCATTTCGGATCAGGGCCGGGGAATGGACCAGGCGACACAGGACCGCATCTTCGAGCCGTTCTTTTCCACCAAGCGGCGCGGCACCGGTTTGGGCCTGGCGATCGTGAAGCAAATTATTGAACAGCATGGCGGCCGGATCTTTGCCGAGAGCGAAGTAGGGAAGGGGTCTCGGTTTATCATCGACCTGCCACTGTGATCACCCGTGATAATTGTTCGGGCCGAGCTAATGGCGGATCGCCATTCCGTTTTTGGCCCCCAATTTCCCGGCCTGGTAGGCAATCTTTCCCCCGACCAGCACGAGGGTGATTCCCGCGGAGAACTGGTTCGGATTTTCCACCGTAGCGGTGCCGCGGATGGTGCCGGGATCGAAAACGCAGATGTCGGCCACCGCCCCCTCTTCCAGGACGCCCCGGTCTTTCAGGACCGGCCGCACTACGCTCCGGGGCAGCAAGGTCATCTTCTCGATGACCTTTTCCAGTGGAAAGCCGATGTCCAACGCGTGACGCACGGCAGTGGAAAAACAGCCGGCACCGCGCGGATGTGAGTTCGCGCGCGGTTCAAATTCAATCCCGCCATCAGAGCCGACCATGCAAAAATCTTCTTTCAGCGCGAGATCCACTGTCCTCTCCAGCGGCATGGTTCCTTCTGGAACCGCGACCAGTTTTGACGTCTTGCGATAATGCGCGAAGCTTCGGGCCGTCAATCGCTCAGCCGTACCGACTAATCTCAGATCGCTAAAAGTTAGTCCGTAACGCTCGCGCCAACCCGGATCAAAGCGCCGGTTATAAAGATAGGTGGCCCAATATGAGTAGGGATAGACGCAGGTAGTCACCGTGTGACCCGCGGCATTTGCGGCGCGTATTTTATCGAGCGCCTGCTCCATCTGAAAGGTTCCGCCGGTCGAATGCAGATGATCAATATGAACCCGCGCGCCGCTCTCTTTGGCAAACCGTATTGCCTCATCGACCCCTTCGAGTTCCTGTTCTCGTGAAGAATACCTGAGGTGTAAAAAAAGCGGCCGGTCATATCGTTTAGCCAGCCTTGCGTATTCCAGGACTTCAGCGAAAGGCGCCGGTTGATATTCCAGACTGTGTGACACGCCAAGGGCACCGTCATCGAGGTTCTTCTCTACCTGCCTTAGTCGGGCGGCGCGAGTCCCGGCCCGATTGCGGATGACCATGACAAAAGTGGACACGCCGTAATTAATAAGATGTGGCCGGGACTCAAACTGTTGATAGTAGGCGCCACAATCGGCGCTGCCACCATGCATTTGCAGGGCGGAGGTGACACCGTCAGAGACTTTGTACTTTTCAAAAACAGGAAAAGTGGTGGCCGGCTGAATAGCATTGTCGGCGAGAATGTCGACAAACCCTGGCGCAACAACGTTGTTGTTGACGCTGATGGTTTCCTGTGCCCTCAGATTGGTTCCGAACTTCAGTTTTCCCGCTGCATCGATACCGACGTCCAGAGTTTGCCACTTGCCCTGGTAAAAAGACCTTCCTCCGCGCAGTAATAATTTAACTTCCGGACCATCGGCTACAGTCACAGAAGGGCGGCAACCGGGAAGAATCAATCCAGCGGCAACGGGCGCAGTTATCTTGATAAAAGTTCTTCGCTTCATAGGGGGATGACATTTCCGAAGAGAGACGTTCGATACTCCGTGTTGCGTTATGTCATCGAGCTGAATGCTTTTGCCGCTGCCGCAATTGTCTGATCAATCACCGCTTCGGTGTGAGCAGTGCTTACGAAGGCAGCTTCGAATTGCGAGGGCGCGAGATAAACGCCCAATTCCAGCATACGATGAAAAAATTTGCCGTACCGCTCACGATTGCTTTGGTTCGCGGTCGGCCAGTCGACCACTGCCTGAGAAGTGAAAAACGTGGTGAACATGGAGCCCATACGGTTGGTGACGGTATCGATGCCTGCAGATGCCGCGGCACCGGCCATTCCCCGGCACAGGCGCTCGCTCGCTCGTTCAAGTTGTTGGTAGATCTTCTCGTCGCGCAACTTCCGTAACGTTACCAGTCCCGCGGTCATGGCCAGCGGATTACCGGAAAGCGTGCCCGCCTGATAGATTGGCCCGGCCGGCGCGATGTTGCGCATCAGCTCCCGGCTGCCTCCGTACGCTCCAACGGGCAGGCCGCCGCCGATGATCTTGCCCAGGGTAGTTATGTCAGGGCGAATGTCATAGAGCTCCTGGGCTCCGCCTCGGGCCAGACGAAAGCCGGTCATCACCTCATCAAAGATGAGCAGAGCACCATTTTGGGTGGCGAGCTCGCGCACCTCCTGCAGATAACCGGAAGCGGGCGGAACGCAGCCCATGTTGCCGACGACCGGTTCGATAATCACGGCCGCAACGTCACGGTGTTGCGCAAAAACCTGCTCAAGGGCTGCCGCATCATTGAAGGGAGCGGTGATGGTGTTCGCTGCCAGTGCGGCCGGGACGCCGGGACTATCAGGTAAGCCGAGTGTCGCGACACCGGAGCCGGCTTTTACTAACAGGCTGTCACCGTGCCCGTGATAGCACCCTTCGAATTTTACCAGCTGGGAACGGCCAGTTACCCCTCGCGCGAGACGGATAGCGGACATCGTAGCTTCAGTTCCACTATTGACCATACGGACCATTTCGATCGACGGGACTGCGTCAACAATCTCCTCGGCAAGTTCCACTTCCAGTTCGTTAGGAGCCCCAAAGCTGGTACCGCGCGCCAGAGCGTTGGCAAGAGCGTTAATAACTTCAGGGTCGGCGTGTCCCAGGATCATTGGCCCCCAGGAACCGACGTAATCGATATAAGTCCGGTCCTCGACGTCTGTCATGGTGGCGCCCTGGGCGCTCTTAATAAAGCGCGGCGTGCCGCCTACACCGCGAAATGCCCGCACCGGTGAATTGACGCCCCCCGGCATTAGTTCGACTGCGCGTTCGAAAAGCTCTTCTGACCGACCCGCTTTATTTGATTGTGGAGCACTCATAATTTCATTCTCTCCGCGAATCCCTCTGCGGGCAAGTTGGGCCCCTAACAAATCTCAAATTCGTTCGATGCCTTCCTTCGGTTCGACAGTGATTGTGCGGAAGCTCGACAAACGCACCAGGCCCGGTGCGGCGCCTTTAATCCGAGAAACAAACTTCTGTTGCGTGTAATTCACGTCAACCTTGGTGGCGTTATTTGCCTGACTGAATCTGGCTGCAAGCTGGGCGGCTTCGATGATGGTTCGCTGTGGCAGGTCTTTTCGGGTCGGATTACGCACGACGACATGCGAGCCTGGATAATCGGCCGCGTGCAGCCAAAGGTCCTGAGGACGGGCCAGCCGAAACGTCAGCCGGTCGTTGTCCGCAGCTGCCCGGCCCACCAGCACTTCGTATTTGTCGGAAGATAGATAGCGTCGCACGCCGGGGATTCGGGCCGGTTCGCGTCCGGATTGCCGTTTGGCCCGACTCGTTTTTCCTGGTGCCAGGCTATCCGAAAACTCTGTCAGTGCGGCTTCGTCACAATTGCCGATTATGTTCTCGAGGGCCGCGCGTTGGTGTTCTAACATGGCAAACTGCGCTTCTATTTCCTCTAATCTCCTGCCGATCTGCTCAGCGGCTCGCTTGGCTTTGGTGTAGCGCGCGAAGTAATCCGCTGCCGCCGCCTGCAGAGTAGTAGCTTCGTCGACTTCGATCCTCATTGGGGGGCCGCCTTCCGTGTAATAATCCTGTAACTCCACTGAGTTTCCGGTACGCTCGGCGCTGGAGATGTTGGCTAGCAGCAGGCCGCCGATCCGTTTGTGTTGTTCCGGGTCGCCATGATGCTTCAAATCATTGGCCAGATGTGTTTTCAGCTTTTGTAAACGCAATGTTTCCTGGCGTAGTCGTGCGCGCGCCGACGCAGCGCGGGCAGTGAACCTGCGCGCTGCTTCGAGACCAAGGTAATAATTCTCAGCAGCCGCTGACAGAGAGGGGAACTCACCCCTGGCCAGCACCGGCTCGCCCGCGGCGTCTTCCCGATGGACGACCGGGGGCGCGTAATGCTCACCGACTCCCTGCCCGGGGCCAGCCAGCGATCGTTGGGAATGCGTGATGATACCCTGCTCGTCCAGCAGAAAGTGGTTCGCTGAACGACCTGTAAGCTGAGCCACCCACACTCTGTTCTTGATCTCTCCAGTCTCTTCCTGTCGTGTAAAAATGAACCGCACCACGCGATCTGAATCATCCTGGCTGACTTGGATCAGCTTTGCCCCGCTGAGATTTACCCGCAGAGCCTGCCCAAATTCATCAAGCGTTTTCGATCGCTTTTCCAACTCGCGCAGAGGTCGGGCAATCAGATGAAGCCGGGGCAAAGATGGTTCTGCACTCACCAAAAGGTAGCCGCCGTCCCGGCCACGAAAATCAATCGCAAATGAGTTAGTTGATAATTGAAAAATTTTGCCGAAGACACAATTTGTAATTGTTTCACCGAGTTCTTCGACAATTTGTTTGAGGGTTTGTTGATTCACGGACTGTCTGTCAGGATTACTTCACTGTGCAATTGAGCCGCCGGGCTCTGTCAAACGCAGCAGGCGCGAACAAGCTTGCCGCAAACCGCGCCAAAAAGTAAAAGGCCCCGCTCTTTCAAACAGAGCAGAGCCAGGGACAGATTCTGGTTTCCCCTTGGGCGATCCGATCCGCTGGAGGATTCAATCTCGCACTACTGCCGTACGAGTGAGGCGATCATGTGCGGTCTTGCCTTCGCCCCTGGCAAAAGCCATTAATAAGCCGCATCCGAGAGTGGCCAGCGACAGTAAATAGACCAGCGCCCGACCGGCTGATTGGCTTCCGGTAGGAATTAAGCCGTTGCGGGCATCCACCGCTCGCAATGACAACAGTCTCATACCCAGGGTCTTGCCCGTCAGAGCAGTGCAGACGGTGGCGTAAATGAACATCACGATGGCGCCTATGCCGCCCATCAGAGCGATGATTCGGGGTTGAAGCCAGTTACCATTCTGCAGTTCGATGAGAGCAGCGAAAGGGAGCGACAAAAATCCTACCGCGATTGCATCTATGAAGCCCGCGACGAAGCGAACGGAGAGGCTGGCTCGATCTTCCACGCGCACTGGCCCACTACGAAGGCCGATCGCATCGAGATAGGACAAAGCAGGATCGTTCAGATCATCTGCAATCAGCCGCCTGGGCCTCGGCTTTTCAGTCACCGGCAAAGGTTTTGGCGTCAAAGCAGGTTCCGGTTCAGTGTCTCCAGGTTGATCCTGCAGGGCTATTTCTAAATCGGAAACGGCAGGCTGCTGGACGACGACCAGACTGTGCGTACGCTCGGAACTCGGCGCCGGCTCTGGCTCTGTCAAAACTTCCGAAGCGGGCAAAGGTTCGGTTTGCCATACAGCTTCAACCTCCTGCTCTCTGGCCACCGCAACCGCCGTCCCTGTGCTGGCATAATTATTTGTCGCCGTAGTCTCATGTGCGCGTTCAATGCGACGCAGCGCGGCGGCCAGCACCGGATTAATTTCCGGCGTTTCCACCTGGGGGAGCAATTCCAGTTGCGGGGCTGTCGCAGTGGGCGGCACGTCTCGCGTCGGGTCGACTTCCTCCCGAGTAATGGCGAGTTCCAGGGCCGCCTCGCGTGCTTTTCGCTCCTGCACTTCGCGCACGCGTTCGCTCAGTTCTTTGCGCCACTGCGGTACTGCGCGGCGCGTCACGCCGGGAAATTCAATTAATCGAGAAGCCGGCTTGGCTTCCGTTGGGGATTCGGACATGTCTATTTCTTCCAGATCCAGAGAGTCGGATTCGAATTCCGGCGTGACTAAAGCAGCAACGCGGGCTGCGACGGGTGATAATTGCTGACATTGCTTCGGACTATGCTCGGCACCACACGAGGGACACAGCATAAAAGAGGGCCTCCGTTGGGGGACACTAGATCAGCCTTGTCGCGCAACTGGCATTGACAATCGAACGCCGCGGTCGCTTACCAGTCGCGCCGCATACTATCAGGAATTACTTTAACTGGTCAATCAGAAAATATAGCAGGGGTTGGAGTTTGGTAGGGGGTGCTTAAGCTTGCTGGGCCGCTTAGAGAGGAGTTCGCCCGGCAAAACCAGCGTCGACATCGTGCCACCATTCCAGGCGCTCGCCCTCGCCGAGTTGCCAGCACAGTAAAACGACGCGGCCATCACGGAGGGAGGGAAAGTCAATGAGCCCGCGACTGAAGTCTTTTAGTTGGATCCCAAGCGACTCCAGTTCTCCGACCAGCGAGGTCATGTCAATGAGACTGGTAGCATAAGCGACCCCATTAGCGATGCCTCCGCCGCCTTGTTCGGCGAACTCAGCCGCCAGTTTGGCACCGCTCTGTTCAGAGGAAATCTGCCTATGAGCGCGCTGGATCTTTCGCACCAGGTTTCGCGCAGTTGGAAGGAGGGAATTCGCTTCATCCACGGTAAAGATTTTGATATGTTCTTTCATATTGCTCAAGTTCTATTGCTCTACTGAACTCAATTATCGTCGGTGACGCGGATGAACTCCGTCGTTGTGGCAAAGACTTCGCCGTCGGACTCAACAGTCGATTCCAGGACGACGCGCATGGCCGTTTCATATAGTTCGGCAGGACTGACCTGCTGTTCCTCGAGGTGTGACGTCAGGTAACCGGTGGATGGTTCATGCAAATCACGCTCGTCATAGCGAGACCCGTGCGGCACGTCCTTGCGCACGCGTTCTGCGATCTCGCCCAGGTCAATGAAGTAATCTGCTACATCGATTAGTTTCGGGGCCGTGTTTGAACGAAAGCCTGCCACCTCGACGCGACAGCCTTTATAAGCTACCGCATTTACGGCGTAGACAAAATCCTCGTCCCCGGATACCAGCACGGCGGTGTCATACCGGCCCGCTAAAGAAAGCATGTCCACGGCAATTTCCACGTCGAGATTTGCCTTGCGTGTGCCGTCGTAAAAAGTCTTCAGCTCCTTCTGAATCACCCGGAATCCGTTGCGACGCATCCACAGCAAAAATCCCTGTTGTCGCTCCGCTCCCACATCAACGCCAGTGTAAAAGAACGCTCGCAACAAACGTCCGTCGCCCAGTAATACGCGCAGAAGTTTGTTGTAGTCGATATCGATGTTATGAAAGCGGGCCGCATGAAACAGATTGTTGCCGTCAATGAATACCGCTACCCTGCCTCGATGTCCCAATTGCCACGAGATGTTATTGGTTGGATCAAAAGTGTTCATAATGAGGCCTCTAATAATATTCTTAATCTCAGTAAGGATGCGTCGTCGGCTGGCGTTGGTCAAGTGGAAAACTGAGCCTGCTTATGTCAGGCGCTCAGGGGGAAACTGCTATCACCTCTTCCTGCACGGCGTCGAGATAAAGGACTTTGACAGGCGCGCTGTTGAGATTAATTTCCCAGGCGAGATGGAGTTCCAGGGCGGGTGCGAGGCCTGAAAGCGGGCGTGGATAAATCACCAGTTGCTGCACGCTGATCTGGTTAACAGCGACGGTGAAGCTGTGCCGGCCTGCTGAATCGTCATAATTCAGAGTTTGGCCGGCAAGCTTTGTCGGAATCTTATCAGCAGTTGTGCGCGGCAAGGTCGCCTTGAGGGCGGCCTGAATGCGCTCACTCTCCGGGATTGCGGTACTTGTCAGGGAGAGCACGCGCCCGTCTGCGGTAAAGCGCACCTGAATTTTGCCGTAGTCGCCACGCAGCGGATAAATGAAAGGCCGCTGCTCGTAAAGGACTATCCTTGTCCCATCGCTACCGGTGCTTTCGTTAACCAGCGAAAGCTGAGCCGGCTCGGCTCCGATGAGTGGCTTCCACTCGGCAAGAAAGCGTCGCAAGGACTCTCTTGTTTCTTCGGCGCTCATTTGGTCTGAAGTACCAACCTTGGGCAGCCGCAACGTGCCGCTGAGACCGTCGGGCAGCCGCTCGATGGTTGCCGTGATTGGTTGCAACGCGAGCGGCGGATTGCTGGAGATCCCCTGTTGCCTGATCAGCCGGATCCAGGCAGCTGCGGCAATATCCTTTCGTTGCTCCTTCTCTATTAACATTACTGGATAAGCGGGCAAATAACGCGCCGGTCCACCCGGACTTACTGGCTGCACGGCAGCGCAGCCGGCAGCGGCAAGCGCTATTGTCACTGGAAAAATGATTCGCGCGAGCATTTGTGGCATTCTACTCTCTAACGGGTTTGAGCAGTATTAAAAATCCAAAGTCGTAGTGCGAGCGGAGACGTACCGAAATTCAGTAATCTAAGCGAAGGAGCCTCCGCCTCCGGTTTGATTGGAGAGGGATTGCCGAAAGACAACGAACCAATCGCAGTCACACCTGAGCTTTCTCTGCCGCAAACGGAATCGCAGAGATTCACAGCGGAAGAAATGGTGCGTTGCGAAGAGTGCCTGCGGGCCAATCCGCCTACCAGAGTAGAGTGTCTCTACTGTGCTGCGGCCTTGCCCATAAGTACTTCGGGCTCCGCTCAGGCCAGGCCCTCACTGCGGCCACTGGAGAAATGGGAGCAGGGACAAAACTGCATCTTAATCAACGCTGCTGCTGCGATTGTCGACGAATCGGTTGCAGAGGCGGCAAGCTTGTTGCGCCTGGGGGCTATTGATCTGAGCCGGATAATTGAGACACGGCGGCCCCTGCCGCTGGCTCGCGTGGCAACGGCCGCTGAGGCGGCGATAATCCAGGAACACCTGAGACGCTTCGGGCTGGAGTCCGTAGTTGTCTCGGACGAAGCGCTGGGTCTGGAAACCAGACCGATCCGCCGGCTCCGGACCATAGAACTACTTGATCGGGGGTTGGTTGTGTTTCCGTCGTCGGGTGAGGCCCAGCGAATCGACTGGAGCGAGTTAAGGATGGTGATCTCGGGACGGTTGCATGCAACACAAATAGAAACGAGAGAGCGGACGGGACGCGGAGCTGAAAAGCAGATTCTGGACGCGCGTGAAACGGCCAACGACGAAGCTGTGCTCGACTTGTATACGCAGGCGCCGGATGGGGGCTGGCGCATCCTGGCCAACAACTTCGATTTCTCCTGTCTGGCGGAGCGCAAAGCATGGTTAGCCCGTAATAATTTCTCGACCCTGAGGGCGCTGATTCAGGAACGGACGCCGCATGCCATTCATGATGATGCTTACCACAGCCTGCGTCGCTGCCTGGAGTTGGTGTGGCCCTCAGATCAGCAAACATCATCGCTTGGCTGGCATCGCGATAGAGTCGGAAAATACAGTACCGGCGAGGTTACCAGCACCACTAACGAATCGCAGTTCACCCGGTACTCGCGACTCTGTCAATATTTGCAATCTCAGATCTGAAACGATCACAGGTGAGTCCAGGAATGAAGCCCCGAAGATTCAGTGCCGGCCGGAATGATCGCGAGGAAGCTACGCCCCGGACGGTGGCCCCCGCTGATCGGATCCACGGCCTCATTCCCGTCGTGGAGGCATTGCGCGCCGGCCGGCGCACCATTGAGCACATTGCAATCGCCGAGGGAGCCGGTCATGAACGAATTCGTGAACTGATCGATTTAGCCAGGGCCGCGCGAGTTCCCGTGCGCAGGGTTCCACGGGGTGATTTGGATCGGATCGTAGGCACGGCGACGCATCAGGGTGTGGTTGCTAAAATTGCAGCGGCGCGTTATGCAGACGCAGAAAAGCTGATAGATGAACTGGCTGGAAGGGTAGGAACTGATGATCCGCCGCTTTTCCTTTGTCTCGATGGCCTGGAAGATCCGCGAAACTTCGGCGCCGTTTTGCGTACAGCCGAATGCGCTGGCGTTCATGGCGTGTTTACCACCGAACGTCGTGCCGTCGGGCTGACCGACACGGTTGCCAAAGCGGCCGCCGGTGCACTCGAGTACGTGCCGGTGGCTCGGGTTACAAATCTCGTCCGATTGATAGAGCAATTGAAAGAACGTAACATCTGGGTTGTTGGAACCAGCGGAGATGCGACGCGCGACTACACCGACTGGGATTGGACCATGCCTTCAGCAATCTTTCTCGGCAGCGAGGGCGCCGGTCTCCACCGATTGGTCCGGGAACGTTGTGACGCTCTGGTGCGTATCCCCTTGGTGGGCCAACTTGAATCACTCAACGTTGCGGTTGCTGCAGGAGTAATGCTCTTCGAGGCTTTGCGGCAACGAACCCTGATGAGGCGAACAAGGGGTGAGGACTAAAGGTAATTGCGCCTGCTAACGGCGACTTGGAACGGAGAATACGATGTTTTGTCCCAAATGCGCCGCCCAGAATATTGACCTGGCCAGTTTTTGCCGCGTGTGCGGTGCGAACATCAGTCTCGTCCCGCAGGCACTAAGTGGCCACCTGTCGCAGGCATTGTCTACCGGGCAAGACTCGCGAGGCCGGAGGCGCCGGCGCGGCAGGGATGACGGACCGCCCAGCCTGGATAAAGGCATCGTCAATATTTTTGTGGGAATCGGGTTTTTGGTGGCTGCCCTGGCCGTCATGTCCAAGTTCCCGGGCGGCATATTCTGGGGTTGGGCGCTGTTCTTTCCCGCCTTTGACCGTCTGGGACGGGGAGTGGCAGCAATCGTAGCCGCAAGAAAAGAAGCGGCATTGTTGCCCCCAGGCGATTCCCAAGGTTATCTTTCCTCGTCGCCTAATGTGTCCACGCCTACACTGGCCGAGCCGCCAGCTCGTCGCACGGGTGAACTGTCAGCGTCGCCGCCGAGCGTGACCGAGGGAACCACCCGTCACCTGGGCACCGAAGCCGCTACGAAGCATCTGGATTCTCAGAGCGACTATCCAAAGTGATTACTGAAACAAACTGAAACGAATGGCTGATTTCGAGCTGAGGCGATGCTCAGTTCTTACGCGATTGAGGTAAGCGACGCATCGCCTCATTGCCTTGAAGATGGCGCCGAATCAACTCCGCATTTGTGTTTCTCTTTGCGTCAAGGGCGCACGTCAGATGGAAAGTGGCGTGGGGGAAGCCGCGACTGCCGGTGACCTGATTGAGATTCGATTCGACTGTCTTGAGTCCGCAGAGCTCGAAGAATCTCTGCGGCAAGTTGCGGACCTGATTAAGTACACAAATCGGCCGTTGATTATTACGTTCAGGCCCCGCGAACAAGGCGGAAGGCGCGACCTGGATTTCGCTTCCAGAATTGAGTTTTGGAACAACAGGCCCAGGTCCGCCGATTTCTATGATATCGAGCTGGATCTTGTCCCCTTGTTCCTTTCGGCCACACCTAAAATGGGATCGGTAGATTGGCAGAAGGTCATTTGTTCCCACCACGATTTTGTTGGCATTCCGGACGACCTTGAGAAAATCTACGAGCGGATGGCCAGTACCCCTGCGCGAATCTTAAAGGTTGCGGTCCAGGCGGACGAGATTACTGACTGCCTTCGGGTCTTTCGATTACTCGAAATGGCGCGGAGCGCAGGACGAGAGATGATTGCGATTGCCATGGGTTCCGCGGGAATTGTAACGCGTATTCTGGGGCCTGCGCGCGGCGCCTTTTTGACTTACGGAGCACTTGAGGCCGAGACCCGCACGGCCCCGGGGCAGCCTACCGCTAAAGAACTGCGCGAGCTTTACCGCATTGACAAAATTCATCGGCAGACAAAGATCATGGGTCTGATCGGAATGCCGGTATGCCAATCGGTCTCGCCTCATATGTTAAATGCGGCTTTCGCCGACTCAGGTGAGGAAGCCGTATACATTCCTTTTGAAGTGCGGAATCTGAATGCCTTCATAAGACGGATGGTCGGCCCTCGTACGCGCGAAATCGCTTGGAATCTGCGGGGATTGAGCGTGACCGCGCCGCATAAAACAGCGGTTATGGCTTATCTGGACTGGATTGAACCCTCCGCCCGGGAAATTGGCGCGGTGAATACCATCGTCATAAGTGACGACCTTTTGCTCGGCTATAACACTGATGCGTTCGCGTTCCTCAAACCGGTAATGGACCAACATGGGTCGCTGCGCGATACCCGCTCAGCAGTTATCGGAGCCGGCGGCGCGGCGTGCGCCGCGTTATGGAGTCTGCAGAAACAAGGAGGAGCGAGGGCCACCGTATTCACGCGCGATCGAGAGAAGGGAAGCGCGCTGGCCGAAAAATTCTCCGCCGGCTGGGAGCCGTTAGCAGGGGCTTCCTTCACTTCCTTTGATTTGGTTATCAATGCGACTCCCCTGGGCACGCGCGGATCCCTGGAAGATCAGAGCCCGGCAACTGAGGCCCAGCTTCGCGGTGCGCGCCTGGTGTACGATCTGGTTTACAATCCCATTGAGACATTGTTTCTGCGCCAGGCGCGTCGAGCCGGCTGCAAAACTATTGGGGGATTGCCGATGCTGGTATTGCAGGCGGCTGAACAGTTCA
>Ga0209798_10001186_pt1 | contig 15864 bp, 28 predicted proteins | sample DOMMetBare3Fresh_FD_187475 | JGI IMG/M metagenome (GOLD analysis project Ga0209798, IMG submission 187475) | Wetland sediment microbial communities from St. Louis River estuary, USA, under dissolved organic matter induced mercury methylation -... | ecosystem: Environmental > Aquatic >...
CGAGATGGTCATGCCGGGGGACAACATCGCCGTGACGGTCAAGCTGATTTCGCCGATCGCGATGGAAGAAGGCTTGCGCTTTGCGATACGTGAAGGGGGTCGTACCGTCGGTGCGGGTGTTGTTTCATCAATAATCGAGTAAAAAATATGTCTAAACAAACTATCAGAATCCGTTTGAAATCATTTGATCACAAATTGATTGATCAATCGGCTGGCGAGATAGTAGAAACTGCAAGAAGAACAGGTGCCCAAATAAAAGGCCCTATTCCACTGCCTACTAAAAAAGAGCGATTTACGATTTTAATATCTCCGCATGTAAACAAAGACGCCAGGGATCAATATGAGTTAAGAACTTATAAAAGATTGCTGGATATTGTTGAACCTACAGATAAAACCGTAGACGCCCTAATGAAGTTGGATCTTGCAGCGGGTGTTGATGTGCAAATAAAGTTGAATTAAAAGAAGAGGGATTGGCAGATGTCAATAGGTCTTGTTGGTCGTAAATGTGGTATGACCAGAGTGTTTAGCGAGGATGGTTCGTCAGTGCCGGTTACCGTTCTTCAGATTGATTCCAACCGGGTTACCCAGGTTAAAGATATTGAGATAGATGGCTATCGTTCAATTCAGGTGGCAGTCGGCGAAAAAAAGTCTTCAAGAGTCAATAAAGCGATGGCAGGTCATTATGCGGCGGCCAATGTAACCGCTGGCCGGGGGCTCTGGGAGTTCAGATTGGAAGAAGGCGAAGGCAACGATTTATCAGCAGGTACAGAATTATCGCTGGATGTTTTTGCTGTAGGTCAATTAGTTGATGTACAAGGAAAAAGCATAGGAAAAGGTTTTGCCGGCGGTGTGAAACGCCATAACTTCAGTATGCAGGATGCTACGCATGGTAACTCCCGCTCTCATCGGGTGCTGGGTTCCATAGGCATGAACCAAACACCGGGACGTGTATTCAAGGGCAAAAAAATGGAGGGTCATTTAGGCTCTGTAAACAGAACCATCCAAAATTTGACTATTCAGGCGATCGATAAAGAAAGAAACATTATTTTGATAAAAGGCGCGGTGCCTGGTGCTAAAGGCGGTGATGTCGTAATCACTCCGGCAATTAAAGTACGGAAAAAAGGTTAGGTCATGGGCTTGCAAATACCTGCATTAGATAAACAAGACACAGCCGGAACTGTAGCTGTATCGGAAGCTGTTTTTGGTCAGGCTTTTAACGAAACTCTGGTTCATCAACTGGTGGTGCGTTATATGGCCGGTGCCCGCCAGGGAACAAAAGCGCAAAAAACACGTTCCGATGTCAGTGGCGGGGGTGCCAAACCGTGGCGTCAGAAAGGTACAGGTCGGGCGCGATCAGGATCGACTCGCAGTCCTATCTGGCGTACTGGCGGCGTTGTGTTTGCAGCGACTCCGCGATCCTATGAGCAAAAACTGAATAAAAAAATGTTTCGTGCAGGCATTCGTTCTGTCTTGTCCGAGCTGCTCAGGCAGGACCGTTTGGTAGTCAGCAATGATTTGATGCCCGACACCCCCAAAACTAAAGAACTAAACGAAAAATTAAAAAAACTTGGCGCAAAAAGGATTTTGATGGTTGTTGATCATATTGATGTGAATTTGGCGTTAGCTTCAAGAAACATACCTAATGTAGAAGTTATTGAAGCTTCGAATCTAAGTCCAGTACTTTTAGTTTCAGCTGATAAAGTTATTGCAACGCCAGGTGCGATAAAAATGATAGAGGAACGTTTGGCATGAGTCTTAATTATTACCGCGCGGCAACAGTGCTTGAAGCTCCCATTATTTCAGAGAAAAGTACAATAGCCGCCGAAACACACAAAAGATTTGTTTTCAAGGTGCAGAAACAAGCTACTAAGAAACATATTAAAAGTGCAGTTGAATTAATGTTTAACGTTGAAGTTGATTCGGTGCAGGTTTTAAACGTTAAGGGAAAGCAGAAAAGATTCGGCCAGTCACTAGGTCAACGGTCTGACTGGAAGAAAGCCTATGTCAAGCTTAAGCCAGGTCATGATATTGACTTCTCCCTAGCTTAATTGATTAAGTATAAAAACTAATAGGAAACGGTAGAAAGCATGGCGATTGTAAAATCAAAACCGACCTCACCGGGATCACGGTTCGTAGTGCGTATCAAAAACGATGACTTGCATAAAGGTAAGCCCTTCGCACCTTTGCTGGACAAAAACAGCAAAAGCGGCGGACGCAATAATCAAGGGCGTATTACCACGCGTCATATTGGTGGTGGTCACAAGCAACATTACCGTATTATTGATTTTAAAAGAAATAAAACAGATATTCCTGCTATTGTTGAACGTTTGGAATACGATCCTAACAGGACCGCTAATATTGCGCTCCTTTTGTTTAAGGATGGAGAGCGTCGCTATATTATTGCCCCAAAAGGACTGGAAGCCGGGCATGAGATTCTGTCTTCAGAAACTGTTCTTGTTAAGCCGGGCAACTGCATGCCTCTGAGAAATATTCCGATAGGTACCACGGTGCATTGCGTCGAATTACAGCCAGGCAAAGGGGCGCAATTAGCAAGAAGTGCCGGAGCATCAGCGCAACTTGTCGCAAGGGAGGGAGCGCATGCAACCATACGGTTGCGATCAGGTGAAATGCGCAAAGTAATGGCGGACTGCCGTGCCGTCATTGGTGAAGTCTCTAATGCTGAACACAATTTGAGGTCGCTTGGTAAAGCGGGAGCCAAAAGATGGCGTGGTGTACGGCCAACGGTTCGTGGCGTCGTCATGAACCCGGTGGACCATCCTCATGGTGGAGGAGAAGGTCGCACTTCCGGAGGTAGACACCCGGTATCGCCTTGGGGTATGCCAACTAAAGGTTATAAAACTAGAAAAAACAAACGTACTGATAATATGATTATCAGGCGCCGTAAGTAGAAACAGAGAGGGCACACATGCCGCGTTCAATTAAAAAAGGTCCTTTTATTGACCATCATCTCCTTAAAAAAGTCGAAGGAGCTGTCAGTAGCAATAATCGGAAACCGATTAAAACATGGTCGAGAAGATCAATGATCATTCCAGACATGCTGGGTTTGACTATAGCTGTACATAATGGGCGGCTGCACATACCGGTGCTCATCTCCGAAAATATGATAGGTCATAAGCTGGGTGAGTTTGCGCCAACTCGTACCTATAAAGGCCATGTGGCTGATAAAAAATCTAAATAGGTTCTGTGATGGAAATTTCAGCAAAATTAAAAAATGCGCCATTATCCGCTCAAAAAGCAAGGTTGGTTGGGGATCAAATACGTGGCATGCCTGTAGAACAGGCTTTGAATACATTAAAGTTCAGTTCAAAAAAAGGTGCTACCGTCTTCAAAAAAATTCTGGAGTCCGCAATTGCCAATGCTGAGCATAATGAAAGTGCGGATATAGATGAGTTAAGGGTGTCAACCGTTTATGTCAATGAAGGGGTGACCATGAAAAGGTTTAAGGCAAGAGCTAAAGGACGTGCAAATCATATCCTTAAAAGAACCTGCCATATTACCGTTAAAGTCGCAGAACACGAGTAGGGGCAACAAATGGGTCAAAAGGTACATCCAATAGGCATACGCCTTGGCATAGTCAAAGACTGGAATTCAAGATGGTTTGCAAATAGCCATGATTATCCGTTATTCCTGCATCAAGATATTATGGTCAGGGAATTCATCAAGGAAAAATTAGCGCATGCCTCCGTCAGTCGGATACAGATTAATCGCCCAGCTAATAATGCGCATATTACTGTTTACACGGCACGTCCAGGTATCGTAATAGGAAAAAAAGGCGAAGATATTGATGTCTTGAGGCAAGAAATATCCAAAATGATGGGTATTCCAGTGCAACTGAATGTAGAAGAAATCAGAAAACCGGAATTGGATGCCCAATTGGTTGCCGAAGGTGTAGCCCAGCAACTGGAAAAAAGAATCATGTATCGGCGAGCAATGAAACGTGCTGTGACCAATACCATGCGTCTGGGTGCCGAGGGTATTAAAATTAATGTTGGCGGCCGGTTAAATGGTGCTGAGATTGCCAGAAGCGAGTGGTATAGAGAAGGTCGCGTGCCCTTACATACGCTACGAGCCGACATAGACTATGCAACTGCAGAAGCAAATACAACCTATGGAATTATCGGCATTAAGGTGTGGATATTCAAAGGCGAGGTATTTGATATGGATGCTCATATCGCGTCCATTAATTCTGATTCCAAGAAATAGTTGAAGGGACGAGGACATGCTTCAACCTAAAAGAACAAAATTCCGCAAACAACACAAAGGCAGAAACAACGGCGTAGCCGTTCGTGGTTCATCAGTAAGCTTTGGCGAATACGGGCTTAAATCCATAAGCCGGGGCAGACTTACCGCCAGGCAAATAGAATCGGCCCGAAGAACAATTACCCGTCATGTCAAACGGGGTGGAAAAATCTGGATACGGATTTTCCCCGATAAGCCCATTACCAAAAAACCATTAGAAGTTCGTATGGGAAAAGGGAAAGGTAGTGTAGAATATTGGGTTGCTCAAATTAGGCCTGGAACCATGCTGTATGAAATACAAGGCGTTTCTGAAGAGTTGGCACGTGAAGCATTCGCTTTAGCGGCGGCGAAGCTACCATTGAAAACACTATTTACCGCCCGGACGATAATGTAATGAAAGCAAGTGACTTACGTAAAAAAAACAAAGAAGAGCTAGGTGTTATGCTAGTGGATTTAGCGCGGGAGCGGTTTAACCTGAAAATGCAAAAAGCTACCAGTCAACTGTCAAAACCTGATCAAGTAAAAAAGGTCAGACGTGATATGGCGCGTATCCAAACGATACTCTCTGAAATGGCGGGCGTTAAATAATGAGTAATCATCCAGATCCAAATGAAAGCAAATTGCGGACAATTACCGGTAAGGTTGTTAGTAACAAAATGGATAAAACAATTACCGTATTAGTCGAGCGGGTTGTAAAACATCCTGTTTATGGAAAATATATAAAACGCTCAACGAAAATGATGGCGCATGACGAGCAGAATATTTGCCAGGAAGGTGATATTGTTTCAATTACTTCATGCAGGCCTTTGTCCAAGAACAAAGCTTTCAAGCTAGTTCAGGTATTGGAAAGCGCTAACAGGTAGCGTTCGGCTTTTTTATTAAAGTTAATTAGGAAAGAATCATGATTCAGATGCAAACTAGCCTTGACGTCGCCGATAACAGTGGCGCAAAAAAGGTCATGTGTATCAAAGTATTAGGTGGATCGCATAGACGCTATGCCGCAATTGGCGATATCATCAAGGTCAGCATTAAAGATGCCATCCCTCGTGGAAGAGTCAAAAAGGGTGAAGTCTATAACGCATTGGTTGTAAGAACGCGTAAAGGCATTCGCAGGTCCGATGGTTCGGTCATTCGCTTTGACGGAAATGCGGCTGTCATCCTTAATAATAATTTACAGCCTCTCGGGACGCGTATCTTTGGCCCTGTGACACGTGAGTTAAGAGGTGAGAAATTTATGAAAATCATCTCTCTTGCTCCTGAAGTTTTATAAGGGGGAGATAAAAAATGCAAAAAATAAGAAAAGGCGATGATGTGATTGTGCGTACCGGAAAGGATAAAGGTAAAAGCGGAAGGGTCACTAAAGTATTAAAAAACAACATGGTTTTAGTGGAAGGTATTAACCAGGTTAAAAAAGCCCAAAAACCTAACCCTAATGCAGGAGTTTCAGGTGGCATTGTGACCAAGGACATGCCAATTAATATTTCCAATATAGGCCTATACAATCCGGCCACCAAAAAAGCTGATAGAGTCGGATTTAGGTTTCTTGAAGATGGAAAAAAAGTCAGATATTTTAAATCAACGAATGAAGTTGTTGATGTATAAAGGTAAATACAAGTCATGGCTAGATTAGAAACCATATATAAAGAAACTGTTCTCCCGGCATTGATGAAGCAGTTTTCATATAAATCAGTAATGCAGGTGCCCCGGATAACCAAGATAACCCTCAATATGGGTGTGAGCGGTGCCGTAGCAGATAAGAAAGTTTTACAATCGGCAGTTAGTGACATGGAAAAAATTGCCGGCCAAAAAGCCGTTGTTACGTTGGCGAGGAAATCGATTGCCGGTTTCAAGATACGTGATGACATGCCGATCGGGTGTAAAGTGACTCTCCGCAGTGATAGAATGTATGAATTTTTGGATCGTTTGATTAGCGTCGCTATTCCTCGGATTCGTGACTTTAGAGGTATGAGTCCTAAAAGTTTTGATGGACGCGGTAATTATTCCATGGGTGTAAAAGAGCAAATTATTTTTCCAGAAATTGACTATGACAAAATTGACGCCATACGCGGAATGGATATAACCATAACAACAACTGCCGCATCGAATGAAGAAGGGCTGGCCTTGTTGAAACTTTTCAATTTTCCATTTAAGAACTAACAGGCGGGCATTAAGATGGCGAAAAAATCAATGATTGCTCGGGAACAAAAACGTAAGCAATTGGTAAAGAAATACGATGCAAAGCGTAAGTCCTTGAAAGAAATTATCAGGGACCCGAAAGCAAACTTTGAAGACAAGGAGTCTGCTCAATTGCAGCTACAAAAATTGCCCAGAGACTCCAGCAAGACAAGAGGGCGTAATCGCTGTAATTTGACGGGTCGACCGCATGGTTATTATCGCAAATTTGGTCTTAGCAGAAATAAGCTTAGAGAAGCGACCATGCGTGGCGACGTCCCTGGTGTAGTCAAGGCGAGTTGGTAATAGGTTTGGAGAGTAGAAAATGAGCATGACAGACCCGATAGCAGATATGCTGACCCGGATTAGAAACGGTCAAACTGCAAAAAAGAAAAGCATAAAACAACCTTCATCAAAATTGAAAGTATCAATTGCCAAGGTATTAAAGGAAGAGGGTTACATTGCAGGATACAGCGTAGAAACAACCGGTAGCCACAGCGAAATGACTATCGAGTTGAAATATTATAAAGGTGCTCCTGTAATTGAAAACATTAAAAGAATAAGTAGACCTGGGTTACGGATTTATAAATCTAAAGATGAATTGCCTAAAGTTCTTGGTGGCTTAGGTATTGCTATTGTATCAACATCTAATGGTGTGATGACCGATAGAGCTGCCCGTGCGATTGGACATGGCGGTGAAGTTATTTGTACTGTTAGTTAACGTAGGCGAAATATGTCAAGAATTGCTAAAGCCCCAGTTACTATCCCAAGCGGCGTGGATGTAAAGTTAGAAGGAAACAGTATGACTGTCAAAGGAAAGATTGGGCAGTTGTCTTTTGATTTCAATTCTGCAATAAGTGTTGCAATTAATGATAACACGATACAAATGCACTGGGATAAAGATGATAAAGACGCTACAGCTCAAGCTGGAACAGCTAGAGCTATTGTAAACAATATGGTTACTGGTGTTTCCGCCGGTTTCGAAAAGAAGCTGACACTTATTGGGGTCGGGTACAGGGCGCAAGCGAAAGATAATGTTCTCAATTTGTCTCTTGGCTATTCCCATCCGATAGATTTCGTGGCACCTGCTGGAATAATCGTAGAAACTCCTACGCAAACCGATATTATAGTTAGAGGCAGTGATAAACAGCAGGTCGGCCAAGTTGCAGCAAAGATCAGGGATTTTCGTCCCCCTGAACCCTATAAGGGAAAAGGCGTAAGATATTCGGATGAAAATGTTGCAAGAAAAGAAGCCAAGAAGAAGTAAGGTGACATAATGGATAAGAAACACGCTCGTATGAAGCGCGCATTGAAAGTGCGTAGCAAAATTAGTCAATTAAGAACGACTAGATTGACGATACACAGAACGCCCCAGCATATTTATGCTCAGATCATAAGCGAAGATGGATCATCGACACTGGCAAGTGCATCGACAACACAAGCTGAAATTAAAACGGCATTGAAGCATACCGGAAATATACAAGCTGCCGCAGAAGTGGGTAAACGAATTGCCCAAAAAGCGATTGCTGCTGGAATAACAGAAGTTGCCTTTGATCGTTCTGGATTTAAATATCATGGACGTGTTAAAGCTCTTGCAGATGCCGCGCGCGAAGCCGGCTTGAAATTTTAGGAGATCGAGATGGCTACAGCACCTGCTCAGGCAAGCACTGATGGTTTACAAGAAAAATTAGTTAATGTAAGACGAGTCGCAAAGGTTGTTAAAGGCGGGCGAGTTTTTGGCTTTACCGCTTTGACAGTGGTTGGTGACGGAGAGGGCCGTGTTGGCTATGGTGTCAGTAAAGCCCGTGAAGTACCAATTGCGATACAAAAATCCTTGGAGCAAGCTCGCAAAAATATGCGTAAAGTATCTTTAAAAGGCGATACCCTTCAATATCCAATTGTCAATACTACGGGTGCAGCAAAGGTATTTATGCAGCCTGCATCTGAAGGTACTGGAATTATTGCTGGCGGCGCCATGAGAGCGGTATTTGAAGTCGTCGGCGTGCATAATGTTTTGGCAAAGTGTATTGGAACCAGTAACCCTATTAATGTTGTGAGGGCAACGATCAACGGGCTTACCGGAATGCATAATGTAAATCAGATAGCTGCCAAACGAGGGCTGTCGGTTGAGCAGATAATTGGATGAAGGTAATGGCTGCTAATAAATTAAGTGTTACGATGATAAAAAGCAAGTTTGGTCGTTTACCACGGCATCAGGCCTGTTTGCAAGGTTTGGGCCTGAGAAAAATAAATCAGACGGTTGAAGTGCTAAATACCGCTGAAAACCGGGGTATGATTAATAAAATTGCATTCATGCTAAACGTCGAGGAAGTTTAATGTTTTTAAATACTATCCAGGCGAGTGAAGGGTCTCGAAAAAAAGCTCGGCGGGTTGGCCGCGGAATTGGCTGTACCGTAGGGAAAACCTGTGGTAAAGGCCACAAAGGCCAGAAAGCCCGTAGTGGAGGATTTCACAAGGTCGGTTTTGAAGGCGGACAAATGCCTTTGCAACGCAGATTACCAAAAATCGGTTTTAAATCGCGCTCATCTAAATATTCAGCCGAAGTGCGATTGAGTGAGCTAAGCGGCTTGGACGCTGAAATAATTGATTTGAAACTGCTAAAAGATGCCAACATTGTTCCGGTTTTCACCAAGACGGCAAAAATTATTAAATCCGGGCAAATCAGTAAAGCTGTCACTATTAAAGGTATCAATGTGACAAGCGGAGCAAAAGAAGCTATTCAAGCTGTTGGCGGCAAAGTAGAGGTTTAAGTGAATACGTCAAGAGCTCAGATGGCTAATAAAGCCAGTGGATTTTCAGAGCTAAAAGCCCGATTGCTTTTTGTTCTTGGTGCATTTTTTGTTTATCGGGTAGGCTCTCATATACCCGTCCCAGGAATAGATCCAAAGGCGCTTGCTGTAATGTTTGAACAGCAAAGCGGATCGATTCTGGACATGTTTAACATGTTCTCGGGCGGTGCTTTGATGCGGTTAAGTTTGTTTGCTCTTGGCATCATGCCTTATATATCAGCGTCAATTATCATGCAACTAATGACAGTTGTCATTCCGACCATGGAACAATTAAAAAAAGAAGGAGAGTCCGGACGGCGTAAAATTTCACAATACACGCGGTATGGTACAGTGGTATTGGCAACTTTTCAGGCCATTGGAATTTCCCTAGCGTTACAGAATCAGACTGCGGGTGGATTGTCCGTCGTAATCAATCCGGGAGTCGGGTTCATAGCGATCACCACTATTACCCTGGTGACTGGAACCGTTTTCTTAATGTGGCTGGGAGAGCAGGTTACTGAACGAGGTATAGGCAATGGCATATCGCTGATTATTTTTGCCGGTATTGTTTCCGGTTTACCTAAAGCGATAGGCGGCACATTGGAACTAGCAAGGACAGGCGAGATGAACGGGGCTTTCATCATTTTGCTATTTCTGTTGTCTCTTTCGGTTACCGCGCTTGTTGTATTTGTTGAAAGAGGTCAAAGAAGAATTTTGATCAATTACCCAAAAAGGCAGCAAGGGCGCAAGTTATATGCTGGCCAGAGTAGTTTTCTGCCGTTGAAGTTAAATATGGCTGGAGTGATTCCGCCTATTTTCGCCTCAAGTATCATTTTATTTCCTGCGACTATTGCCGGCTGGTTTAGTAATACAGAGGGTTTTGCATGGTTGCAGGAGGTGGCAACTATGCTATCTCCAGGTCAGCCCGTTTATGTGATTTTTTACGCAACAGCTATTATATTCTTTTGTTTTTTTTATACGGCACTGGTTTTTAATTCGAAGGAAACAGCAGAAAACCTGAAAAAATCAGGTGCCTTTTTGCCGGGAATCAGGCCAGGCATACAAACAAGTTCCTATATCGATAAGGTAATGACGCGGTTGACATTGATTGGTGCTTTTTACATTACTTTAGTTTGTTTATTGCCGGAGTTTTTAATAGTTTACTGGAATGTTCCTTTCTATTTTGGCGGAACTTCGCTATTGATCATCGTTGTGGTAGTCATGGACTTCATTTCTCAAATGCAGACCCACGTTATGTCTCAGCAATATGAAGGCTTGATGAAAAAAGCCAATTTAAAGAAATAATTTGTAGTATCAGCGGGATAACTATTTAGGAGTATGCTGTGAAAGTTCGTGCTTCAGTTAAAGCAATATGCAGAAATTGTAAAATCGTTAAGAGAAATGGCGTTGTAAGAGTGATTTGTTCGGATAGCCGTCATAAACAGCGTCAAGGCTAACATTCATTGCGCCATGGTTATGTTTATGTTAAGATTTGGCGTTTAACTTCAGAAAAAAAATACTCAGGGGAAAATTTAAATGGCACGTATTGCCGGGATAAATATACCAGATCACAAGCATGCAGTAATAGCTTTAACTGCAATATATGGTATTGGTCGTCAAACCGCAAATGAAATTTGCGCAGAAGTCAAAATCACACCTTCCGTCAAAATAAAAGAACTCACCGAAGAACAGCTCGATGCTATTCGAAACGTGATATCGAAGATGACCGTTGAGGGTGATTTGCGCCGTGAAGTTTCGATGAATATCAAGCGTTTGATGGATCTAGGTTGCTATCGTGGCATCAGGCATCGCCGAGGTTTGCCGTTAAGAGGTCAACGAACGAGAACCAATGCACGTACTCGAAAAGGCCCACGTAAACCGATCAAAAAATAAGAAATTCCTTCTTAGAGGTTAATTAAAATGGCTAGTCCAAATCGTTCAAGAAAGCGTGTAAAAAAAGAAGTCGCTGATGGCATTGTGCATGTTCATGCGTCTTTTAATAACACCATCATCACTATCACAGACCGGAAAGGTAATACCCTTTCCTGGGCTACCTCAGGCGGCTCAGGCTTCCGTGGCTCCAGAAAAAGTACGCCATTTGCAGCACAGGTTGCAGCTGAAAAAGCCGGTATTGTTGCTCAAGAGTTTGGCATGAAAAATCTCGATGTTATGATCAAGGGGCCAGGTCCTGGTCGTGAATCAGCAGTTCGTTCGTTAAACAACTTGGGATTTAAAATTACTAATATTGTAGATGTGACGCCCATTCCTCACAATGGCTGCCGTCCGCCTAAGAAACGCCGCGTATAGAGAATTTGGAGTAGGATTTATTATGGCAAGGTATCTCGGACCCACTTGTAAATTAAGTAGAAGAGAAGGCACGGATCTGTTTTTAAAGAGCAGGGGTAAGTCTTTAGAAAACAAATGTAAACTGGATCAAAGACCGGGACAGCATGGTACCAAGCGTACCAGAAATTCTGATTACGCGTTACAGTTAAGAGCTAAACAGCGACTGCGAAGAATATACGGAATTTTGGAAAAGCAGTTCAGAAATTACTATAAAACTGCCGATATGAAAAAAGGCGCCACAGGTGAAAACCTCTTAAACCTTCTTGAGTCGAGGTTGGATAATGTCGTCTACCGTATGGGATTTGCTTGCACTCGAGCAGAAGCCCGGCAGTTGGTTTCTCATAAGTCTGTTGAGGTGAATGGTTCGTTAATCAATGTACCTTCTTATCAATTGGTTCCTGGTGATGTATTAACAATCAGAGAAAAGTCAAAAAAGCAGCAACGAATTATCGATGCTTTGGCGATTACAGAACAATATGGATTTCCTGCGTGGGTTAATGTCAACTCGAAAACCATGTCCGGTACATTCACGTCATTACCTGACCGACAGGATTTAGGTAGCGACATTAATGAACAGCTGGTTGTGGAACTTTATTCTAAATAATTGTAGTTCTGAGGGTTATAAATGCAGAATTCTATTTCTGGCTTATTAAAACCTCGTTTGGTTGAGGTTGTAAACAAGGCTGCTAATCATTCCAGGATCGTCATTGAACCATTGGAGCGCGGGTTTGGACATTCTTTAGGAAATGCTTTAAGGAGAGTGTTGCTATCTACAATTCCAGGTTGTGCAGTGACCGATGTGGAAATTGAAGGTGTTCTTCATGAATACACTACGATTGAAGGCGTTCAAGAGGATGTCATAGATATTCTGTTGAATCTTAAAAAATTGGCGGTTATCCTACATTCTAAGGATGAAGTTGAAGTTACCCTAAATAAAACAGGCCCGGGTCGTATTACGGCCGCAGACATTAATATTCCACATGATGTCGAAATTATAAACCCTGATTTGGTGATTGCTCATTTAACCCAGGCCGGTAATCTGAATATGAAAATCAGAGTTCGCCGCGGCCGGGGTTATGAGCCGGTTAGCGTGCGAAAATCTAATGCCGAGAGTAGTCTTGTAGTAGGTGCTCTTCAGTTGGATGCCTCATACAGTCCAATTGTTAAGGTTGCTTATCAAGTTGAAAGTACTCGTGTTGAACAACGCACAGATCTTGATAAATTGATAATTGAGCTGGAAACCAATGGAACGGTTGATCCGGAACAGACAATTAAACTTGCCGCCACTATACTTCATGATCAGTTGTCAGTTTTTGTTGACTTTGAAAAAGTTCATGAACAAGTTGAAGAAGAAAAGATAGAAGTTGAAGAGTTTTTCGATCCAGTTTTGTTACGTCCTGTTGATGATCTTGAATTGACCGTACGATCAGCTAATTGTTTGAAAGCTGAGAATATCTTTTATATTGGTGACCTTATTCAACGAACTGAAGTCGAATTGTTAAAAACACCGAATCTCGGTAAAAAATCTTTAACTGAAATAAAAGATATACTTGCCTTAAAAGGCTTATCTTTAGGTATGCGATTGGAAAACTGGCCTCCAGAAAGTTTGGCAGATCAATCACACACGGTATCACACTAACATTAGGTCTGCATTCAAATGAGACATCGTAAATCAGGTAGAAAGTTTAATATCAATAGCAGCCATCGTAAGGCTTTATTTAGTAATATGGCCAATTCTTTATTCAAGCATGAGCTGATAAAAACCACTTTGCCCAAAGCCAAGGAGCTAAGAGGTTTTGCAGAGCCATTAATTACTTTATCTAAAGAAGATAGCGTCGCCAAAAGACGTATAGCATTTGCAAGACTAAGAGACCGGGAAGTGGTCACTAAATTGTTCAATGAGCTGGGCCCACGCTATAAACAAAGAGCCGGCGGTTATTTACGCATAATGAAGTGCGGGTTTAGGCCTGGTGATGATGCGCCAATGGCTCTTGTTGAGTTGGTTGATAGGCCGGATGCCATAATTGTTGATTAAAAATTTACCCAATGCAATAAAAAGCCGGTTAAAACCGGCTTTTTTATTTTAAATAACGCTGTTTTGATTATTTTTCCAAATATTTTATTTTTCCTTCCTTGCCGTTCCATTCATCAGCATCAGGCAATGCTGACTTTACCTCAGTAATGGTAGGCCATTCTTTTGCTAATTCCGCATTTAATTTAATAAACTTTTCTTGTCCTTCAGGCACCTCATCTTCAGCGTAAATGGCATTGGCAGGACATTCCGGCTCGCACAAAGTGCAATCAATACACTCATCTGGATCGATGACCAGAAAATTAGGCCCTTCATGAAAGCAATCGACCGGACAGACATCGACACAGTCGGTAAATTTACATTTAATACAGTTTTCAGTGACTACAAAAGTCATAATTATTACCAAGAAAGTTTTTAGTGAAATTTAATTGTAAAACGGATCTATATTAGCAGAAAGTCTCACCTGTTTGAACCCTGTTAGCTAAAGAGAATGATACCTTACAGCTAACTATAAAAATAGCTATCACCTAATATATCTTAATAATAGCCCGGGTAGGATATTGACCGTATTTGTTCGTCATGGATGCTAGAGAATGGTTATACTAAGTGCAAACAAAAAAACTAACGGTCGAGTATCTTTGCCGATTATCTTCGCGCTTTGATCGTCAATAGCAAAATATGAAATGTTTATTAGCGTGATGACATTGCAGGTTTTTTCCCCCTATTGCCAACAAATTTTTAACCATCATTTGTTGCGTTAGGAAAACTTAAGGCTGCCAAGAAGTACAAGACAAGAGCCAAATAAATTAAAACGGTAAAGCCAAACTGCATTGCAATTAACGTTGCAAGAATGGCGCTAATAACCGAGGCGCAGCCATTAATGCCCCATGCCCAGGGTATTAATGCCGGAATCGCTTGACTGAGTCTGGTCAGCGCGATCGGAAACGGCATCCCCATACAAAACCCCAGCGGCGCTATTAAAAGTATGGAAAACAAATAACGACTTTGGTAGCCGGTTTTCAGCAGAAATTCGGTAATGGATTCGAAGTTTAGATTATAAGGCAGGCTGAGCATGATAATGCTCGCTATCGGCAGTATAGTCACCGGTTTACTGGCATGAAGGAACAGTTTTGTCGAGAAATAGCTACCTGCGCCGGCGGACAGAAGGAATGTACTCAACACTACGGTAATGGCATAAAGTGGATGATATAGGATCAGAATAAATTTCTGGATAAATGCAATTTCAATAAACAGAAATGCCAATCCAAGGCATAAAAAATAAAATAAAATATTAATATGACTGCCTGATTGCAAGTTGATGTCTAGCTTGCATTTCCATAGTTGGAGCGGCAACCCAATCAATAACAGACTGGCTACGATCGCTTGTAGTAACGCTGCGATTAATAATAAATAACCGCTTTCCAATAAAAAAATGCCGCCACTATCCAATAAAGAAAGAATCTCGGGTAAGGTTTGCCACTTGAAAAAGTGGAAAAAATAGGGCTGATCATCTGTTGCTGGTTCAATATTGAATTTATAGTCAGCAATAAATGACTCATTATGATTGCCCAGTAATGCCGTTGCTGCTTCATACAAATAGGGCTGCAGCTGGATATTGAAGCGATTGACCTCCTGAACCGATATGCCGGGATAGTAAACCGGGTCAAAACTGAGTTCGCTGCAAAATTGGTTTAGCCGTTTGATTTCTTCGCTGGTGATGCCGCCCTTTTTTACCAATAAGGTGCTGGTTTGCCAGCTGCGTATCATAATGATTTGCTGGCCCGGTTGCTCGATATTTTCCCGTTTAAGGGCATTGATAACCGTAGCCAGTAATTTGGGTTCATCGCGCGGTGGAATTTTAATCCAGCGGGTAATACTGAGATATCCGCCCGGGTTTAAATGTTGGATATAGTCCTGTATTGCCTGTCCGGTATAAAGATAATTTTCAGCCATTGAATAAAGGCCGGCCGATGCGCCAAAAGCATCCAGCAATGAAATATTGATCAGGTCGTACGTTTTATTCGATGTCGCAACAAAGCCACGAGCTTCACCAACATGCAGATTAACATGGGCATTGTCATACAAATGACCTGCAAAATCAGCATATTCATTTTTAACGAGATCGATGACTTGCGGATTCAGTTCAACGGCATCGATATGTTTAATAGCGTGGTTGTTTGCCCTAAGAATATCAGAGCCGGTTCCGGCGCCGAGAATAAGGACATCATCAAATTGCTTTAAATGATAAGGCAATGCCGCTGTCAT
>Ga0209798_10001187_pt1 | contig 15861 bp, 13 predicted proteins | sample DOMMetBare3Fresh_FD_187475 | JGI IMG/M metagenome (GOLD analysis project Ga0209798, IMG submission 187475) | Wetland sediment microbial communities from St. Louis River estuary, USA, under dissolved organic matter induced mercury methylation -... | ecosystem: Environmental > Aquatic >...
GACGGTGGCTGATCCCGTAGGCCCATCGAACACTCGCTATCGGCGTGCGCTTGAGGGCCAGACCGGCTTCTCGCTCGACCTGTCCACAGGTGTCCCCGACGCCGCATTGTTGCCCAGCCTGAGAACTGCCCTGGGACGTCTCACGACCGCGGGGACTCCTGGCAGCTATCTCGATGAGGCGGTTCTGCCCGAGCTGCGTGATGTCTTGCTCGAGGGATGGCCCTACGTCGCAAGCGACATCAGCATCGTCGACGGAGCGATGGATGCTCTGGATCTGGTTGCCCGCACCGCGCTTCGCTTCGGCGACCGGGTCGTCGTCGAGCACCCGTGCTTCCCTCCCCTGCTGGACCTGCTCGACTCCATCGGTGCTGATGTCGTGGGCGTCCCGCTCGACGCTGAGGGCATGCAACCGCAGCTCCTCGCGGCCGCGTTGGCATCGCCCACAGCAGCCGTGTTCGTGCAGCCGACGGCGCAGAACCCCAGCGGCATCTCGACAACTCCGCGCCGTGCCCGTGCCCTGGCTGAGCTCATCGAACGAGCCGACACACTGGTGATCGAGGACGACTCCGCAGGAGCCATCGCGTCAGCCCCCGCCATCAGTCTCGGGCGCTGGATCCCCGAGCGCACCGTGCACATCCGCAGCTTCTCCAAGTCGCATGGTCCCGACCTGCGCCTGGCTGCCGTCAGCGGGCCCACCCCGCTGATCGACAACATGCTGGCCCGACGCCAGCTCGGGCAGGGCTGGAGCAGCCGCCTCCTCCAGCGAATCCTGTTGAGCCTGCTCACCGATGAGGGATCTCGCGCCGAGGTCCAGCAGGCGCAGCGGGAGTATGCGCGGCGACGGGCTGCCCTCGTCGACGCTCTCACGCAGCGAGGGATCACGGTCGGCGGAACGGACGGCATCAACATCTGGGTGCCGGTGCAGGATGAGGCGGCCGCCCTGGTCCGGCTGGCGAGCCAGGGCATCGGCGTCACACCGGGGTCGCCCTTCGCAGTCCTGCCTCACATGCCCGGCCACATTCGGGTGACCAGTGGCCTGGTGGCCACCGAACATGACGCGCTAGCCGACCGGATCGCCGCCGCTGCCAACGCCACCGGTTGGACAGGTAGGGGACGCTGACCGACCGGCTTGACGGCAGGCTAGCCGAACAGCTGGAGCAGACCCGCGGGGGTGAGTCCGGCAAGAGTTGAGATCTGAACAGCCCCAACGGTTTCCGGCACTGTGACGTGATGCGGAACGGCAATCGTCGGCACGCCGGCCGCGACCGCGGAAGCAACACCAGGCGGTGAGTCCTCGATGGCGACACATGCCGCGAGCTCGACGCCGAGGAGTCGTGCCGCATGTAGGTAGGGCTCGGGATGGGGCTTGCCATGAAGGACAACGTCGCCCGTGATCACCGCGGCGAAGCTGCCGTGGGGCAAGTTGCTCACCACAGCCGTTGCCAGCGACTCCCAGGACATCGTGACCAGGGCGCAAGGAACACCATGCGCCACAAGGCTTTCGAGCAGCTCACGTGCGCCCGGACGCCACGGCACATGCTCCTTGACCCTGGCGACGACGCCCGCCAACAGCTCGTGCACGATCTCGACGGGCATCAAGTCAACCGGCGAATGAGCCCGGATGTAGTTTGCCGAGACCATCAGATCGTTGCCGACCAGCTGGCGTGCATGGTCATCGGTCCATACGCCGCCATGCGCCTCAACCAGTGCGTGTTCCTCGGCGATCCAGTAGGGCTCGGTGTCGACCAGGGTGCCGTCCATGTCCCACAGAACCGCCGCGGGCAGGCTGTCACGTCGCACTCCTGTCACGTCGCACTCCTGTCACGTCGCATTGAAGTACTTGGCCTCTGGGTGGTGCACGACCAGGGCATCGGTGGACTGCTCAGGATGAAGCTGCAGCTCCTCGGAGAGGGTGACACCGATGCGCGACGGATCGAGCAGCTCGACCAGAAGCGCACGGTCTTCCAGGTCCGGACAGGCAGGGTAGCCAAACGAGTAGCGGGACCCGCGATAGCCCTGGCGCAGGATGGCATTGAGGTCTTCGTTGTCGTCGGCGCCGAAGCCCAGCTCCTCACGAACCCGCGCATGCCACATCTCGGCCAGCGCCTCGGTCAGCTGAACCGATAGACCATGAAGCTCGAGGTATTCGCGATAGGCGTTGCGACCAAACAAGTCGGCGGTCGCCTCCGCCACCTTGGCTCCCATCGTCACCAGGTGGAAGGCAATGACATCGGGCTGGCCGTCAGCCTCGTAGCGATCCTTGCTCTTGAAGAAGTCCGCCAGACACAGCCGACGATCCCGACGCTGGCGTGGGAACGCGAACCGCGCCCGCTCGCTGCCGACCTGCTGGCCCTCGGGGCCCTCCTCGTGATGGAGGACCACGAGATCGTTTCCTTCGCTGTAGCAAGGGAAGTAGCCGTACACGACTGCGGCCTCGAGAAGTCCGTCGGTCTTGATCCGGTCCAGCCACATTCGCAGCCGCGGCCGGCCCTCCGTCTCGACCAGCTCCTCATAGGACGTACCGTCCTCGCCGCGAGTGCCCTTGAGGCCCCACTGCCCCAGGAAGGTCGCCCGCTCGTCGAGGTATGACGCGTAGTCGGCCAGGGCGATGCCCTTGACCACGCGACTGCCCCAGAACGGCGGCGTCGGGATGCTGTTGTCCTGTGCCACCTCCGAGCGTGTGGTGTCGACGGATGAGTCATCAGTCGATGCAACCGCCACAGGACGAACCCGACGCTTGCGCAGCTCTGGCAACGTTTCCGAGATGCTGAGCTGCGGGTTGGCGCGGGCGGCCGCCACGGCGTCCATGAGACGCAGACCCTCGAAGGCGTCTCTGGCGTAGCGGACTTCACCCTCATAGACCTCAGCCAGGTCGTTCTCGACATAGGCGCGCGTCAGGGCAGCCCCACCGAGCAGCACAGGCCAACGGGCGGCGAAACCGCGGGAGTTGAGCTCCTCGAGGTTCTCCTTCATGACCACCGTTGACTTCACCAACAGTCCGCTCATGCCGATCGCATCAGCCTCGTGTTCCTCGGCTGCGCGAATGATCTCCGCGATCGGTTGCTTGATGCCGATGTTGACGACCTCGTAGCCGTTGTTGGACAAGATGATGTCCACCAGGTTCTTCCCGATGTCGTGGACGTCCCCCCTGACCGTGGCCAGCACGATCCGGGCCTTCGCCTGACGAGCGGAGCCATCCGCGTTCCCCTCGATGAACGGCTCGAGATAGGCCACGGCGGCCTTCATGACCTCGGCGGACTGCAGGACGAACGGCAGCTGCATCTCACCCTTGCCGAACAGCTCCCCAACGGTCCGCATCCCGTCGAGCAGGTTGTCGTTGATGATGTCGAGGGCGCTGTGCCCCTTGTCGAGCGCCGCCTGGAGGTCGTCCTCGAGGCCCTGCCGCTCGCCGTCGACGATGCGCCGCCCCAGTCGCTCCTCCAGCGGCAGGGCAGCGAGCTCGTCGGCACGAGTCTCCTTCAACGAGGCGGAGTCCACACCCTCGAACAGCTCAAGCAGGCGGCCCAGTGGGTCGTAGGTCAGCTCGCTCTCCCCAGGCTCACCAGCCCAGACCCGCTTGTCATAGACGAGGTCAAGGGCCACTTGGCGCTGTTCCTCGGGGATGCGCGCGATCGGCACGATCCTGGCGGCGTGCACGATGGCCGAGTCGAGTCCGGCCTTGACGCACTCGTGCAGGAACACCGAGTTGAGGACCACCCGGACAGCCGGCTTGAGCCCGAACGACACGTTCGAGACACCCAGGGTGGTCTGCACGTCGGGAAAACGTCGCTTGATCTCGCGGATGGCCTCGATCGTCTCCAGACCATCGCGGCGCGTCTCCTCCTGACCGGTGCCGATCGGGAAGGTCAGGGTGTCGACGATGATGTCCTCGACGTTCATGCCCCACTCACCGGTGAGCGCGGTGATGAGCCGCGAGGCCACCGCGACCTTGTGCTCGCAGGTGCGGGCCTGACCCGTCTCGTCGATGGTCAGGGCGATGACAGCAGCACCGTGTTCCTTGACCACCGGCATGATTCGGGCGAAGCGTGAGCCCTCACCCTCACCGTCCTCATAGTTGACGGAGTTGACGACGGCGCGTCCGCCCAGCAGCTCGAGACCAGCCTCGACCACCTGAGGCTCGGTCGAGTCGAGGACCAGCGGGAGGGTGCTGGACGTCGCGAACCGGCTGACCACCTCTCGCATGTCCTTCACGCCGTCACGACCGACGTAGTCGATGCAGACGTCCAGCAGGTGGGCGCCGTCCTTGGTCTGGTTGCGGGCAATCTCAACACACTCGTCCCAGCGGGAGGCCAGCATCGCTTCCTTGAACGCCTTGGAACCATTGGCATTCGTGCGTTCGCCGATCGACAGGAACGACGTGTCCTGACGGAAGGGCACCGCTGAGTACAACGAGGCGACGCCGTGCTCGGGCCGGGGCCGGCGCGGCTTGATCGGCAACCCGCCCACAGCCTTGACGACCTCCGCGAGGTGGGCGGGCGTCGTACCGCAACAGCCGCCGACCAGCGAGATCCCGAACTCTCGGACGAACGCCGTGTGCGCAGCTGCGAGCTGCTGGGGAGAGAGCGGGTATGCCGCACCGCCCTTGGTCAGGATGGGAAGCCCGGCGTTGGGCATGCAGCTGACCGGGATCCTGGAGTGTCGCGACAGATGGCGCAGGTGCTCGCTCATCTCGGCCGGGCCGGTCGCGCAGTTGAGTCCGATCGCGTCGATCCCGAGCGGCTCCAGAGCGGTCAGCGCCGCGCCGATCTCGGAGCCCATGAGCATGGTGCCGGTCGTCTCGACCGTGACATGGACGATGACCGGGAGGGTCTCGCCCGCAGCGGCCAGCGCACGCTTGGAGCCGATGACCGCAGCCTTGGCCTGCAGCAGGTCCTGGGACGTCTCCACGAGGATGACGTCAACTCCCCCGTCGATCAGCCCGCGTGCCTGCTCGGCATAGGCGTCGCGCAAGGTGGCGAACGCAACGTGGCCCAGCGAGGGCAGCTTGGTGCCGGGCCCCATGGAGCCGATCACGAACCGTGGATGCTCGGGAGTCGACCAATGGGCGGCGGCCTCGGCTGCGATCCGCGCCCCGGACTCAGCCAGCTCGTAGATGCGATCGGAGATGCCGTACTCGCCCAGGTTTGCCAGGTTGGCGCCGAAGGTGTTGGTCTCGACCGCATCGACTCCCACGGCGAGATATGCGTCGTGGACGCCTCGCACCACGTCCGGACGAGTGACGTTCAGGATCTCGTTGCAGCCCTCGTGACCCTGGAAATCGTCCATCGTTGGGTCAGCGGCCTGGAGCATCGTGCCCATCGCGCCATCAGCAACGAGAACACGCTCGGAGAGGGCCTTGCGGAAGAGGTCGGAGCGGCTGCTCAATGTTCTGGACCTTGTCACTCGGGGATTCGGCCCGAAGTCTATCGGCGGTAGGGGAGACCATCGGAGCAGGATTCCGTAGTGTGGTCACCAGAAGCCCAACCTGAGCGACGAGGGAGGCACCTGGTGATCGAGCTCGAGGACGTGTCCGAACTGCGCGACCCGATCATGATCGCTGCCTTCGAGGGCTGGAACGACGCGGGCGAAGCGGCCACGGCTGCGATCGAGCACCTCATCGAGGTGTGGGGCGCCGAGCCCATCGCGGCCATCGATCCCGAGGGCTACTACGACTTCCAGGTGAACCGACCACATGTCGTCGTAGAGGATGGCAAGCGCCGCATCAGCTGGCCCACCACGCGCATCCTGTTGGCCTCGTCCACCTCGCTGGGACGCGACATCATCCTCGTCCAGGGAGTCGAGCCGTCAACCCGCTGGCGCTCGTTCACCATCGAGCTGATCGAGTACGCACGGCAGATCGGTGTCACCACGTTCGTGACGATGGGCGCACTGCTGGCCGACGTGCCACACACCAGGCCGATCTTCATCACCGCGACGTCAGAGCACGAGGACGTCATCCACCGCTTCGACCTCGAAACCAGCAAGTACGAAGGCGCCACCGGCATCGTCGGAGTGTTGGCTGACGCTGCCGGCCAGGCTGATCTGCCCTCGTTCTCCTGCTGGGCGGCGGTTCCGCACTATGCGAGCGGGACCCCCTCGCCCAAAGCCACCCTCGCGCTCATCACCAAGCTGGAGGAGCTGCTCAACCTGACGATCCCGCACGGCGACCTCCCCGAGCTGTCGCGGGTGTGGGAGGACACGGTCGACGAGCTGGCCGAGTCCGATGACGAGGTGGCGGAGTACGTGCACTCCCTGGAGAAGGCCCAGGACACGGCTGACCTGCCCGAGGCAAGCGGTGAGGCGATCGCGCGCGAGTTCGAGCGCTACCTGCGCCTTCGCACCGAGGAACCGCCGCCCGGCTAGAGCCGTATGCCGAGGAGCGCGTCGAGCGCACGCCCAACCAGCCCGGGAGCGCCGAGCTCGAAGTTGGCGCGGTCGGTACGTCCACCCTCCAGGCTCTCCTTCACCCACGCGTCGACCGCGGACAGGGCTCCCGGGGCGTCGAGGTCATTCGCGAGGCATTCACGGATCGTGGCAATCGTCGCGTCAGCCGGTGGGCCACCGTTGCCGGACAACCCCGCTCGCCATGTCGACAGCCGTTTCTGGGCCTCCACCAGGAGTTGGTCGGTCCACTCCCAGGGGGTCCGGTAGTGGTGTGCCAGCAGGGCCAGGCGGATGGCCATCGGGTCGACCCCGGACTGGCGCAGCGCCGAGACGAGCACCAGGTTGCCCTGGGACTTGCTCATCTTCTCGCCGTCGAGCCCGACCATGGCTTGGTGGACGTAGGCGCGCGCGAACGGCGAGTCGCCGGTCAGGGCACAGGCCTGGATGGCGCTCATCTCGTGGTGAGGGAAGACCAGGTCGGTGCCACCTCCCTGCACGTCGAACGCCATGCCGAGGTAGTCAAGCGCGATGGTCGTGCACTCGATGTGCCACCCTGGTCGGCCGTCGCCGAGCTCGCCACCGGGCCATGAGGGTTCGCCCTCGCGCGCCGCGCGCCACAGCATCGGGTCCAGCTGATCGTGCTTGCCTTCACGCAATGGGTCTCCCCCACGCTCGGCGAAGACCGCCATCATCTGGTCCCGGTCCCACGAGGAGACCGATCCGAAACCCTGGGCGAACGAGAGCTCGAAGTAGATGTCGCTGGCTCCAGCGACTCCTTCACCCTCAGGAACAGCCACGCGGTATGCCGCCCCGGTCGACAGCAGGTCGGTCACCGCCTTGACGACTGATGGCACGCCCTCGACAGCGCCGATGTAGTGATCCGGCGCGATCACGGCCAGGGCGGTCATGTCCTCCCGAAAGAGAGCAATCTCCGTCTCTGCCAAAGCCTGCCACGTCACGCCGTCGCGCTGGGCGCGCTCGAGCAGGGGGTCGTCCACATCGGTCACGTTCTGGACGTAGAGCACCTCGTGGCCAGCGTCGCGCAGTGCCCGGCCCAGCACGTCGAAGGTCACATAGGTCGCGGCATGACCCATGTGCGTGGCGTCATAGGGGGTGATGCCGCAGACGTACATCCGCGCGATGGGACCCGGAGTCAGCGTACGAATGGACCCAGATGCCGTGTCGTGAACGCGAATCGGCAGGCCCACGCCGGGCAGGGCGGGGATGAACGGCGACGGCCAGGATTTCACGGACCGAGCCTAATGGGACGACGCCGCTGCGGCCCTACAGGGGCGGCCAGGGCACGGCCGGCGCACGACCGCTCGGCCGCGGGAACCGGCCCGTGGTCAGCAGGGCTGAGATCCGATGGCTGACGGCCTCGACCTCGGCCGAGGACAACAGCGCCGCGATGGTCTGTGACACCGGGCTCAAGGGATTGCCCAACCATCCCGACAGCGTTTCCAGCCTGACCAGCTCGGCCTCGGGCAGCGGCCTGCCCACCCAACCCCACAGCACGGTGCGCAGCTTGGGCTCGGCGTGGCAGCTGATGCCGTGGTCGAATCCCCACAGCGAACCCGACCGGTCAAGCACCAGGTGGGACCCCTTGCGGTCGGCATTGTTGATCACCACGTCAAAGACCGCGGCCGCCGCGAGCTCCGGCCGGTCCGCGTGGGCCACCACGACCGGCGTTCCGTCCGACAGCTCTGCTTCGAACACGGGCAGCCAGCCAGGCAACAGATTCGCCGGGGTCACCACGTTGACGAGGCTCCGGCTGGCACCGTCGATGACATCGACCCACAGCTGAACCGAACCGCGCCCGTACGGACCGTCTCTCAAGACCGTTGGGGGCACGACGTTCCAGCCGCCGACCGCCGACAGGACAAACGATGCGGCTTCGCGTTGGGCGAGTGTTCCCTGGGGGAAGTCCCAGAGCGGGCGCTCTCCCTCGATCGGCTTGTAGATCACCCGGGTCCGGAGGTCGCCCAACGTGAGCCACGCGAGCAGCGCCAGGTTGCTCGCATCCACCAGCCGGCCCTCGACCTCGATCTCGCCAAACGTCAGGACGTCGAGGATGTGGGCGACGTCTTCCTGCGTCGAGGGCGCCGGCAGGTCCATTCTGACTACTCAGCGCTCAGCGTTTGTACCCGTTGGCGCGGGGGCATACATGTCCGGTCGGGTCGAGGGGTCCGCCACAGAACGGGCACGGGGGGCGTCCGGCGGTGACGACCTTGGCGCACCGACGGGCGAACGCACGCGCCTGGCCAGGCGCCAGCACCACCCGCAGGACGGTCTCGAGCTCGCCGGGGTGCTCGGGCTCAAGGGTCGGCTCGCCCTCCTCGTCGACCTCGACCTCTTCCTGCCCGTCGTGGCACTCCAGGATGACGACACCGCGTTCGGCATCCCACCCGATGCTCATCGTGCCGACCCGGAACTCGTCCTCGATGGGTGTGTCCAGAGGTGCAACGTCCTCGATGGTCTCGCCCACCGCGTCCGATGCGTCACCGCCGGCGAAGTCGTCGAGCAAGTCATTGATCCGGTCGGCGAGCGTGCTCACCTGCTGCTTCTCCAGCGACACGCTGGTCAGCCGCGATCCGGCTCTGGCCTGGAGGAAGAAGGTTCGTTGCCCGGGCGGCCCGACCGTGCCCGCAACGAACCGGTCTGGGGGGTCGAACTCAAGAACCGGCATACGGTCGACTCTAATCAGTGGATCCGGCGTTGGTGGATCCAGCGTCGAGGGAATCTGCGTCGCAGGAACCCGAGCCGCCGCCCACGATCGCGTCGCCAGTGAGCAGCGGGGCTGGGGGTGTCAGGCAGGAGAGGTCGGCCCCTCCATCATTGACCCGCACCATGAACGGGCGCCGATCTGTGTAGCTCACCACGGACAATGACGCCGGGCCCACCAAGAACCTCTGGAAGTGGTCCAGATGAGCTCCGGCAGCGTCCGCCAGGATCGACTTGATGACGTCGCCGTGCGAGACCAATGCCCACAACGCCTGGGGTCCATGGCCGGCACCGACCCGTGCGTCGATCTCACGGACTGCCTGAAGGGCGCGAGCCTGCATCTCGGCGATGGACTCCCCCGCGAACATCTCGCCGTCGGGGAACCTCGCGGCGCTCGGCTGGTCCTGCACCATGCGCCACAACGGTCTCGTGGCCAGATCCTTGAGCGACCCTCCGGTCCATGAGCCGTAACGACATTCGCCCACACGCTCATCGGTCTCCACGGCGACGTCGACCAGTGCGCCGACCACGATCTCCGCGGTCTCGACGCATCGCTGAAGGGGGCTGGATACGACGAGCCGGATCGGCACACCACGCAGGCGCTCGGCCAGATCCGACGCTTGGCGGCGCCCCGTGTCGTCAAGGGCAACGCCCTCGGTCCATCCCGCCAGCGTCCCGGTGGCGTTGGAGGCGGTGCGTCCGTGGCGGATCAGCAGGCAGGTCGGCACGAAGGCCACTGTACGGGGGTGCGTGCATGAGCCCCGAAACCGTGATGACATGAGCGATGTGATCGTTGACCAAGCCGTCTATCGCGACGGACACCGGATGCCCTGTGGAGACCTCAGCGACGAGCTTGAGCTGCTGCGAAGGGTCGGCCACGGGTTCATCTGGATCGGCCTGAAGGATCCCACCGATGCTGAGTTCGACCTGGTGAACGAGGAGCTCAAGCTGCCCCCTCTTGCCATTGAGGACGCAGTCAAGGGCAACCAGCGACCCAAGCTCGATGTGTACGACGACTCGATCTTCCTGTCGCTGAAGACCCTGCACTACATCGAGGCGACCTCGGACGTCGAGACCGGTGACGTGATGATCTTCGTCGGGGACCGGTTCGTCGTCACCGTCCGTCGAGGAGAGGCCAACCCTCTGGCGGGGGTGCGCGCCCGTCTGGAGAACGCACCGGAACACCTGGCGCACGGGCCGATCGCCGTCCTGTACTCCGTGATGGACTCCATCGTCGACAACTACACCCTCGTGGACGTCGAGCTCGGAGAGGACCTCGATCTCATCGAGCAGCAGGTCTTTCTGGGCGCTCGCGGTGTGGACGCCAGCGAGATCTATCGGCTCAAACGTGAGGTCCTCGAGGTCAGGCGAGCGACGACGCCCCTGGAGCTGCCGCTACGTCGGCTGCGGTCCGAGGACCTGCCGATCATGCACGACGAGGCCCGCCCGTTCTTCGGTGACATCTCCGACCACGTCCTGCGCGTCATCGACCACGTCGAGTCCTACGACCGGCTGCTCACGGATGTCCTTCATGCCCACCTCGCCCAGATCTCGGTGCAACAGAACAACGACATGCGACGAATCTCGGCCTGGGTCGCGATGGCTGCGGTGCCCACGATGGTCGCCGGGATCTACGGGATGAACTTCCGCAACATCCCCGAGCTCGAGGCCAGCGTCCTCACCAACGGGCATGAGGTGTACTACGGCTACTTCATCGTTCTTGGAGTTCTGGCCGCGGTCTCCGTCGGTCTGTATCGCGCTTTCCGCAAGTCTGGCTGGTTGTAGCTGAACCGCTGATGCAATTGAACCGCTGATGCAATTGAACCGCTCAGGTCGCGGTGAGCCAGCCGGCGCCCAAAACCACAATCAGGACAAGCCCTAGCGCCACGCGATACCAGACGAACGTCGTGATCGGGTGATGCGCAACGAACCTCAGCAGCCACGCGATGCTCGCATAGGCCACGACGAACGAGATGACGGTGCCCACGGCCAGCTGCCCCATCCCAACAACGCTGGGGTCGACGTCCTTGAGCTCGTACAACCCGGCGGCGGTCAACGCGGGTATGGCCAGGAAGAACGACAGCCGGGTGGCCGTGACCCGGTCAAGCCCGTTGACCAGCCCGGCTGAGATCGTGGCACCGGAGCGCGAGACGCCGGGGATCAGCGAGAAACACTGGACCAGGCCGATGACCAGGCCGTCACGCATGGTGACCTGGCCCTCACCGCGCTGGACGCCGCTGCTCTCGAGAACGGTGTGGCGCCGCTCTGCCACCCACATCACCACGCTCCACAGGATGAGTGCTGCCGCGACCACCCACAGGCTGCGCAGACCGCCGGTGATCGCCTTCCGGGCCAGGAAGCCGACGACGCCCACCGGGATCGACCCCACGATGACCGCCCAGGCGAGCTGGTAGTCGTGATGGGTGCGCTGGTCGGCGCTACGCAGGCCACGGAACCAGGCACCGAGCAGCCGGACGATGTCTTTGAAGAAGTACAGCACCGTGGCCGCGATGGCGCCGACCTGGATGATCGCGGTGTACGCCGTGACGGACTTGTCATCCACCGTCAGGCCGAGCAGCTTCTCGGTGATCGTCAGGTGTCCGGTCGAGGAGACCGGGAGGTACTCGGTGAGACCTTCCACGATGCCCAGGATGATCGAGTCGAAGTAGGTCAGATGTTGCACGGCTCTTCTTTCACGTAATTGGGTGTGTCAGTGTCCGGTGGGTCAGTCACCCAGGCCGGACTCGTCCAGAAGCTCAGCCATCGTGCGCACCACGTGCAGACGTTCGTCCAGCGAGGCGCCCTCGGCAGCGATCGTCAGCGTCGTGACACCGGCTGAAGCGTAGCGGCTCAACCTGTCCTTGACCCTGTCGCGTGTGCCGATCAGCGAGGTCTGGTCGATGAAGTCCAACGGCACCGCCGCTGCGGCCTCGCGGTGCTGCTTGGCCAGAAACAGATCCTGGACCTTGGCCGCCGCCGCCTCGAAACCCATCCGGACAGCCAGCGCGTTGTAGAAGTTCTTCTCGCGCGAGCCCATGCCGCCAACGTAGAGCGCACTGTAGAAGCGCAAGGGCGCGGCGGCCGTCTCGAGGTCATCGTTGAAGATCACGGGAACCGTTGGCACGACATCGAATCCGGCCAGACGATCTTCTTCGGTGCCGCGATCGGCCCGTGCCCGCCCGATGCTCAACGAGCTCAAGAGGTCACCCGAGTGCTCCGGGCTGAAGAAGACCGCGAGCCAGCCGTCCCCGATCTCGCCGGCCAGCTCGACGTTCTTTGGGCCAACAGCAGCCAGATAGATGGGCAGATGCTCGCGCACGGGATGGATCGTCATCTTCAGGGCCTTGCCGGGGCCGTCCGGGAGCGGCAAGGTCCAGTGCTTGCCTTGGTAGGCAACGGTTTCCCGGCGGAGCGCCATCCTGACGATATCGACGTACTCACGGGTCCTTCCCAGCGGCGCGTCGAACTTCACGCCATGCCACCCCTCGCTCACCTGAGGCCCTGAGACCCCCAAACCAAGCCGGAAGCGGCCTCCCGACAGTGTGTCGAGGGTGGCGGCGGTCATCGCCGTCATCGCCGGGGTCCGGGCGGGGATCTGCATCACCGCCGCGCCGAGATCGACGTTCTGGGTCAACGCCCCCACCCACGACAGAACGGTTGCCGCGTCGGAGCCGTAGGCTTCGGCGGCCCAGACGACGGAATAGCCGATGCGATCGGCCTCCTGCGCCAGCACGATGTTGTCCGCGTCGTTGCCGGCGCCCCAGTAGCCCAGATTCAACCCAAGTTTCATGTCGGCGAGGCTATCGGCGCGCTGCCGCCATGGGGAGGGCCGGACGCCGCTAACGTACCGAGATATGCAACACAGACGGATGGGACGCTCGGGGCTCTCTGTGTCTCGCCTTGCCCTAGGCACCATGGCATGGGGGGTCGGCACCCCGATCGAGGATGCACGTGACCATCTCAAGACCTACCTGGCGGCCGGTGGAGATTTCGTCGACACGGCTTACGGGTACGGCGACGGCGCCTCCGAGGAGGCCCTCGGCGCAATGCTCGGCGACCTGGTGCCCCGCGAGGACCTCGTCATCTGCACCAAGGCCGGCATCTCCCGCCGGACAGGGACGCGGGTGGTCGACACGTCGCGACGGACGTTGATGCACCAGCTCGAGACATCGCTGAAGCGCATCGGCACGCCCTACGTTGACCTCTGGCTGGTCCACACCTGGAGCGACGACACCCCCCTCGAAGAGACCCTGTCGGCGCTGGAGTGGGCCGTGACCAGCGGGCGGGCACGTTACGTCGGGATCTCGAACTACTCGGGGTGGCAGGCCGCGCACGCCGCGACCTTGATGTCAGCAAGCCGAATCCCTCTGGTAGCAAACGAGATCGAGTATTCTCTCCTCAACCGGTTGCCTGAGGACGAGCTGGCGTCGGCCTCGCAGGTGCTCGGGTTCGGACTGCTCCCCTGGTCGCCCTTGGGTCGTGGTGTCCTCAGCGGGAAGTACCGACACGGCATACCGTCCGACTCACGAGCCGCTTCGCGTGACTTCAGCGGGCTCGCCGGCCTCAACCTGACCGAGGAGGCGGGTCAGATCGTTGACGCCGTGGCCATCGCGGCCCAGGGGATGAACGTCAGCCCTGCCGAGATCGCCTTGGCCTGGGTGCGTGACCGGCCCGGGGTGGTTGCGCCGATCGTGGGCGCGCGAACGACAGCTCAGCTGCGCACGGCTCTGTCGAGCGAGGATCTCGAACTACCCACGGAACTGGTGGAGGCGCTCAACGACGTCTCCGACTGAGCTGCCAGAGGCTCGGGCGTTCAGATTTCGGTCCTGCAGGACGGCTCAGACGCTCTTGGAGGGCTCTTCGTCGTAGTCGCTGTCGTCGAGACCGAGATAGACACCAGCATCGCCATCGTCGTCGGAATGGTCGTCCAGCTCGTCGTCATCTTCGTCTTCGTCCAGCTCTTCGTCTTCTTCTTCATCGCCGTTGTAGATGACGAGCGGGGTCACCTCGCCGAAGGCCTCTAACAACGCGTCGTCGTAGAGGTCGAAGGCGTCGGCGACATCCTGGTAGGCGGCAACGACGCTTGGGTCGTTCTCACCTCGACGTGAGGAACAGGCCTCCAGATGCCTCTCCAGCGAAGCGGTCAAGATGGCCAGCGCAGCACGCGGGTCGGCAGTCATGACTTGAACATAGCCGGTTCCGGGCAAGAATGCCCAGGAGGGTCGAGTGCGAGTTCTAGCACGTCGCGAGGAGCCGCTGCAGGACCCGGGTGCCGAACTCGAGGGAGTCGATGGGCACCCGCTCATCGATGCCATGGAACATGGGGGCGAAATCCAGCTCAGCCGGCAGCCGGAGCGGGACGAAGCCGTAGCCGATGATGCCCAAGGTGCTCAGCGCCTTGTTGTCGGTGCCGGCAGAAAGACAGTAAGGCAGGATCGCCGCGCCGGGGTCCTCGGCCCTCAACGCCCTTTTCATGTCCTCCACCAAGGCCCCGCTGAACGGGGCGTCCAGCGCGATGTCCCGGTGAAGTACCTCGACGCTGACGAACTCGCCCGCAAGCTCCCTGATCGTGGCCATCAGATCGTCCTCGTGGCCCGGCAGGAATCGGCAGTCCAAGGACGCTGACGCGGTCTGCGGTATGACGTTGTGCTTGTAACCGGACGTGAGCATCGTCAAGGCTGCGGTGTCCTGCAGGGTGCCCGTGACCAGACCGCGAACCCCTTTCAGGTGATCCAGGATTGGCTCGGGCGAGCGGTCGTTATACGGGGTGCCGGTGATCTCGCTGACGCCGTCGAGCAGTTGCCGCACGCAGCCGATGTATTCGCGGGGCCACTCATGCGCGTCGATACGTCCGATGGCGGCCGCGAGACGGACGATCGCGTTCTCCTCATTGGGCACCGACCCGTGCCCCGCCCTGCCATGGGCAGTCAGCCGCAGCCACGCGATCCCCTTCTCCGCGGTCTGCAGGAGGTATGCGCGGGTGGGCTGGCCGCTGTTCTTTGCCGGGATGGTGACGCTGAACCCGCCGACCTCGCTGATCGCCTCACTGACGCCCTCGAACACCTCCGGGTGGTTGTCCACGACCCAGTGGCTACCGAGCACTCCCCCGGCCTCCTCATCGGCGAAGAACCCGACCACGACGTCGCGTGGAGGCTTGACGCCAGCTCGCGCGAGCTGGCGGACATTGGCCAGGATCATGGCGTCCATGTCCTTCATGTCCACCGCGCCCCGTCCCCAGATGCAGCCGTCCCGGACCTCGGCCGCAAAGGGATCCACTCGCCAGTCATCGGCGTTGGCCGGCACGACGTCCAGATGTCCATGAACGGCCAGCCCCGGACGGCTCCGATCCGCCCCCTCAATGCGGACGAGGACATTGGCGCGGCCCGGCGCGCTCTCGACGTACAGGGGGTCAAGCCCGACCTCGGTGAGCTCACCCATGACGTACTCCGCACACGCCCGCTCTCCAGGGCCAGAACCGTCGCCATAGTTGCTCGAGTCGATCCGGATCAGATCGCGGCAGATACGGACGGCTTCGGCCTCGGGAGTCAGGGCGTCCGTCATGCGCCTCACCATAGTTGGCGGTTCGGATTCCGGTTGTCCTGCGTGCTATCGTTCCCCCTCGTTGCCGGTGCTCCCACGAGCACCTGCACATCACCTTGTCCGGGTGGCGGAATGGCAGACGCGCTAGCTTGAGGTGCTAGTGCCCTAACGGGCGTGGGGGTTCAAGTCCCCCTCCGGACACGTCCAGGGACACAC
>Ga0209798_10001189_pt1 | contig 15834 bp, 16 predicted proteins | sample DOMMetBare3Fresh_FD_187475 | JGI IMG/M metagenome (GOLD analysis project Ga0209798, IMG submission 187475) | Wetland sediment microbial communities from St. Louis River estuary, USA, under dissolved organic matter induced mercury methylation -... | ecosystem: Environmental > Aquatic >...
GACGATGCCCTCGGGGTGGATGAGGCGATCCAGCGCGTCGAGGGGGCCGTGCACCGGCTCGAACACGCTCGGGGGGACGCCGTCGGGGCAAGCCTCACCGGTCCGGCTGGCGCAGGCCACGAGGCGGCCGGTCCGGTCCACCACCCAGCAGCGGTCGAAGGGGCCGGCGGCGAGCAGCCGGTCCATGGCGATCTGCAGGGCCTCCTGGCCCCCGGGCTCGGCACCCTGCGCGCCGAGCCAGCGGGAGGCCTGGGAGCCGACCGAGGCGGCGATGGCGCTTCCCTCGCGCGCCAAGAGCTCCTGGCCGCGGACGACCTCCCGCCACAGGGCCACCGCGGTGACGCCGCTGGTGGCGAAGATGATCACGCCCGCCACGAGCACGAAGAGCCTGAGCCGGAGTGTCACGCTGGCCTCTCTGCCGATACAATGCCACCCCCATGGCGCGACGGCCCGTACTTTCTAACGCGGTCCTGACCGCCGCCGTGGTCGGCGTGGCCGCCCTCGCCGCCGGGGCGATGCGCCTCAAGACCTTCGTGGACACCGACCCGCGCCTGTGCGCCCAGTGCCACCGGGCGAGCCCCGAGTTCGCGCTGTGGAACAAGGGCAGCCACCGCAGCGTCGCCTGCCAGAAGTGCCACCACAACACGCCGGAGCAGGGGCTGGTCATGCTGCGCTCCTTCCTGGCCGGCAAGCCTCCCGGCGGCGAGGCCGGGCACGGCCAGGTCGAGGTGGGCGCCTGCGCCTCCTGCCACCTGTCCCACGATCCGAGGTGGCCGCAGGTGGGGGGCTCGCGTGGCCACCGCATCCACGTCGAGGGGAAGAAGATCGCCTGTGTCACCTGCCACGCCGCGGGGATGCACGGCTTCGAGCCGGCACAGGCAAGCTGCCAGGGCTGCCACGGCGAGCACGCCATCCGGGCGCCGGGCATGCACCAGCTGCACTGCTTCGCCTGCCACGACTTCCTCTCGGTCGACCCGGGGCTGCGGCCGACCCGGCGCGACTGCCTGCGCTGCCACCGGGCCGAGGGGGTGCTGCCCGCGCGTTTCTCCGACGACGCCCCCATGCAGTTCGCCTGCGGCGCCTGCCATCACCCCCACGCCCGGGCACCCGGCCAGGAGCGGGTCGCCTGCGCGGCCTGCCACCGGGGGATGGCGCAGGCCGGCCTGCACCGCAAGGCGGCCCACCAGTCCTGCAGGGACTGCCACCGGGCCCACCTGTGGAAGAGCGCGCCGGAGGCCTGCGTCGCTTGCCACGCCACGAGCGCGGCGCACGCCGGGGGGCGCGCCTGCTCGGACTGCCACCGCTTCGGCGGGGCGCCGAAGCCGCTCCTCCCGAAGACCTGAGGGGCGCGCTACTTCGGGTCCTGCTCGCCGCGGGTGCGCTCGTACTCGAGCGGGTGCTCCTCCTTCTGCATCTCCACGGTGATGCGGCCCGTGAGCCAGGCCCAGTTCATGGGGAAGATGCTGGGCTTCAGGTGCACGTTGTAGAAGTGCACCACGAAGAGGAAGAGGATGGCGAGCGTCGCCTCCTCGCCGTGGACGATCTGGGTGGCGGTGATGACCCAGTTGGGCAGGATGCGGGCGAACTGGGCGGGGAACCAGAAGACGAAGCCCGAACCGACCATCATCACGATGCCCCAGAACACCGCCCAGTAGTCGAATTTCTCCAGGTACATGTAGCGGTCGAAGCGGGGGCGCTGCTTCGAGAGGCCGAGCATGTAGAGGAGGTTGTCCTTGATGTCGATCGCGTCCTTGGGGCCCGGGAGCATCGACAGGGGCAGCGTCCGCTTCGACGCTTTCACCATCAGATAGACGAGGTGGTACAGGCCCGAGAGCATGATCATCACCGCGGCCACGCGGTGCACGATCCCGGCCCCGTGGGGACCGCCGAAGAGCGCCAGGAACTTCTGCGACGCGGCGATGCGCTCGGCGTTCTGGGCGGCGGAGATGCCGCCGCCGACCACGGCGCCGGCGCCGCGCAGCGGCCAGCCGGTCAGGCCGAGGAGGATGACGCCCGCGAGCATGATCCAGTGCTGGATGCGCTGGTGGAGGTCGAAGCGCAGCACGGTGCGGTGGGCGTCGGCCTCGTCGTGGTCCTCCTTGCGCCGCTGGAGGCGCCGGCGCAGCTCGTAGGCGAAGTCCACCGCCACGTGGAAGGCGAAGAAGAGCAGGGTGAGCGTCGTGAGCCAGGAGAAGGCGACGTGGACGACGTGCGGGACCTTGTGGGTCTCCTGCCAGGGCTTGTGCGCCTGCAGCCCGGCGAAGTTGGCGCTCGAGGCCGAGTGGCACCGGCCGCAGGTCTGGACGCGGGCGTCGCCGTCCCGGGGCGGGTCGCTGAAGAAGACCGCCGAGGCCGGCGCCTTGCCGCCGGCGATGCTCTTGTGGCCGCCCTTCTCGACCTTCCAGGCGTGGCAGTCGGTGCACACCGGGGCGCGGGAGGAGCCGATGGCCACGAGCCGGCCGTGGATCGAGTCCTTGTAGTTGACCGCGACCTCGGCGGAGAGGCCCATGGCCTCGGTGAACTTGGGATCGCCGTGGCAGCGCTCGCAGCGAGTCGACTGGGCCACGTGGTACGCCCGCACGGCGGCCTTGTCGGCCTTGTCGGGATCCGGCTTCACGTCGTGCGGCGACCCGTGGCAGGAGGCGCAGGTCGGGCCGGCGAGCGGCTTCGCCTCGGCGGCGAGCCAGCGGCCGTGCGGTGACGCCTTCAGGTCGTCCCAGACGTCGGCGTGGCAGGCGCCGCAGGCGAGGTAGGCGCGGGGCGCCCCCACCACGGGCTGGCCGTCGAGCGTCTTCGCGCCCGCGAGCTTCGACACCAGGGCTGCCTCGGCCGGGTCGGCGATGGCGGGCAGCTCGTGCGGCCCCGGCGCGGCGTAGCCGGCGTGGCAGTCGGTGCAGGCGAGGTCCCTGTGGACCGACTGGACGAAGTTCGGGACGAACACGCCCTGCTTGCCGGCCCCGTCGCTCTCGCCGGGCTTCTCGACGCCGTGGCAGTCGAGGCAGGCCTGGCTCGCCTCGGGGAGCTTGGGCGCCTCATCGGCTGCGAAGGCGGGAAGCGCGAGAAGGGCTGCGACGGCGAAGAGGAAGGTTCGCATAGGCTCCATGCGAGAATGCAATGGGTGTGCCTCGAACGCCGCAGGATAATCCACGGGCGTTCCGGAACATTGCGCTGGATCAGTTCGGGGGAGGGCCGCAAGCGATGCGCCGCACCGGGCATCTCGGGAAAGCGAATGCGCCGGGACCCGGCCCGGCGCCGAAAAAGGCGCGATCCGGCCCGCGACGTCCGGGCCGGATCGCACGTGGTGGCGGACTCTAGGCGCGGGTCGCCTGCGAATTCTCGGCCTGCGGGGCGGGGAGCAGCACGCCCACCGCGGCGCCGGCCGCGGCGCCGCCGACCGCGAAGAGCGAGCCGACGCCGACGACGCCCATCACCATGCCGAAGACCACCAGCGCGCGGACGGCGAAGGTCGCCTGCACGGGCGTCCCGAAGAGGCCGCCCGCGAGCAGCACGCCGGCGTAGCCGCCGTACAGGAGCGAGGGCAGGAGGCCGAGAGCGAGGAAGAGGGCGAGTCCGACAGCGGCGCCGACGAGCGAGGGGACCTTGCGGTTCATAGCGTTCTCCGTTTCGTTGTTAGGGAGCCGCCACCATGGTCCGGCCGCCCACGGACTGGTACTGCACGGACGCTGCCAACCCGGCGCGCCGTGAATCCGCGGACTTGCGCGCCGGTGCTGTCGGGGATTCCCGACTCGGCGCCGGGAAGGGCCGACAGGGTCATGCCGACAGGCATGGCCCACGGCGCCCGGTCGCGGTGCGGCTCCGGCCGCTCGGTCCTCGCCGCGGCGGGGAGGCCAGGTGCCGCATCGCGCGCCCTCGGTCCCCTCGGTCGCGACGGCGAGAGGCGGGCGATGCACCGTGCTGCTGGCAGCGTCCCAGGCGCGTGCTCGCCGTCGCGCCGACGAGCCCTATGCGCGCTCCGGCAACGCGGGGCGCGTGGCGGCTGCGGAGGCGGCCTGCGCCGCGCCGCGACCGGGCACCTCGCCCCCTTCCCACTTCCGCTCCCGGCGGTCGCGGGCTACGCGTGCGCCGTGACCTGGCGGAGGATGTCCAGCTCCTCGAGCGCCTTGCCCGCGCCGATGACCACCGCGCTGAGCGGGTCCTCGGCGAGGAAGACGGGGAGGCCGGTCTCCTCGCGAAGCAGGGTGTCGAGGTTCTTGAGGAGCGCGCCGCCGCCGGCGAGGACGATGCCGCGGTCGGCGATGTCGCCGGCGAGCTCGGGTGGCGTTCGCTCGAGCGTCACCTTGACCGCCTCGACGATGCCGTTGATGGGCTCGGAGAGGGCCTCGCGGATCTCGGACGAGGTGACGGTCAGCGTCCGGGGCACGCCGGCGACGAGGTCGCGCCCCTTGATGTCCATCGTCAGCTCCTCCTCGGTCGGGTAGGCGGTGCCGATGCCCATCTTGATGAGCTCGGCGGTGCGCTCCCCGATGAGCAGGTTGTACTTGCGCTTGATGTGCTGGATGATCGCCTCGTCCATCTTGTCGCCGGCGATGCGCACCGACCGGCTGTAGACGATGCCGCCGAGCGAGATCACCGCGACGTCGGACGTGCCGCCGCCGATGTCGACGATCATGTTGCCCGAGGGCTCGGTGATGGGGAGCCCCGCGCCGATGGCCGCCGCCATCGGCTGCTCGATGAGGTAGACCTCGCGCGCGCCGGCGCTCTCCGCCGCCTCGCGCACCGCGCGCTTCTCCACCTCGGTGATGCCCGAGGGGATCCCGATGATGATGCGCGGCCGGGCGAAGGTCTTGCGGTTGTGCGCGGTCTGGATGAAGTACTTCAGCATCGCCGCCGTGATCTCGAAGTCGGCGATGACGCCGTCCTTCATGGGCCGGATGGCGACGATGTTGCCCGGGGTGCGCCCGAGCATCTCCTTCGCCTCCTTGCCGACGGCAAGCACGCGCTTGGTCCCGCGCGAGTCCTGCTGCACCGCCACCACGCTGGGCTCGTTCGACACGATGCCCATGCCCCGGATGTAGATGAGGGTGTTGGCGGTCCCCAGGTCGATCGCGAGATCGCGGGACATGATGTTGTGGAGCCAGTCAAGCACGGGCGGCGGGACTATAGCAGGGCGCGAAATGTGATCAATGCCGTTGCGGACTTAGCTGGGGCAGCGCCGCCGGGGTGGGGGCGTGGGGGAGCCTTCTCCACACGAGGCGCGTCCCCGCATCCGGGGCTTTGGCGCGAGGCCGGATCGCGCTACTCTGCGCGCAACTGCAGATGTCCGAACCCGCCGTCATTCCGCTCCGGACCCCCTGCCCCAACTGCGGTTACCTGGCGGACGCCAGCGCCGGCGTGGCCAACTTCTGCCCGAAGTGCGGCGCGGACGTCCGGCTCGCGACGCCGCCTCCCCCGCCGGAGGGGGAGGAGGAGGAGGAGCGCACGCTGACGCAGGCGCTGGTCGGCCAGGTCATCGCCGACCGCTACCGGCTCATCGCCCTGCTCGGCGAGGGCGGCATGGGGGCGGTCTACAAGGCCGAGCACATCCGCATGGGCAAGGCGCTCGCGGTGAAGCTCCTGCGCGGCTCCTTCGCCCGCGAGCCCGGCGCCGTCGCCCGGTTCCGGGCCGAGGCCCAGATCGTCTCGCGCCTCTCCCACCCGCACACCATCGCGGTCTTCGACTTCGGCGAGATGGCGTCGGGGGACGGCTTCTACCTCGCCATGGAGTACGTGCCGGGAAAGGACCTGTCCACCGTCCTGCGCGAGCAGCGGAAGCTCCCCGAGGCGAGGGCGGCGGCCATCGGCGAGCAGCTCCTCGGCTCCCTCGCCGAGGCCCACGACGCCGGCATCGTCCACCGGGACGTCAAGCCCGGCAACGTGATGCTGATGGAGAGCCGGTCCGGCGAGGACTTCGTGAAGGTCCTCGACTTCGGCATCGCCAAGCTCCGCGACGCCCCGGGCTCGACGAGCGAGACCTCGGTGGGCGCCATCATCGGCACCCCGAACTACCTCTCTCCCGAGCAGGCGCGCGGCGAGCCGCTCGACGGCCGCGCCGATCTCTACTCGGTGGGCGCCCTTCTCTACGAGCTCGTCTCCGGGCGCTGCCCCTTCGTGGCCGCGAACCCGATGGCGGTGGTGTCGGCCCACCTCTCCGACAAGCCCAAGCCGCTGCGGGAGCTCGTCCCGGAGGTTTCCCCGGCCTTCGCCGCCGTGGTCCACAAGGCCCTCGAGAAGAAGCCGGCCGACCGGTTCGAGTCCGCCGACGCGATGCGAGACGCGCTGCTCGGCATCGGCGAGCCCACGCCGGCGCGCATCGCGGAGACGATGCCGATCCCGGACGTGACGGGCGAGCTTCGCATCGCCAACCGCCAGGACTTCGCCGAGTTCGAGCGGCAGATCGACGCGTTGAAGCGCAGCCGCGTGGCCGCCCCGGTCACCGTGCTCTCGCTCCTGCTCGTCGCCGGACTCGTCGCCTGGCGCTGGGCCGACGTCTACGGCTTCATCCGGGACCGCATGCCGAGGCTGGCCGGGGCGCTGCCCGCCTCCTTCCGGCCGGCGGACCTCTACGACGGCGAGGAGCACGAGCCCAACGACACGCCGGCGCAGGCGAACCCGCTCCCGATCCCGCCCGGGGCCGACGGGCGCCGTGGCGGCGGCGTCGCGGCCATGCGCGGCCACATTGGGGCCAAGATCTCGGACGTGACCGGGGACGTGGACGTCTACCGCATCGAGGTTCCGCTGGTCGACCGGCCCCTCGCGCTGCACGCGGAGTGGAGCGGGGAGAAGCCGGGCGAAGGCATCCGCGGCCTCGACGTGGCGCTCACGCTGAACCGCGACCGCGGCGGGGACGGCTCGCGCCGATCGGCTCCGCTCATCGCCAGCGTGGACCGCGGCGGGCCGGGGAGGCCCGAGGAGCTCGTCGCCGCCGTCGGCCCCGGGACCTACTACCTCGCGGTGCGCGAGAAGCACCCGGAGGAGCAGCCGCCGGTGGAGAAGCCCACCGACCGCTACACGCTGCGGGTGTGGCTCGCCGAGTCCCGGCCCGGCGAGGAGATCGAGCCCAACGACGCGCCGGATTCGGTCGAGCACCGCGAGGTGCGCTACCGCGAGTGGCGCGCCCTGGCGGAGCGCAACCCGCTCGGCGAGGGGCGGGCCATCCACGGCACCACCTCCACCGAGGACCCGGACACCTACTCGCTCGCCCCGCGCGGCGCGGCCGACGTGCCCGAGGTGGCGGCGGTCGTTCCGGAGCAGCGGCTCGCCGTCTCCGCCTGGCTGTGGGTGCCCGACGAGGTGGACCTGGCGCCGGCTAGGCCCAAGGACCGGGTCCGGTTCGAGAAGGCGGGCGAGGGGGCGCCCGGCGAGGTGATCTTCGTGAAGCTTCCCTCCGCGCCGCGGGCCGACGCGCCGTTCCTCCTGCAGCTCCGGGGCGCGAAGGGGGAGGGGCGCTACGACGTCGTCGCGCTCGGCCCGGGCAGCTCGTCCGGGCCGGCGGTGCTGCGCCTCCTCGAGGCGCTGGAATCGGACGGGCGCGCCACCCAGGCGCTCGAGCTCGCCGCCGGGTTCGCGCGGCTCGAGCGCGGCTCCTCGGCACGGACCGACGTGCTGCTCGCCGCCGGCAAGCTCGCCGAGCGCCTGGCGGTCGGGGCGAAGCCGGATCTGGTGAAGCAGTGCGAGCGGGCCTCCCAGCTCCTCGGCGACCCGATCTTCGAGGCCACGGGCAGCCGGGTGCGCTACGCCGGGGCCTTCGAGGCGCTGGTGGAGGGCCAGGGTCGGCTCGCCGAGGAGGCGAGCTTCCGGCTCATCATGCGCGCCTCGCCCTGCGGCCCAGGCGACGTGGCCCGCCGCGCGGGCTTCTTCCTGCAGCGCCACCCCGGCTCGAGCTTCGCCCCCGAGGCGCGCCTGTGGCTGGCGCGCGCCGAGGAGGAAGCCTACTGGCGCGGCGGCGGCAAGGACGCGCTCCGGCGGGCGGTGGACGCCTACCAGGCGGTCGCCAAGGGCAAGGGCGAAGGCGCTGCCGAGGCGAGGAAGCGCCTCAATGCCCTCCAGACCCGCAAGCCGCAGCGACCCGCATCGCCGCGGGTCGTCTGCCGGTAGGGCGGGGGCTCGTGCTCGTCCCCCGCCGCCGGCCCGTCAGGCCTCGGCCTCGACCTTCACCTTCACCTTGCCCACCACCTCGTGGTGGAGCTTCACCGGCACCTCGAAGTCGCCCAGGGTCTTGATGGGCTCTGCGAGGTCGATGGAGCGGCGGTCGACGGAGAGGCCCCGCTGGGCGAGCGCCTCGGCGAGGTCGATGGCGGTGACCGAGCCGAAGAGCTTGTCCTGCTCGCCCGACTTGCGCCTGAGCGTGAGCGGCGTGTCGGAGAGCCGCTTCGCGAGCGCCTCGGCGCTGGCCTTCGTCTTCGCGGCCTTGGCCGAGGCCACCGCCTTCTGGTGCTCGATCTCGCGGATGTTCTTGGGGTTGGCCACCACGGCCAGGCCGCGGGGCAAAAGGTAGTTCCGCCCGTAGCCCGGCTTCACCTCCACGAGCTCGCCGCCGCGGCCCAGGTTCTCGACGTCTTCCCGCAGGATGACCTTCATCGCGTGTCTCCTCAGGCGCTGGCGACGGTGTAGGGCAGGATGGCGAGGACCCGGGCCCGCTTGATGGCGGTCGCGACCTCCCGCTGGTGCTTGGCGCAGTTGCCGCTGATGCGCCGCGGGATGATCTTGCCGCGCTCCGTCAGGAAGTACTTGAGCTGGCCCTGATCCTTGTAGTCGACCTTCAGGTTCTTGTCGGCGCAGAAGCGGCAGACCTTGCGGCGGCCGAAGCCGCGCCGTCCGCCCATCTCCTCGCCGCCGCGGTCCCCGCGCTCGCCGCGATCGCCGCCGCGGCCGCCCTCCCGGCCGCCGTCGCGGTCTCCGCCGCGGTCTCCGCCGCGGCCGCCGTAGCCTCCACCGTAGCCTCCACCCATCTTCGAACCACCCATGTCAGGACGCGCCATGGCCTACTCCTCCCCTCGATCGTCCTCGGCGGCCTCGCCGAAGACCTCGCGCTCGCCGAACTCGCCGCGCTCCTCGCGCGGGCGCTCCTCCTCGACCGGCGCCACCTTGACGTCGGCCTCGACCTGCCGCGCATCGAAGTCCACGTCGTCCGCGAGGCGGACCGACTGGAACTTGGTCACGGTGTCGATCATCTTGAGGTTGCGCTCGAGCTCCTGCACCAGGCCCGGCTTGCCGATGTACAGGCAGTGCATGTAGAGGGCCTTCTGGTTCTTCGACACCGGGAAGGCCGTCTTGCGCTTTCCCTGGTTCGTGAACCGGATGACCTTCCCGCCCTCGCGCGACACCACGCCGCGCAGGCGCTCCTTGATCTCCTCCACCTGATCGTCGGGCGTTTCCGCCTTGAGCAGGTAGATGGTCTCGTATTCGCGCACCAGACGCTTCTGGGCTTCCGCCATTCGTCACTCCCCTCGGTTTCACAGCGGCGGTTCGCCCGCCGCGAGGAGCTGCGTCCACTTCGCCCCGGGGCCCCATGCCCCGGCGCGCTGCTACTCCGCCGCCGTCCGGCGGCGGTTGAACTGGTTCATGGCCTTCACCGGCCCGAGCTCCACCACCATCCGCGCCGCCTCCGCCGCCCACTCCACGCAGGCGGCGAGCTCCTTCTCCTCGCCCTTCTGGAACCGGCCCAGCACGTAGTCCGCCGGGTCCATCGCCGGCGGCGGACGGCCCACCCCCACGCGCACCCGGGGGTACTCGGGCGAGCCGAGGTGGGCGTTGAGGCTCCTCAGCCCGTTGTGGCCGCCGTGGCCGCCGCCCACCTTCACCTGCACGCGGAAGGGCTCGAGCTCGAGGTCGTCGTGGACGACCACCAGGTCCTCGAGCCCCACCTTCCAGTAGCGCAGGGCGGGCCCGACCGACTCGCCGGAGTGGTTCATGTACGTCTGCGGCTTCAAGATCCAGACCTTCTCCCCGCCGACCTTCGCCTCGGCGATCTCGGCGGCGAACTTCGCGACGGTGAACGCGGCACCGTACCGGCGCGCCACCTCGTCGGCGACGAGGTACCCGACGTTGTGCCGGGAGCGCGCGTGGTCGGGGCCGGGATTGCCAAGGCCGACGAGCAGCTTCAAGGGCCGGCCTTACTTCTTCCTCTCGCCCTTGCCCTCCGGGCCCTTGGCCGGGGCGGCTCCCTTGGCCGGGGCGGCGCCCTTGGCCGGAGCGCCCGCGGCCGGAGCCGCGCCCGCGGCCGGGGCGGCGCCCGGGGCGCCGGGAGCGCCCGGGGCCGGAGCGGCGCCCGGGGCGCCGGGAGCGCCGGGAGCGCCGGGGACGGCGGCGACGCCCTCCGCGCCGGGAACGGCCGCCGCGACGGGAGCGACGACCTCCTCCTTCTCGGGCACGGCGACGAAGGCGACCACGTAGTCGGTGGCGTACTTGAACTTGCAGCCCTCGGGGGCCTTCACCTCGGAGATGTGGATCGACGTTCCGATCTTGAGGTCCGTGACGTCCACCTCGATCTGCGCCGGGATCCTGCCCGGCAGCGCCTCGAGCACCACCTCGTGTGTGGCGATGGAGAGGATGCCGCCCGCGGTCACGCCCTCGGCCTTCCCGATTGTGACCACCGGGACCTCGACCTTGACGGGCTTGTCGAGGGCCACCTCGAGGAAGTCCGCGTGCAGGAGGCGCCGGCTCACCGGGTCCACCTGGTAGTCCTTGAAGAGGACGCTCTTCTGGCCGCCCTCCAGCGCCAGGGTGATGACGGTGTTGAACTTGAGGGGCGTCGCGAGGGCCTTCTCGATCGCGGCGGGGTCGACGGCGATGGGGGCGGACTCGCCCTTCTTGCCGTAGACCACCGCGGGGATGAGGCCCTTGGCGCGGAGGCGGCGGGCAGGGCCCTTGCCCTTGCCCTCGCGCTTCTCTGCGGCCACGACGTTGGTCGATACGGATTCTGCCATGATCTCCTCCCAGCGGACTCGCCGAGGCCTTCGAGGCCTTTCCGGTCGAGGGGCCGGTGGCGGATTGCCCCGGCCCTGGGTCGTTCCTCGAATGGAGCGCGGGATCTAGCGGGAAACGCCGGGCGCGTCAAGGGCTTGCCGCGCGGGCGGGCCGCCCCGCTAGACGAACAGGCTCGAGAGCGAGTCCGACCCGTGGATGCGGCGAACCGCCTCGGCGAGAAGCCTCGCCACCGAGACCGTGCGGATCTTGGCGCAGGCGGCGGCCGCGGGAGACAGTGCGATGGTGTCGGTCACCACCACCTCCTCGAGCGGGCTCTTCACGATCCGCTCCACGGCCGGGCCGGAGAGCACGGCGTGGGTGGCGTAGGCGAAGACCCGCGAGGCGCCCTCGTCCACGAGTGCGTTCGCGGCCTGGGTGAGCGTGCCGGCGGTGTCGATCATGTCGTCGAGGATCACCGCCACCTTGCCCTGCACCTCGCCGACCACGTTCATGATCTCGGCCACGTTGGGCTTGGTGCGCCGCTTGTCGATCATGCCGAGGGTGGTGCCGAGCCGCTTCGAGTAGGCGCGGGCCCGCTCCACTCCGCCGGCGTCCGGGGAGACGATGACCACGTTCTCGGCGTGGCCGTCGAAGCGGCGGCGCATGTGGTCGAGCATCACCGGCGCGGCGTAGAGGTGGTCGAAGGGGATGTTGAAGAACCCCTGGATCTGGCCGGCGTGCATGTCCATGGACACGACCCTCGTCACCCCCGCAGCCTCGATGAGGTCGGCGACGAGCTTCGCGGTGATGGGGCTGCGGGAGGCCACCTTCCGGTCCTGCCGGGCGTAGCCGTAATACGGGATGACGGCGGTGATGGAGCCGGCCGACGAGCGCTTGAGCGCGTCGGTCATGATGAGCAGCTCCATCAGGTTCTGGTTCGCGTCGGGAGAGGTGGACTGGACGATGAAGGTGTCGCACCCGCGGACGTTCTCGCCGATCTCCACCTGGATCTCGCCGTCGGAGAAGCGCGCCACCGTGGCGGCGGAGAGCGGCCGGCCCAGGTGCTCGCACACCGCGCGCGCGAGGGGGGGGTTGGAGTTGCCGGCGAAGACCTTGTAGCCATTGCCGTTGCCGCTCGCCATGACCGCAGCCTCCGTGGCGGGGCCCTCGAGGCCCCGCGCCAAGACGTTCGGTGAGTCCACGCCGCCCCCGCGCGACGCGCTACCTTATACCCGGATGGTCTGTCAGCCGTCGACGGCCGCCCTGGACGCGTGGGCCTTCGGACCCTCGGGACCGTCGGTCACGGTGGCGTCCTGGGCCGGCCCCTTCTTCAGCTCGCGTTCGTACTCGGCGAGGATCACCTTCTCCATCCGCTCCCGCGTCTCCGAGTTGAGCGGGTGGGCGATGTCCTTGAAGGTGCCGTCCTTGCGCCGCTTGGCCGGCATGGCGATGAACAGGCCCGTGGTTCCGTGGATCACCTTGAGATCGCGCACCACGAAGCAGCGGTCGAGCGTGATGGTGACGTAGGCCTTCAGCTTCTCCTCGTTGACCGGGAAGACGCGGACCTCGGTGATTTCCATGACGAGACCCCTGGCTGCCGCCGAAGCGTTCGGACCAGGAACGCATCCACCGCTTCACCTCGGTCCCGCTCCGTCATGGCGCGCATCGCGGCGCGGGCCGCGCTTCGGCTTTCGAACAGGCCGAACACCGTCGGACCACTTCCGGACATTATTACGCCCGTCGCCCCGTGCGCTTCAAGACGCCCCCGGATGGCGCGGAGCGCCGGATACCGCTGGAAGCACGGCGCCTCGAGGTCGTTCGCGAGGTCGGCGGCCCGGAAGGGTCTCGCGCGCCTCCGCGGAGTCCCGGGAACGCGACCCGAACGGGATTCGTCGAGCCAGCGATAGGCATCGCCCACCCGGATCGCGAGCGCCGGGTCGCGCGGGTGGACGAGGACGACGTGCAGGGCCGGCACGCGCGCCGGGCGCAGCCGCTCGCCGCGGCCCCGCGCCCAGGCGGCGCCCGGCCCGAGGAAGAAGGGGACGTCCGACCCGACCTCGAGCCCCGCCTCGCCGAGCGCCCGCGCGTCCCGGACGCGGTAGGCGCGGGCGAGACAGCGCAGGACCGCGGCGGCGTCGGAGCTGCCCCCGCCGAGCCCGGCGGTGACCGGGATGCGCTTCCGCACCCGCACCTCGATCCGGTCGGCGATTCCGAAGCGGCGCCGGAAGGCCTCGGCGGCGCGCGCGGCCAGGTTCCCGGGGCCGTCGAGGTCGGGGCGGTCCGGGCAGCGGCACGTCACCGGGCCGGGTCGCCCCTCGAAGACCCGCACCTCGACGCGGTCGGCGAGATCGAGCGGCACCAGGAGGCTCTCGATGTCGTGGTAGCCGTCGGCGCGGAGCCTCCCCACCCTCAGGACGAGGTTCACCTTGGCCGGGGCGAGCGTCGCGAGCCGCAGCATGGCCACGCGTATACCACGCGACGTTCACCCGGCGATCGGCCCGGCCTTGCCCTTCGCCGCCCGGAGGTAATCGGCGGGCGCGAGGACGAGCTCGCCGCCGAGGACGCCGGCCGAGACGCCGATGACGTCGTTGAGGAGCGCGCTGTCGTCGAGGAACACCGGCAGCTCCTTCCGGGAAGCCAGCGCGGTGACGGCGCCGCGGACGTAGCCGGTGAGCGGCTGGACCTCCTTGAGCGGCACCACCTCCACGCCCTTGTCGCCCGCGAGGCGGGCCAGCGCCTTCAGGTCGAGCTTCCCCGCCACCGGCAGGACGGCGAAGAGCGGGCCGGTCCGTTCCCCGCGCAGGACGATGGTCTTGAAGATCCGCTCGGGAGGCATCGAGAGCTCGCGCGAGAGCCGCTCGGCCGAGAGGTCCTCGGCGTCGGGCCGGTAGGAGTGGATCTGGTAGCGGATCCCCAGCCGGTCGAGGAGCCGGGCGGCGTTGGTCTTCGCGGCCACGCCCCGATCCTCGGGCCGGCGGACCGCGGGCGCAAGCGCGGCGGCGCCTGCCCCGCCCGCCGCACATTTGGGCTGGGGCATCGGGGGGAGAGGGCGCTATGCTGCCTCCCCATGCTCGATCGGCTCTACGAGGACGTCCCCTTCCGGCTCCCGGAGATCGAGCACCGCTACGGCCCGAACGTCCACCTGCTCGCGAGCCCGTTCCTCCTCGGCCGGCTCGCGAAGCTCTGCGCCCAGGGGACCGTGCAGCCGGAGGTGAACCGGCTCGTCGAGCTGCTCTACCGCTCCATCCTCGAGCTGGTCCTCGCCGCCGAGTTCCCGCGCCGCCGCGTGTCGGTGAAGACGCGGATGATCGCCTCGACGCCGGCAGCGGTCTTCGAGGGGCAGGTGCTCGACCCGGAGACGCGGGCGGTGACGGTGAACATCCTCCGCGCCGGGGCCCTGCCGTCGCAGGTGGCCTACGACCTCCTCAACGTGACGCTCAACCCGGCCCTGGTCCGCCAGGACCACATCATCATGAGCCGCATGCTCGGCGAGAGGGAGGAGGTCGTCGGCGCCGGCATCGGCGGCATGAAGATCGGCGGCGACGTGGACGGGGCCTTCCTGCTCTTCCCCGACCCCATGGGCGCGACCGGGGGCTCGCTGGCGCTCGCCATCGACACCTACAAGAGGAAGGTGCCGGGCCGCCCGCGCAAGATCCTGTGCCTGCACCTCATCGTCACGCCCGAGTACCTGCGGCGCATGACGAAGGAGCACGCCGACGCCGTGGTCTACGCCATCCGGCTCGACCGCGGGCTCTCGCCGCCGGAGGTGATGGGGACGGTCCCGGGAACGCTCTGGGAGAAGGAGCGGGGCCTCGACGACCACCAGTACATCGTGCCCGGCGGCGGCGGCTTCGGCGAGCTCCTCAACAACGCCAATGTCTAGAGCGCATCCCACGACCTCCGGCCGTAGCGAGGCGAAGCAGTCCGCCGCCCGCAGGCAGGAATGCTTCGCCGCAGCAGGCAGGGGGTCGTGGGATGCGCTCTGAGCTCGACGGCGAGAAGGTGGAGGTGCTCATCCCGGCCGAGGCCGTCCGGGATCGCGTGGCCGCGATCGGGGCCCAGATCGCCCGCGACTACGCCCGCAAGCCCCTCTGCCTCGTCGGCGTCCTGAAGGGCAGCTTCGTCTTCATGGCCGACCTCATGCGGGCCATCGACCTCCCGCTCACGCTCGACTTCATCGGCATCTCGTCCTACGTCGGGACCCAGACGAGCGGGGTGGTGAAGATCACGAGCGACCTCACCCGTCCCATCGAGGGCAGGCACGTCCTCATCGTCGAGGACATCGTCGACACCGGCCTCACCATGCGCTACCTCCTCGACAACCTCGCCACCCGCCGGCCCGCCAGCATCGAGGTGTGCGCGCTCCTGGTGAAGCCGGCGCGCGCCCGCGTCGCCATCCCGGTGCGCTACAGGGGATTCGAGATCGGGGACGAGTTCGTGGTCGGCTACGGCCTCGACCACGACGGCCGGCTCCGCAACCTCCCCTACATCGGGGTCGTCCGAGGCTAGGAGATCATGGAAGCGGAACAGACCGGGACTGCCAAGGCCAAGGCGCCGCGACCCCACTCTCCGGGCAGGCAGCTCCTCGCCTGGGCCGCCATCCTGGGCCTCGGCGCCCTGGTCTTCTGGCTCGCCTCCGAGCGCAACGCCCGCCAGTGGTTCCTCGTCCCCGAGGACGGTGAGCTGGTGGTGAAGAAGGGCATGCCCTTCCCCGCAGGCCGCGCCCGCTTCAAGACCGACGATCCGCAGCTGGCCCAGACCTATGCACCCGTGAAGCCACCCCCGGGAACCCCCGCCCCCGGCGAGCGGGCCTTCGACGACCGCGCCGCCCTCGACCAGGCCCTCTACGACCTCCTCTCGCGCTGGGCGCGCGACGACATCGCGACCGAGAAGCCCGAGCTCGTCGCCCGCGGCCTCGCCTGGGTCGCC
>Ga0209798_10001190_pt1 | contig 15828 bp, 12 predicted proteins | sample DOMMetBare3Fresh_FD_187475 | JGI IMG/M metagenome (GOLD analysis project Ga0209798, IMG submission 187475) | Wetland sediment microbial communities from St. Louis River estuary, USA, under dissolved organic matter induced mercury methylation -... | ecosystem: Environmental > Aquatic >...
TACCTCGTGCGCTTCAGTGATCATGTCCGGGTAGTGCAGGTCATTGACGATATCGGAGAGTGGACGCCCCACATCACCCGGCAGCAGTTTGAACAGTTTATCCGTACCGGAGGTGAAACGCCGGATATGAAGCTGGTTATCAAGGAAGATGGTGACTATTTCCGTGCTGTTGAGCAGATTCCGCATGTCGTCGCTCACCCGCGATAGTTCATCCATTTTGGAGGCCTGTTCGGCGTTGACCGACTGCAGTTCTTCATTCATCGACTGCATCTCTTCCCGTGAAGTGGTCAGTTCTTCGTTGGTGGACTGCAACTCCTCGTTGGTGGACTGCAGCTCCTCATTGGTGGATTTCAGTTCTTCCTGGGACGATTGCATCTCCTCACGGGTAGTCTGGATTGTTTCCCGCAGCTGCTGAAGTTCCTGCTCCAGATCATTGACCCGTGCATTTTCGGAGGAGAGTGAGCGGGAACTGCCGCGCACCTTTTTCTCCAGCGGCGTGGCCACGTCATTAAAGACAATCATGACCATGCCACGCAGCGCTTCCGGTTGTTCGATTGCCTGTACCGTTATATCCACATGCTGTGTGCTGCCGTTGGTTCCGACCTTGAGGTTCCTTACGGTTATCGTCTCTTTTTGGCGGAGTGCCTTTTGAAAGGCACTTCCCAGCTCAAAACTGAGCCCTTCGCGGGTCATGGCAAAGATGTTCCAGTTGGCCTTACCGGCTGCCGGTTCCAAGTATTTTCCGGTGCGCCCGCTGATATAGAGGATGTCCCCCCTGTCATTGGTCAATACTGCCGGCGGGGAAAAATGCTGCAGGAGCAGTTGGTCGGCAAGAGTCTGAATGTTGGGAACCGGCTTCAAGGGCTGTACCTCCATCGAATCTCCCGTCAGAGCGGGGGTAAATGAGGCGGGAAACGCCACCATTTCTGACCGTAACAGCGATGCATTCCGTTGAAAGAGTCTCGACTTGATGTGCAGCGGTGTAAAGAGGTCACTGAACACGTTGATGGTTTCCGCACTTCCCAGAAACAGGACTCCGCCCGGCAACAGGCTGTAGTGAAAGAGCGGGATGAGTTTTTTCTGCAGTTCGGGAGTCAGGTAAATCAGGAGATTGCGGCAGATCAGAAGATCCAGCTTGGTAAAGGGAGGATCCATGATGATGTTCTGGGTTGCGAAGGTCACCATCTCGCGAATCTCTTTTCCGACCCGGTATCCGCTACCATCCTTGATGAAAAAGCGTTTCAGCCGCTCGGGAGAAATATCGGCAGTGATATTGGCCGGATAGCTCCCCTGCCGGGCCCGGTCGATGGCGTCCTGATCAAGATCCGTGGCAAAGATCTGCAGGGTGAATTTTTCCGCCGGCTTGACCTGTTCCAGCGTTTCCATGAAGGTCATGGCCAGGGAATAGGCTTCTTCCCCGGTTGAACACCCCGCCGACCAGGCGCGCAGACAGCCGCCGGACGGGTGGCTCTTCAGCAACGCCGGTATGACCATGCTCCGGATCTGTTCCCATCCCTCCGAATCACGGAAAAAGCTGGTAACTCCGATCAGCAGTTCCTTGAAGAGTAGTTTCACCTCCTGGGAGTTCTCCTGCAGATAGCGCACATAGGAGGCGATCCTGTCGATCTGGTGAATACTCATGCGCCGTTCGATGCGCCGGTAGACCGTGTTCTTCTTGTACAACGAGAAGTCATGGCCGGTCTTTGCCCGCAACAGGATAAAGACTTTCTCCAGTGCGCTTTGATCCTTCTCTCCCAGAGGTTCTTCGGTCTTGGTGAGAACAATGGCATGCCGGAGATAATCCAGGATCTTTCCCGGCAACTGTTCCACCGGGGCGATCAGGTCGGCCAGACCGGCATGAATGGCGCTCCGCGGCATGCTGTCGAATCGGGCCGTGGCAGGATCCTGCACCAGCACCATGCCACCTTTTTCCTTGATGGCCCGCAGACCAAGTGTGCCGTCCGATCCCATACCGGAGAGGATGACGCCAATGCTGTTTTCCTGACGGTCTTCGGCCAGAGAGCGGAGGAACAGATCGATCGGGAGACGCAGGCCGCGCGGCGCTGTCGGCTCGAACAGGTGGAGCACACCGTGCAGAATCGACATGTCCGTATTGGGGGGAATGACATAGACGCAGTTCGGCTTGACCGGCATGCGGTCGGTTACCTGGTGAACCTCCATCCTGGTGACGCGCTGAAGCAGTTCGGGCATGATCCCCTTGTGGGTCGGGTCCAGGTGTTGAACGATGACGAAAGCCAGGCCGCACCCCGCCGGAACGTTGCTGAGGAACAGTTCCAGCGCTTCCAGCCCACCGGCCGACGCCCCGATGCCGACAATCGGGAACGGACTGTTTTTTGTATTGAGCTTGTGTTGATCAGCAGGAGATGATTCCTGTTGCGCCCCTGGTATTGTTGGTTTTTTTTGTTTGTTCATGCGGACAGACTAGCAGGATTTCACTGCATTTACTAAAGATTATTTTACGGCATATGCATGTGGGGGGATAATCGGGCAAATTTCGGGAGGGGGTAGAAACCCGGATAAAAAAAAGAGTCCCCGGCAGTTGCCGGGAACTCTTGATTTTTTATGGTGCCGAAGACTGGACTCGAACCAGCACACCCTTGCGAGCACAAGAACCTGAATCTTGCGTGTCTACCAATTCCACCACTTCGGCACAAGGGATTTCCTGTTTACCACTATCAGACTTCAGATGCAAGAAAAAAATTACCTGCCCTGCATTTTTTCTCTGCCGCCGTGTTGCTGCAGCTGAATATTTTTTTCGCAGCGGAGCGTGCGACATCTTGGCACTACTGATGCAAAACACTGGTTACTGCAATCTTCCATGGGGGTACCTGATATGCCAACTGTTCTGATCTGTGATGATAAACCTGAAATCAGGGAAGACCTGAAAGCCAAATTACATCTGCTCGGCATGCAGAACATTCTTGAGTGCGATGACGGAAAAAGAGCCGTAGAGCTGGCACTTGGCAGTTTTCCTGACCTGGCGATCTTTGATGTAAAAATGCCGAAAATGGATGGCATTACGGCTGCCGGCGAGATCAAGAAAAAACTGAAAATACCGATTGTGCTGCTAACCGGCTGCTATGATCACGAGACAGTAAAGCGGGCAGCGGCAGTCGGAATTGCCTCTTTTTTAACCAAACCGCTACGGGAGCAGGATCTGTTGCCAGCCATCGAGCTTGCCTTTGCCCATACCAACCAGATCGAAGAACTGAAGGAAAAGATCGAAGATCTCAAGGAAACCATTGAAAATCGTAAAACGATTGAAAAGGCCAAAGGATGCCTGATGGAGCGGCAACACCTTTCGGAAGCAGATGCCTATCGTACCATGCAGAAAATGGCGATGGATAACCGTAAAAGCTTGCGCCAGGTTGCCGACGCTCTCCTGAAGCAGGGGTGAGGCGCGCCCCGGCAGATCGCAAGATCATGCTGTTGCGGCGCCCGCCGGCGCCAGCGTCGCAACTGAAAGCTGCCCGGCGCCATAATAATCACGCATCAGCGCATGCAGCCGCTCCTCCAGCGCTGCTTCATCACCCCCCTGCAGTTCCTGGAACAAATCTTGTGCAATCTCGCCAAAAGCACTGAACAGACCGGGATCAAAATGGATCCCGGCCTCAGCCGCCATAATCTCCATGGTACGTTCGAACGGCAGCGGCTCCTTATACGGTCTCTTTGAGGTCAGGGCATCGAACACATCCACGATCGCAAATACCCGTGCATTCAGCGGAATCTGATCACCTCGCAAACCATCCGGATAACCGCTGCCGTCATATTTTTCGTGATGATGGAGGATGATTTCCCCGGCATCATGCAACCACTGATAGGAGCGGATGATGTCATTGCCATGGGTGACATGAGTCTTCATGATCTCGAACTCCCGGTCCGTCAGCTTCCCCGGCTTAAGCAGGATGGCATCGTTGATCCCGATCTTGCCGACATCATGCAGGAAAGCTCCCTTGATGAGACAACGCAGCTGATCGTCATGCAAGCCGATCTTTTTACCCAGGCGAATGGCATAGTTGGTAACCCGGTAATTATGGGAGTTGGTATCGCTGTCCCGCTTGGCAATCGCGCTGCCAAGCACTTCGATCATGCCGATGTTTGACACCATCAGCTGTGACAAGGCCTGTTCCAGCTCGATTTTCCTGTTCTGCAGATCTACCACCAGCCGTTCCAATCGCTCCTGGCTTGCCTCCACCTTGACCACCATCATACCAAACGCCTCTGCCAACGCCACGATATCCTCCGGATATTCACCTTCCCGGGTAAGACTAAAGATCGTATTGATTTGCCCATAATCCCCCTGGGAAACCTGGTGTGTGGCGTCAGTCAGACATTTGATCAGTTTATGATGGGGTGTCTTTGTCATACGTACCTCGTGATCCCCTTCTGTTGTCACAATCTCACCCATTAATTGACGGCATTTTATTGCCGGTGGTATAGTGCCACGCAATATCGCAATCCCAGCACAACGTTTTAAGAGAAGGAACCATGACCATGACCAAGCTAATGATCTTTTGTTTCGTCGCTCTGCTGGCTTGCACGACAGCGGCACGGGCTGAAAAACTGACCATCGGCGCAGGAGCAGCACCGACCGAGAACATCCTGAAACCGGTTGAAACACCCTTTGAGAATGCAACCGGGATCGATCTTTCAATTTTTGCCAGCGGCCCCCGGCAAGCCTTTATCGATCTTGAGCGGGGGACTATCGATGCAGCTGCGGCCGGCCTCTCGTTCAAGGACTGGCTGGTTCTGATGCAGAATGAAGGAGTAGCCATCGTCAATCCTGAAGCATATCAGCCGGTTGTCATCGGCCAGGACAAGGTTGTCGTGATCGTGCACAAGGAGAACCCGGTTACCGGACTCGACAAGCAGCAACTGAAGGGGATCTTCAGCAGAAAAATCACCAACTGGAAGGAGGTGGGGGGGAAAGACACACCCATCCTGGTTATTTGGGGCGAATTCATCCAGGGAACCAACTTCATGTTCGTGAAAAACATCATGGATGACGCCCCGCTGACCAGCGAACGGGTCGAGGCCACCACTGCAGAAGATATTCGCGCTTATGTTGCAACCAATCCCGAAGCAATCGGCATTGGCCCCCAGGCAATCGTCGATGCCTCGGTTCATTCCCCGCAAACCCCCGAGATCGTCCGCCCCATCACCCTGATCACCAAGGGTGCAGCGTCCCGCCAGGTCACGACGCTGATCAACTTCATCAAAGGGGCGGGCAGAAAATACATCAAGGAATAATTGTCCCCTCCTGCCCCCCTTATCACCCCCTACAGCTTCGGCATGTACACAAAAAATGTCAGCGACAACGCCGCCAGCACCCACATACCGGCCGACACTTCCCGGCCACGCCCGTTACAGAGTTTGATCAGCACATAGGACAACAGCCCGCTGGTCATCCCGACCCCGATGTTATAGGTGAACAGCATCAGCACGATGGTCAGAAAAGCCGGGATCAGTTCGGTAAGATCGTCGAAATCGAGGCGGGTAACCGGCTGGAGCATCAGGGCGCCGATCACGATCAGGGCAATCCCGTAGGCATGGGACGGCACCATGGTAAACAGCGGCGCAAAAAACAGCGACAAACCGAACAGCCCGGCCACCACCAGGGCAGTGAATCCGGTACGGCCACCAACGGCAATACCGGTCGCCGATTCCACAAAGGCGCCGGTGGTCGTGGTTCCCAACAGTGGCGCCACGGTGGTGGAGACGGCATCGGCCAGCATGGGGCGTTCGATTTCCGGCAGGTTACCGTCCTTGTCCAACAGATCGGCCCGCAAGGAGAGGCCGATCAGGGTGCCGATGGTATCCAGCAGCGCCATGATGAAGATCACCAGCACCACCGGGAAGCAGTGCGGTGTCAGGGCGCCCAGCAGGTCGAGCTTGAACATGATCGGCGCCAGTGACGGCGGGAGACTGACCAGCGAGGAGGGAATAGGAGTGATGCCGAGCAATACCGATCCCGCGGTCACCGCCACAATCCCGTAAACCAGCGCCCCTTTCACCCGACGGACCATCAGCACCACCGTCAGCAGGAATCCCGCGGCTGCCAGCTGTACGGTCGGCAGCGCCATGTTGCCGAGCCGTACCGGCGCTCCCGGAACCCCCAGCACGACGATCCCGGTTTCATTCAGGCCGATGAAGGCCAGAAACAGTCCGATCCCGACCCCAAAGCTCGCCTTGAGTGTGAAGGGGATCGACTCGGCCAGCCAGGAACGGACCTTGAGCAGCGTCAGGATCAGAAACGCTATCCCGGCCCAGAAGACCGCCCCCAGAGCCACCTGCCACGTGAATCCCATCCCCTTGACCACCACAAAGGCGACGAAGGCATTTTCACCCATGTAGGGAGCAATCGCAAAGGGGCGTTTGGCCCACAACGCCATCATCAGACAGCCGGTCACGGACGCCAGAATCGTGGCAGTTACCATGGCATCCTTGGGCATACCCGCCACCGCCAGGATGGCCGGATTGACAATCATGATGTAGGCCATGGTCAGAAAAGTGGTCAAACCGGCCAGGCTCTCCTGGCGGTAGGAGGTGTTATAACGTTCGAAAGCAAAAAAGTTTTTCATCAACGCGGCTCCTGCTGAAATTCTTCCGTAAACAGATCCGTAAATTCCCCCGACCGGCTGTCAAACAGTCCCCGGTCGCTCAACTTCAGGTTGGGGATCACCAGCAACGCCATGAATGACAGGGTCATGAAAGGAGCGGCCAGACGGCACCCCAACTCCCGGGCCCGGCTGTTCAGTTGCTGATAGCGGGCTGCCACCCGGTACCCATCGCCGCCGGACATCAGGCCACCCACCGGCAGGGGGAGCAGCAACCGCTCACCGTCATGCAGCACCGCAATCCCCCCTTTGGATTCGATCAGCAGATTGATTGCCTCAGTCATGGCAGCGTCACTGGTGCCAACGCAGATGATGTTGTGGCTGTCATGGGCCACAGTGGAGGCGAGCGCCCCCTTGAGCAGCCCGAATCCTCTGATGAAGGCGACCGCCGGTTGCGAAACAGCGTGACGGTTGAGCACCATCATCTTCAGCAGATCCCGTTCCGGGTCACTCACCACCTCCCCTTGCCGGACCGTCGGTTCCAGCCGGAGCCAGCCGGTGATCAACTCGCCGTCGCACGCCTCAATCACGTTGAGCAACCCTGGCCGGCAGGGAACCCGCAACTGCTCCGTCGTTATGGGGGATGTTTCAAAACTGTTGATTGGGGCTTCATCCAGCGTCGGCAACAGCGATCTGCCATGTTCGGCCACGACCACCCCGTTGATGACGGTGGTGAGGATCGTCAGATCGGCCAGGTTATCGGTGACGATGTAATCAGCCGGATCCCCCGGCTGAAGCAGGCCGGCTTTCAGCCGGTAATGGCGCACCGGATTGAGGGTACAGGCGCGCAGCACCGCCAGCGGATCATAACCGGCGGCGATCCCTCGCCTGACCAGACTGTCCATATGCCCATGCAGCAGGTCATCGGGATGCTTGTCATCGGAACAGAACATGACCTGGCCGGGGTGGCTGGACAAGAGCGGCGCCAAGGCCTCGAAATTACGGGCCGAGCTTCCCTCACGGATCAGAATCTGCATCCCGTAACCGATCTTTTCCCGTGCTTCCTCCAGGGAAAAGCATTCGTGATCGGTAGTGATTCCCCCCCAGGCATACTGTTCCGCCTCGGAGCCCCGCAAACCGGGAGCATGGCCGTCCACCGGTTTGCCGAACCGGCGGGCCAGTTCCAGCTTGGCATGCACCAGCGGGTCGTGGTGGATCACACCGGGGTAATTCATCATTTCGGCCAGATAGCCGATTTCCGGCATCGCCAGCAAGGTTTCCATTTCCGGAAGTCCGAGCACCGCTCCCGATGATTCGAAGGGGGTCGCCGGGACGCAGGAGGGAGCGCCAAAACAGAAATGAAACGGGGTACGGGCCGCGTTACGCAGCATGAAACGGACCCCCTCGATCCCGGCCACATTGGCAATTTCATGGGGATCGGACACTGCGCCGACGCTGCCGTGCACCACCGCCAAGCGGGCAAACTCCGTTGGCAGCAGCAGGGAACTCTCGATATGCACATGGGCATCGATCAAGCCAGGCAGCAGATAGCGATCGGGCACATCCCCACCCCGCTCCACCGAGCGGATCATGCCATCGGCGATTACCAGGGTGCCGTCGAAGATCTCACCCGCCACCACATCCACAATATGTCCTGCAATCCGTCTGTTCTTCATGGCATCCTGATCACATTCGGAATCCCCTGCACACCGGTGTAAAACACCACCAGCCGGACCGGATCACTACCGGCGTTTTTACCGTTGTGGGAGGTATTGACCACCTCGATGATCGCCTCCCCCGGCTTGAACTGCAACGTCCTGCCATCTTCCAGTTCCACCGCCAGATTCCCCGACAGCACATAGGCATACACCGGAACCGGATGTTTGTGCCAGCCGGTCTCGGCGCCAGGTGCCAGATCCACCAGCATGGCGGTCACTTCGGCGCTGTCACCGGAGGGATAGACGATCTTCTGGCCATTGCCGGTCACACCGGTTTTGGTCAGCAGCTTCGAGGTGACACCACTGTTGTAGGGCGCCGGTGCCGCCAGCTGCCCTTCAAACATCAGCTTTTCATCTTCAAAATAACGGCCGGTCCCCTGATGTTCCCAGAAGGTGTGATTGCCGTCACTGTAACGCGCCCCGGATCCGGAGATGGCGGATGAAAGGGTAATGGTAGCGCTATCGGGCAAGCGGAGTGTGACCTTGTCGGCTGCCTGGTCAAAACAGGCTTCCAACCGTGCCCCGCCAGCCCCTTTATAACTGGCGGGCACCTGCCGTGTTCCGGCGCCACCGCAGTTCAACGGTGCCGCGCCAACCGGTAGTGCCGTTGCCAACAGTAAAGCTGTTATCAAAATTCGTAACATGACTGCCTCCTGTCAAAAAAATGAATATTCCGGAACGGGGAGCCCCCCGAGTGCCACATGGTTGCCGCAAACGTTGCCAGCCCCGATTCAACGGGCAATGGCGAGATGCAACTATGCCACACAATATGAAATAGTAAAGTTCACCGGTTGTACATCAGAGATTACCTGATATGCTTGCAGCACAACCATTCGAAATACCGTTGGCAAGAGGGGGTAGCAGATGCTTTTCAGCGATCTGCCGGGTATCAACCTGGCGCAATGCCTGTTGTGTGACAACCTTGAACAACGCCCGGATAAAATCGCCTATCTCTGTGCCGGAGAATCGGTCAGCTACCGGCAACTGGGGGATGGCGCCTACCGTTTCGCCGGCCTGCTGCAGGAGCAGGGGATCGGAACAGGAGAGCGCGTGCTGCTGGCGCTGAACGACTCGCCGGTCTTTGTAGCCGCCTTTCTCGGGACACTGCTGGCCGGCGCCATGGCAGTCGCCATCAGCCCAAACCTTCCACCGGAACATTACCAGCATATTCTCAAAGACTGCACCCCCAAATTGATACTGGTTTCGCCATCGGCAGAGCAACAGGAGTGCTTCCCGGCTGACGCCCTCTCCTGCCTGATCTGCGGAGAGCGGCTGTCCGAATGGTTGCCGGACCGGCCGGCCACCCCGCGCCAGCCGGCCACGGTGATGTTCGACGACCTGGCTTATATGCTCTACACCTCCGGTTCCACCGGGCTTCCCAAGGGAGTGCCGCACCGGCACGCCGATTTGCTGATCTGTGCCGAGCAGTATGCGATCAAGACCATCGGTCTGCGGGAAGATGATCTGGTGTTTTCCCCCAGTAAACTCTTCTTCGCCTATGGGCTGGGGAACAGCCTCGCCTTCCCGCTCTACCTGGGAGGATCGGCTCTGCTGCATCCGGGCAAGCCGCTGGCGAGCGAGTTGCTGGCATTGATGGAACAGCATCGCCCCACCGTTCTCTGTTCGGTTCCCACGGTGTTTGCCCAGATCATCCGCAGCGTCGCAACCGACCGGCTGCAACTGCCGCTCCGGCTCTGCATCTCGGCCGGCGAGGCGCTTCCCACGGCACTGCTTGAGGAATGGCGTCGCCTGACCGGCCTGGAGATCCTGGATGGGATCGGCACCACCGAAGCAGGGCACATATTCATCTCCAACCGTCCCGGACAGGTGGTGGCCGGATCGGCCGGAGAAGCGGTACCAGGGTACGAAATCCGCCTGGTGGATGACAACGACCGGTTGGTGCCGCCGGGAAGCGAGGGACAGCTGCAGGTACAAGGGGCGAGTGTGGCCCCCTGCTACTGGAATCTACCGGAAAAAAGCGCCGCCACCATGCTGGCGGACGGCTTCCTCAAAACCGGCGATATATTTATGGAAAAGGGGGGGTACTACTATTACCGGGGACGGAGCGATGACATGATGAAGGCCGGGGGGCAGTGGATATCGCCGCAAGAGGTGGAGGAGGCGCTGCGCAAGCACCCGGCCGTGGCTGACTGCGCCGTGGCCGGATACCATGTGGGTGGACTGGAACGACCGGCGGCCCATCTGATCCTGAACACCGGTTTTGGAAGCGATCCCCTGCTGGAACAGAAGCTGCGAAAATTTCTGGCCGCACAGCTGCCGGTACAGATGCGGCCGGTGCGCTATTTTTACCCGGATGAACTTCCCCGCACCACCACCGGCAAGGTGCAGCGTTTCAAGCTACGCAGCTGAATCAGCGGTTGCTGACCGTTTCCCGCAACGGATACCGATCCGTGCCGCGCCGAGCGCAGGAACAAATTGGACCATGTCGGCAGCGGGGAGCAGCAGCGGGCAGTCCAGTTTTTCACGCAACATTGTTGCCACACTCTGAAACCGCAGCACCCCGCCTATCAGGCACAGTTCCGGCTCCACCCGCAGCTGCCGGACCAGCTGCGCGGCACGTTCAACGCACGCCTTGAGCGCTCCATGCATGATATCCTCCGGCAGTCCCCCCTGTACAAGCTGATTGATGATTTCAGACTCGGCAAAGACCGCACAAACACTTGAGATCGGGGCCGCACAGGTGGAAACGGCAATCAGCCGGTCGACCTCCTCCAATGGCAGGTTCATGATCCGGGCCGTTCGTTCCAGAAAAGCGCCACTACCGGAGGCACACTTGTCGTTCAGGCGGAAAGCCTGAATCCGGGCGGCGTCATCAAACCGGCAGGCTTTGATGGTCTGCCCCCCCACATTCAGCACCGTCCGGCAGCCGGGAAGCAGCAGCCGGGCACCGTGGACAGCAGCGGTCAACTCGGTTATGGCCAGGGTAGCCAGCGAGGGGAGACGCCGGGCAAAACCGGTGGTGACAACGGCAGCCAGGTCATGCCGTTCCAGGGGAGCCGATGCAAGCAGCGCTGTCAGACAACGCCCGGCAACCTGTTCCGGTTGAAAACCGGTCTTTTCCTCACAACGGGCCAGGATTTCTCCCGTGGAAGAAAGAATCACCCCCTTGGTATACGCACTCCCCAGGTCGATACCGGCAGCATAACGGATCATGACACCACTCCGTTGCCGACACGATCCCGGGCAAACAGAGCCGCTCCCAGGGCACCGGCAAAATGGGTCAACGGGCCAACCTGCAGCGGCTGACCGAGTATCCGGCTGATCTGACTGACCATGCAGCGGTTACGTGACACCCCGCCGGTAAAGGTCAGGGACGCTTCCGCTCCGACCCGCCGCAGCAGGGCAATGGAACGATTGGCCATTGCCTGGTGGACCCCCAGCAGGATATCATTGATCCCCCTCCCCCGGGCAATCCAGGTCAGAATCTCCGATTCAGCAAACACGGTACAGGTTGTGCTGATTGTCACCGCCTCTTGCCCTGAGCAGGCCAGATCGGACAGTTCATCCATCGCTATTGTCAGCAACGTTGCTGCCGCGGCCAGAAAACGGCCGGTGCCGGCAGCACATTTGTCATTCATGCAGAAATCTATCACTCCACCATCGCCAGCCACTCTGATCGCCTTGGTGTCCTGTCCCCCCATGTCAAGCACGGTTCGGGTGGCTGGATACAGATGCACCGCGCCCCGGGCATGGCAGCTGATCTCCGTTACCTGCAGATCCCCAAACTCAATCCTGAAACGGCCATAGCCGGTGCCGGCAACCAGCGCGACGTCAGCAACCCGGCACCCTGCTGCAGCCAGCAGGTCGGCGTAGGCCTCCCTGGCAACAGCACTGATATCGCAACCGGTCTCACGCAATGTGGTGGCGACAATGGTTCCGCGGGCATCCAACAGCAGCGCCTTGGTTTCGGTTGAGCCGACATCGACACCGGCTGTCAAGGGGAGGGAGTACCCTTTCACACGCCACCTCCCGACCGGCGCAAGGCCAGGGTTTCAAAAAAGGCATCGATACGGTTTTGCATCTGGGCGATTGAGATCAAACGGCGATCCATCATGTCCGATTCGATCAACAGTACCGGCACGGAGCTACGGGAAAGGAGATAGAGACGGGCATCGTTCAGACCGGAGGAAACGGTGCGGCAACTCTTAACCGCATGCAGTACAATTCCGTCAGCCCCATAGTCCACCTGCATCTCCAGCAACCGTTCCCCCGCGAGAAACATACTCTCCATCGCCTCACCGGTGCTGATCAAGAGTCCTTCCGCCAGACTCTCCACCGGACGCTCCGGATCATACTGAAAATCAAGATTGCCGCCGCCGGAGGCGAACTGCAGGTAGCTTGAAGCAACGAACAGACCTCCCCGGCTGCTGAACATCCTGATAAATTCGCTGTAGCGCGGATAGCAGGGAACTCCCGCAAACAGCAAGCGGTAAGGAGGGGGAGCAACGGAATCTGTTCTGGGTGACGCTGCGACCTGCTGTAACTCCTCAACCGCCCGGCTGAAAAAACGTACTCCAGCCCCGGTTCCCCGGCAGACATTATAGACCCCCAGATAGGCCGCTCCCTGGCGCAGCGCATCAAAGCAGACCGCCCCGTTGCGATTAAACTCCAGTATGCGCCTGAAGTCGCGGTTCATCCGGTTGCTCTGCCGGAGAGTCTGGGAGAGCCGCTGCAGATCAAGCGGGCGGCCGGTGATCCGTTCACAGAGCGTGATCAGGCTGCGCAGCTGGCTGGTCACATAGGCCAGATCAGCATCAAAGCTGCGTTCCCCCGGCCGGGATGGCCGCCCCGGCATACGGGAACCGGGAATATCAAACACGAACAGCGGCATGCCGTAGAGCCGTTCCCAGACCTCACCCCACTTGACGTAGGTATTACAGGCGGTGGAGGCAATGGCCAGACAGGGGAGCGGCAGCTGCCGGCCGGGGAGCTCCCGCCCGGCCAGGTGCATGCCGATATCAGCTCGCAAATAGTTACAGACATCGGGAGAAAAGCCGTGCTCCTCGGCACGTTCCAGGAAGTGTTGCGCCGTGCCTTGCACCGCGGTTTGCAAACAATTGATCTCCGGCAGGAACAACGGGATATCAAAGGCTGCCAGCAACTCGGCGCAACTTCCCATCACAAAGCTATAGGCGGCCCGTTCTCCCCGCCGGGCGCCTTCGGTCAGCCCGCTACTCCAGGCTTCAAGCAGACCGGCGGCCTCCAGTTTGGCACGGATCGGCGCCGACATGGTTACCGTTCTCCCGGAACATCGGCGTAAAGAATGTTTTCCGCAAAGGTTTCCAATTGCAACTCCAGCTGATCAAACGAGGTCATCCCCTGCTCAAACTCACAGACGCACGCCGGGATCCCCTCACGATCAAGCGCCGCACCGATCGGCACCAGTTCCTCCAGTCCCGGCTCACACATTTTGGGAGCAGCGAGAATCACTGCCCGGGCATCCAGTCGCCGCACCTGCTGCAGCAGATCGACGCCCGGGCGGCGGCTGTCGTGCTGCACCGGACTGCCGGCAGACTGTTCACAATAGGCGCGGGCCAAAGATTCCAGTGGATCCGCACCACAGACAACATCACCCTGCAACCAGCGCAGACCGATCAACAGGTCATCATCAACCACGTGGCAGTTCCGGGCAATCGCCTCCAGCATCTCCAGAGGCGGCTGTTCACAAAAGCAACCGTGCAAGAGCACCCGGATTCTGCCGTCATGCTCCGCATCTTTCCGGGTCTGCAACAGTTCCAGCGCCGTTTCCAGCAAACGAGTATGTTCCTGACACGGCAGCAGAGCACCCACGGCAGTCAGCAGATACCCCACGTCAACCGGCAACTTCCACGGTTCTCTCCCTTTCAGGTCGTACAGTTGCCGCACCAACGCCCGATTGCGGTTATAAGTTGCAATTGAAACGTTCAAGGCGTCACTATCCGGCAGCTCTCCGGTTAACTCCGCCAGAGCACGTGCAAACCCGGCATATTCAGCCCGCAGATAGTCAACCGCAGCGGGAGCAGTAATCTGTTGTGGCAGATAGAGGGTACGGCAAGGGTAGCTGAAATTGCGCGACCAGACCGCCGCCAGGTTGCGGGCCGCATCGCAGATGGAGGGGGTGACGAACAGATCCAGTTCCAGTTGATGGCTGACCGCCTGCTGAAGAGAATTTTTAATGATCGAACAGAGATACGAGCCGAAATGCACATCCGCCCCCCCTTCCCAAGCGGTGCTGCAACCGAGCTTCACCGGGAGGACTCCGGCCGCATGGGCAATTTCCTCCGGCAGATAGACCTGAAAATGCCCCAGCACCTTCCCACCCCGTTCATGCCAGAGCCGTAACGTGGGAAAGCTGTTGTCCCGCAGCAAGTCACGGCAGGCAGCCAGCAGTTCCCCAAGCGACGCGTCACATGGCACGCTATGACCGAAAAAGAGGGGGGCATCAAGGTTCATGGGGGAGCCATAGCACTCTTGCCAACCTTGGTCAAACAAAAACAAATTCGCATAAATAAATTCACACAAACCAAGCAGCAACGATTGTGCTTTTCAAGCGCTCTGGTATAGTTTCAAAATCTGCAGTCAGCACACCACGAAAGGGGAAACAACATGGCCGCAACCGTAACAGAGATGAAGGAACTGATGCTTACGATCGGACTGGAACAGGAGTTGGTGGAGGGGCTCGATCCGGCATTGCCACTATCGGGACAGGGAGTCGATTCGGTCGACTGTCCGGCCTTTGCCGTGGCGCTGGAAGAAAAGTACGATGTCAAACTGACTGACACCGATTCACTACGGATCAAGACCATCAATGATTTCGTTGACTTTGTAAACCGCTGATGCCGACCGCACGCCAGGAATCCATTGCCCGGCTGGCAACCGACCAGCGCCCCTTACCGGAGGGAGAGCCGTTTACGGTACGCTTCCTTCAGCCGGAAGATGCCCCTGGCGTGGCACGCCTCTTTTACACGGTCTATGGCGATGGCTACCCGATCGACACCTACTACCTTCCGGAGCGGATCACGGCGGTCAATGCCAGCCGGGAAGTGTGCAGCGTAGTCGCCCGCACGGAGAGCGGTGCGGTGGTGTCACACATCGCCCTGTACCGCAGTTCCCCCTCCAACCCGAATCTGTACGAATACGGACTGGGGCTGACCCTCCCCGCCTACCGTTCCACCCTCGCCTTTGCCCGCTGTAATTCCCTGCTGCTGTCGTTGCTGGGGAGTGACGGCATCGACGGGCTGTTTGGCGAGGCAGTCTGCAATCATGTTACTACCCAGAAACTGATGCGGCCGAGCGGCGCCGTCGAAACCGCCCTGGAACCGGCCCTGATGCCGGCGCGGGCCTACCGGGCCGAGCAGAGCGCCCCTGGCCGGGTCGGCTGTATCATGGCCTTCAAGGTGGCGCGGGATCAGCGGCGACCGCTCTGCATCCCCGCCTGCTACCGCAGTCAGCTCGATTTCTTGATGGCCGGAACCATGCTCGACCGCCAGGAGATTGTGCCCGATCTGCAGCTGACAGGCGGCGCGGCCCGG
>Ga0209798_10001191_pt1 | contig 15820 bp, 15 predicted proteins | sample DOMMetBare3Fresh_FD_187475 | JGI IMG/M metagenome (GOLD analysis project Ga0209798, IMG submission 187475) | Wetland sediment microbial communities from St. Louis River estuary, USA, under dissolved organic matter induced mercury methylation -... | ecosystem: Environmental > Aquatic >...
CGCATGCCGACGATGGAGACCATCAACGAGCGGTTCGCGCGCAACTCGCGCAGCGGCCTGTTCAACCTGCTCCGCAAGACCCCCGAGGTGTCGATCGGCGGCATCAAGGTCCACAAGTACTCGACCTTCCTGCGCGAGATCGTGGTGCCGACCAACTTCAACATCATGGCGGTGCGGCCGCTGCGCGGATCGGGTCTGATCATCCTGGAGCCGAACTTCGTGTTTGCGGCGATCGACGCCATGTTCGGCGGCGCCGGCAAGTTCCACACCCGCATCGAAGGGCGCGACTTCTCGCCCACCGAGCAGCGCGTGATCCAGCGCCTGGTGGACACGATCACCGCCGAATACAAGAAGGCCTGGCACGGCATCTACCCGCTGGAGCTGCAATATCAGCGCTCGGAGATGCAGCCACAGTTTGCGAACATCGCCGCGCCGGGCGAGATCGTGGTGTCGAGCTCGTTCACCTACGAGTTCGGCGATGCCAGCGGCACGATGCACCTGTGCATCCCGTACGCCACGCTGGAGCCGATCCGCGACGTGCTGTATGCCAGCGTGCAAGGCGACGCCGCCGAGCCCGACCGGCGCTGGGTGAATGTGCTGAAGCAGGAGATCCAGGCGGCCGAGGTGACGCTGGTCACCGAGCTGGCGACGGCCGAGACCACGGTGGAGCAACTGCTGGCCTTGAAGGCGGGCGACTTCATCGAGCTCGACCTCGACCCGATGGTGCAGGCCAAGGTCGACGGCGTGCCGGTGTTCGCCTGCCACTACGGTACCTCCAGCGGCAAGTACGCCATCAAGATCGATCGACTATTGACCGGGCCGCAACGCGGCTGGTTGGGAGAGCAACATGTCAGCTGACCAGGCAGCACCGGCCGACGCGCCCGGCCCGACGCCACAAGCCGGCGAAGACAAGGCCGCGGCAGAGTGGGCCGCGGCGCTCGCCCAGTCCAAGCCCGAGTCGGCCTCCGAAGTGGCGGGCCCGAGCGACAGCGTTTCGCCGGCCGCGTTTGCCAGCTTCGGCTCGGGCGCCGCACCGGCGGCGCCGAACGACATCAACATGATCCTGGACATCCCGGTGCAGCTCACCGTGGAGCTGGGACGCACCAAGATCCCGATCAAGAACATCCTGCAGCTCGCGCAGGGCTCGGTCGTGGAGCTGGAAGCGCTGGCCGGCGAGCCGATGGACGTGCTGGTCAACGGCTACCTGATCGCGCAAGGCGAGGTGGTGGTGGTGAACGACAAGTTCGGTATCCGCCTCACCGACGTCGTGACGCCGAGCGAGCGCATGCGCCGGCTCAGCAAAGGCTGAATCGTGACCCCAGGCTTCGGATCGCTGCTCGGCTTCGCCGCCGTCATCGCGTTGATTCCGTTGGCGCTGTGGCTGCTCAAGCGCAGCCCGATCGGCGGCGCCGCGGCACACGGCGTGCTGCGCGTCGTGGCGATGCTGCCGCTGTCGACCAACCAGCGGTTGCTGGCGGTCGAGGTGGGCAGCGGAGAACAGCGGCGCTGGCTGGTGCTCGGCGTCTCGCCGGCCGGCATCACCACGCTGCACACGATGGAGCCGTCGGACGATGCGTCCCGGATGCCCGCCACACCGGCCACGCCGTTCGCTCAACTGTTGTCGCGCTTCGGCTCGCACCGGGTCGATGTACCGAACCCCGGGAGCAGCGATGCGCGCTGAGCCTGCGACGCTTCGTTCGTTTCGCGTGCGGCTGATCTGGCAGGGCCTGGCCGTGTCGGTGTTATCGGCCGGCGCCGGAGCGGCTTTAGCGCAATCGGCGAGCGGATCGAACCTGCCGCTGGTGATGGCCCAGGGCGCCACCGGCACCAGCTACTCGGTGCCGATCCAGACGCTGCTGTTCTTCACCGCGCTGAGCTTCCTGCCCGCGGTGCTGCTGCTGATGACCGGCTTCACGCGCATCGTGATCGTGTTGTCGCTGCTGCGCCAGGCACTCGGCACGCAGGCCGCACCGCCGAACCAGGTGATCATCGGCATGAGCCTGTTCCTCACCTTCTTCGTGATGGGTCCGACGCTGGACCGCGTCTACACGCAGGCCTACGAACCCTTCCAGGCCAATCGCATCGGCTTCACCGAGGCGCTGGCGCGCGGCGAGCTGCCGATGCGCGAGTTCATGCTGAAGCAGACGCGCCAGGCCGATGTGCAGCTGTTCGCCAGGCTGGCCAAGCTGCCCACCGAGGTGAAGAGCGAGGCGGTGCCGTTCAAAGTGCTGGTGCCGGCCTTCGTGACCAGCGAGCTGAAGAGCGCGTTCCAGATCGGGTTCCTGATCTTCATTCCGTTCCTGATCATCGACATGATCGTGGCCAGCGTGCTGATGAGTCTGGGCATGATGATGCTGAGCCCGGTGCTCGTGGCGCTGCCCTTCAAGCTGATGCTGTTCGTGCTGGCCGATGGCTGGAACCTGCTGCTGGGGTCCCTGGCAGCATCCTTCGTCACCTGACATGGCCCACCCCCGTAACGGCCTTCGGCCGCCCCCCCTCGAGGGGGCCGAGCCCCGCGGCTCCAAGCCGACCAGCGTCGGCTTGGACGGGGCGAGGAATGGCAGCGTCTCGCGGCCATGCGGCCTGCAAGGCCCGCCAGCGGACCGGCGGAGCCGGATCCGCGGCGGCCGCTTGGTTGCAGCAATGCCGGCGTCGGGAACGCCGTTCGGACGGAGTGGCGATTGACATGGATGCCCAACAAGTCTTCACGCTCGGCCAGCAGGGCCTGTACATCCTGCTGATCGTGGCCGCGCCGGTATTGGTCGCCGTGCTGGTGGTGGGCCTGGCGGTCAGCATCTTCCAGGCCGCGACCCAGATCAACGAGGCCACGCTGTCGTTCGTGCCCAAGATCGTCGCCGCGGTCGCCACGCTGGCCGTGACCGGGCCGTGGATGCTGAGCACGCTGGTCGAATACATCCAGCGCACGCTGCAGGGCATTCCCGGCGCGATCGGCTGATGTTGCCCCCAAGACGCCAGCGGCGTCGCCCCCCAGGATCCCGAAGGGTCCCCTTCGTGGGCTTAGGGGAGCGTTCGGCTTGGGGCGGCCCGGCGCCGAACTAGCCGATGCTCAGCATCACCGAAGCACAACTCGCGGCGTGGGTGATGCCGCTGCTGTGGCCGTTCCTGCGCGCACTCGCACTGTTCGCGTCGCTGCCGGTGTTCAGCCAGCGCGTGGTGCCGATGCGCGTGCGCGTCGGGCTGTGCTTCTTCATCGCGCTGGGCGCGCAGCCGTCGCTGCCGGCGATGCCGGCGCCGGCGCTCGATTCGTCGGCGGCATTCATGCTGGTCGTGCAGCAGGTGGTGATCGGCGTGTCGCTCGGCTTCGCGGTGCGCATCGTGTTTGCAGCGGCCGAGATGGCCGGCGAGGCCGCGGGCCTGCAGATGGGCCTGAACTTCGCCAGCTTCTTCGACCCCGCCACGGCCGCACAGACCACCGCCTCGGGGCGACTGTTCGGCTCGATGGTGGCGCTGCTGTTCATCGTGATCAACGGCCACCTCGCCGTCATCGCCGTGCTGATCCAGAGCTTCCAGGCGTTTCCGGTCGGCCCGGAACCCTTTGCCTTCCTGCGTCAGACGCAGGCCCACACCTGGGCCGCCGAGATCTTCAGTCTCGGCCTGTGGATCGCATTGCCGCTGATGGGTATGCTGCTGTTCGTCAACATCGTGCTCGGCATCATTTCGCGCGTCGCGCCGCAGATCAACGTGTTCGCAGTCGGTTTCCCCGTCACGCTGGGTGTCGGCCTGATCGGCATGCTGCTCACGTTGCCGTTGATGCAGACGCCCTTCACGATGGCGCTGGAGCGAATGCTGACGAGCTTCAGATGATCGGCGCCGCGTGCACTTATCGCTTGTCGATTCGCGTGCACAACACGCCGACGGCAGCTGCCAGTACCGCGAGCACGATCACCGAGACGACGAAACCCCGCACCGACGCGGCGGCGCCCTCGCCCCCGCCTGCCGAGAAGTAGACCGTGGAGACGAACGCCACACCGAGCGCGTTGCCGGCACTCTGCATCGTCGACGTCACCCCGGCGGCGACACCAGCCCTGTCTGCGGGAATCCTGGCGAGCACGGCAGACACCAGAGGCCCCATCACCATACCGATGCCAGCGCCTTCCACGATCAGCGCCGAGACCAGCCCCAGCTCTCCCAGCTGCCATCCATGCGATGCGGCCTGCAGCAGGTGGCCCGCGCAAAGCACGAGCGCCCCCGCCTGCAGCAACCTGGTGCCAAGGATCTTCTGCAGCCGTGGCCCCAACAGCGAGGCCAGGAAGAAACTGCAGCCCATGATCGCGAAGAACTTGCCAGAGCGGGCTGCTCCCATGGCCAGCGGCCCCTGCAGGTGCAGGCCCAGGATCAGGTAGAACGACGCAATGCCCATGTAGAAGGCCAAGACCGTCGTCATCCCCCACGAAAAACCGGACACCTTGAACAGCGCTGGACCGAGCATGGGTGACCCGCCCGACCTCTCGAGCGTGCGCTGATGCATCCAGAAGATCACGCCCAACAGCACAGCGCCAAGGACCAGCGATGCGTTCATGGCCGGGTCGAAGTGCTCGCGCCCATAGCTGAGCGGGGTGATCAGGCAAAGCAGCGCGGCTGCGGCGAGCAGCAACCCGACGAAATCCACCCTTCCCGTGCCGAGCGCTCCGCGCTCGTCGACCAGAGCCGCCGCTCCGAGCATGCCCATCAGTGCGATCGGGATATTGATCAGAAAGCAGCTGCGCCATCCGAGACCGGCCAGATTCCAATCGACCAGCGCGCCGCCAAGCAGCTGGCCACTGATGCCGGCCAAGCCCATCGACATCGCGTACCAAGCGAACGCCTTCTGTCGCTTCGGCCCGGTGAAGTGCAGGCCGAGCAGTGCCAACACCTGCGGATGCAGCAACGCTCCGGCCATGCCCTGCAGGAAGCGCAGGACGACGAGGGCGGTCGCCGACGGCGCGAGTCCGCATCCCACCGAGGCCAGCCCGAACGCCGCGCAGCCGGCAATGAACATCTTCCTGCGTCCGAACAGGTCGCCCAGCCTGCCTCCGGCAATGAGCGTTGCGGCATTGGCCAGTGCATAGCCGGCAACGATCAGCTGCAGGTGAGACTGCGTGGCGTGCAGCGAGGCGGCGATCGAAGGCAGCGCGACGATGACGATGAAGAAATCCAGCACCACCATGAAGGCGGCCGACAGGATCACGGCAAGCTTGACGACCTCGACCGGGGTCAGCTTGCCCACGCCGACGCCGGCGGCGATCATCGCCGCGGCCGGCCCTGCCGGTGACGTCATCTGGGACCTCCTCGAACGCTGCCGAGGGATTGTGCCCGACGGCGAAGGGCCGCCGTCCGCCCCTCGCCCCGGGGCGAAACCGACCGAATGCTAGATCGTCAAGTCGTTGATCGGAGAGACGATGAAGCGTTGTGACCTGGCGAACGAAACGAAAGCCGACAGGGGCATCGGCTTGCCGTACCAGTATCCCTGCACCACATCGCAACGCATCCGCTTGAGCAGTTCGACCTCGTCGTTGCCTTCGGCGCCCTCGGCCACGACCTGCATCTGCAGCGAATGGGCCAGCCGGATCATGCCGGTGACGATCTTGCGGCTGTTGTCGTTGGTGGCCATTCCCTTGATGAAGGAACGATCGACCTTCAGCGCGTGCACCGGAAACCTGGCCAGGTAGGCGAATGATGAATAGCCGGTGCCGAAGTCGTCGATCGAAATGCGAACCCCCATCGCATGCAGACCTGCCAGCACCTTGGCGCTGGCCTCGACGTTCTGCATCAGTGCGCCCTCGGGGATTTCCACTTCCAACATCTGCGGCGCCACACCGGCGCTGTGCAGCGCCTCGCGAATCCGGTCCACCATGCACACGTCACTGAGCGATGCCACCGACAGGTTGATGCTGATCGGCACGGCCACACCCAAGTCCCGCAGTTCGGCGCTGTGTTCCAGCGCCTGCTTCAGGACGAGCTGATCGATTGTCCCCATCAGGCCCGCCTCGTCGGCGAGCGGCAGGAATTCCGCCGGCGAGATCATGCCCCGCTTGGGGTGGGCCCATCGGATCAGCGCTTCGGCCCCGACGAGCCCGCCTCTGGCGAGACAGCCCTTGGGCTGCAGCATGAGCATCAGCTGCTTGTTCTCGATAGCCGACCTGAGTTCGGACTCGAGCTGCGTTCGCAGCTCCGAACTCCGCTCCAACCCGGGCTCGTAGAACGCGAACCCACCCCTGGCCGTCTTCTTCGCATGGCGAAGGGCCAGCGCCGCGCGCCTGAGCATCTGTTCCGGGTCCTTGCAGTCCAGGTCGCGGATCACGCAGCCCGAAGTGGCCCCGAGAACGAATCGACGATCGTGAATCAGCAACGGCTGGCAGGCCGCATCGACGAGCACCTTGACCCGCTCGCGCGTGACCTCTGCGCCATGCTTGTGCAGGATGCAAAACTCGTCGCTGTTCAGCCGGTACAGAACCTCGCCCGACACGCTGCCCGACTGCAGCCGGGAGGCGACCTCGAGCAGGGCCATGTCACCGCCGGCGTAACCGAGCGCGTCGTTGACGCTGCGAAACCGGTCCAGACCGATGACGGTCAGCGCGAATGCGGCCGGCGATTCCATCAGGCTTTCAAGGTCGCTCGTGAGCCCGAGCTTGTTGGGCAGTCCGGTCAAGGGGTCCTTGACGACCTGCTGCGCGAGCTGATACTGCTTGACGACCGTCTCAGAGGCGTCGTTGGCCAGCATCATCATGCCGTCGCCGGCCGGGAAGACCCTGACCATCAACCATCGATCCAGCACGGTGGAATAGCCGATCTTTGCGGTAGGCTTGCGGTCACGCCGGCATTTTTCGATCGACTCGTAGAAGATCGATCGCTTGAAGGCCGGCATGTATTCGAACGGCGTGCGGCCAACGATCTCGTGTCGGGGCATGCCGACATTGTTCAGGTAGACATCGTTGCAGTAACGCACTACCCAGTTGGAGTCCACGTAGATGATGGCCTCACCTGCCTGGTTCATCAGGAAGTTGAGGTCGACCGTGTCCAGGCCGCCGAGGATTGAGCTGATGTCATCACGCAGCATGACGACGCACTCCCTCGATTGCGCTGGGATCGAGCGCCGAAGGCCGGTAGGGGGAACTACAAGCAGGCGTCGCCATGACCGAACTTCCGCCTTCCGATGTCGACTTTCTCGAGCTGGGCTCTAGACTCGAGCAGATCTACAGCAAGCGCATCGCGCTGCGCCCGGCGTCCTTGTGCGATGCCTGGCCGCTGTACGTCGCCACCAGGAACCCGTCGTTCAATCGCCATCTGCTGTGGCCACAGCCCGACACCGAGGACGAGGTGTTGCAGCGGCTGCACAACATCGTGAACCGCAGCCGCAGCGGCCGCCACTGCGCGATGACCGCGTCGATCCGACATAGCGGCGAGTTCCTCGGCGTATTCCGGTTCATACCGAGCTCGCTCGGACCGCAGTGCGTCGAGATGGGCATCTGGATGCACGACAAGTTCTGGCACGGCCGCTACGGCCTCGAGCTCGGCCGGCTGTGCGTGTCCGCGGCGTTCAGCATGGCGCCCGAACTCGGTGTCCTGGTCGGCGCGACCTACCCCGAGAACCGAGGCTCGAAAGCGCTGATGACGGCCGTCGGCATGACGCCCGGCCGCATGGTGATGAGGGACACCGAGAAGGGCCCTGCGGTGGCCTTGGAGGAGTACACCATCAGCCGCGACGAATGGCAGGCGCAGCACCGCACGGCGTTCCTGGAGTTCAGGCCCCCGCTTCCCAAGGTCGCACAACCATTTCACGATTCGGAGACTCCGGACAGGATCTCGATAGTCGCCGCCGCGCCAGGCTCGGCGCGGCAGTCGATCGCCTAGTCCCTTCGTCTGGACGCGGCAAGTTTGAAGGGTCTTCGGCGGTTGGCGGGTTTACCTAAGTGACAAAACCCCGGGCACGGGAACGCTTACATCTGAATTTGGCGAGGCCCGCGCAGTTTGGCCGCCGGCGCAGTGCCGGGCTGCGGTCGCCAAGCTGCCGGCCCGGCGCCCGCAGGCCAATACGAGGCCCGGGCGCCGCACCTGACCTTGGAGGACGCGCTGCTCGAGAAGGCCTCGGCCGAACTCAGCCTCCGACCAGGCCGTTGCGAATCGCGTAGACAGTCAGTTCGGAGTTGTTCGACAGGCCAAGCTTCTCGAGCACCCGCGCGCGATACACCGACACCGTCTTCGGCGACAGGCTCAGCTCCTCCGCGATGTCGGACAGACGCTTGCCCGAGGCGATCATCGTCAGCGTCTGCAACTCGCGGTCCGACAGTCGCTCGTGCGGGTTCTCGGTCACCGGGGCGGTGAGGCTTTCGACCAGCATCTGCGCGATGTCGGGTGTCACGTACTTGCGGCCCTGAGCGACGGTGCGCACGGCCTGCACCAGCTGTTGCGGGTCACCACCCTTGTTCACGTAGCCGTATGCGCCGGCGCGCAACGCGCGCAGCGCATACTGGTCTTCGGGGTACATGCTGACCACCAGCACCTTGATCGGGTTGCCTTCGTCCTTCAGCGCATGCAGCACGTCCAGGCCGCTGCGGCCCGGCAGCTGGATGTCCAGCAGCAGCACGTCACCGTCGGTGCCGCGCATCAGCGCACGCAGCTCGCCGTAGTCGCCGGCTTCGCCCACCACCTGGATGTCCACCGCATCGGACAGGGTATCGCGGATGCCGCGGCGGATCAGCGCATGGTCGTCGCAGAGGATGACGCGAATCATCTCAATCGGCCCGCCTCGTCAAGTGGACGCCGCGGAACCGGCTTTGCCGGGCCGCTGGCGGCGCCCCCTTTGAGGGGGGAGGCGGCCGCCAGGCCGCTACGGGGGTGGTTCATAACTCCCCCCACCCCGACGGATCGTGTTCGCGGTCGACGCTGGGCGGCGGCACCTGGGCGTGCGCCTGCGCCTCGCGCATCGGCACCGACAGCAGCAAGGTGGTGCCGGAGTGGCTGCTGGAGATGTCGACCCAGCCGCCCACGGTGCTGGCGCGCTGGTGCAGGCCGCGCAGGCCGAAGCTGCGCGCCTTCGTCAGGTCCGACGGCTCGAGGCCGCGGCCGTTGTCGCTGACCTCCAGCGAGAGCACGCCGCCGGACAACGAAAGATCCACCACCACCCGCGTGGCCTGCGCGTGCTTGCTGATGTTGGTCAAGGCCTCCTGCGCGAACCGATAGGCCACCAGCGGCACGCCGGTGGGCAGCTGGATCGATTCGTGGCTGGTGCGGAACTGACAGCTCACCACATTGCGCCGCTCGAAGCGATTGGTCATCCACTGCAACGCCGGCACGAGGCCCTGCTCCAGGATCGCAGGGCGCAGGTTGTGCATGATGCGCTGGCTCGAGCCGATGGCGTGGTCCAGCGTCTCCAGCGCCGTGGCCACGCGGTGCTGGACCTCGGGCGTCGCGGCATGGCGCGCAATCCAGGCCAGGTCGTATTTCAGCGCAGTGAGCGAACCGCCCACATCGTCGTGGATCTCGCGCGCGATCGCCGCGCGTTCCATCTCGATGCTGGTTTGCAGATGCTGCGCCAGCTCGGCCAGGCGCTGGCGCGAGGCCGCCAGTTCGGTGTCCGCGCGTTGACGCGCCAGACGGTCGCGGCTGGCCTCGATGGCGTTCTTCACGGCCGGGGCCAGGCGCGCGAGGTTGTTCTTCAACAGGTAGTCCGACGCGCCGTCGCGCATCGCGGTCACCGCCGTGTCCTCGCCGATCTCGCCCGACAGCAGGATGAACGGCAGCATCGAACCGGTGCGCTTGAGCAGGTCCAGCGCCTGCAGACCGCCGAAACCGGGCAGGTTGTAGTCCGACAGCACCAGGTCCCACTCGGCATGCTCCAGCGCGTGCCGCAGCTCGGCCTCCGACTCCACGCGGCGCGCGTGCAGCACGTAGCCGGCGCGCTGCAGGTGGGCGCAGGCGAGCTGGTGGTCAACCTCCGCGTCCTCGACGTGCAGCACGCGCAGCACGGCCGCCGCCGGTGCCTTACTGCCTTCGCTGGGCGTTTTCATTCCCGCAGTATGGCAAAGCTGCCCGCCGCCATCACCCTGCGCGGGGCCGTGACACGAAAAATGGCCGGTCTTCACCGCCACATCGGCGCACCGGCGGGCTCGGGTCGCGCGAACAATCGCCGAGCCAGCCGGTCAATTTCTTGGAGCTCGAGGATGCATTCAATTCTTGCCGTCGACGATTCGGCCTCGATGCGTCAGCTCGTCGGTTTCACGCTGAGGACCGCCGGTTTCGCGGTGGTCGAAGCGGTGGATGGCCTGGACGCCTTCGACAAGGCCCAGGGCGGCGACTTTCAACTGGTGTTGACCGACCAGTACATGCCGCGGCTGGACGGCATCGGGCTGACCCGCAGGCTGCGCGAGGACCCACGCTACAAGAGCACGCCGATCCTGTTTCTGACCGCGGATTCCAGCGACGAAATGAAGCAGCAGGGTCGCACGGCGGGCGCGACCGGCTGGCTCGTGAAGCCGTTCGATCCGGTCAGGCTGATCGAAGTGATCACCAAGGTGATCGGCTGACCGCGCGCCACGAGCCGCGGGCGGCCTACTCTGCCGCGCGCCGCAGCGTGTCCACCACCGGCCGGCGCAGCACCTCGCGCAGGCCGAACCAGCCGGCCGCCAGCGCGAGCAGCGCACCGGCCAGCATGCCCAGCAGCGGCACCCAGGGCGACACGTTCCAGGTGAACTCGAACACGTAGCGCGCGAGCAGCGAGCCGACCACCATCGCAGCCACCGAGGCCAGCAGCCCGGCCAGCGCGCCCACGCCCAGCAGCTCGGCGCGCTGCACATGCGCCAGCAGCGTGGAGCCGGCACCGAGCGCACGCATCACGGCATACTCGCGCGCCCGCGCCTCGCGCGTCGCGGTCACCGCCGCAAACAGCACCACCAGTCCGGTGGCGAGCGTGAAGCCGAACAGGAACTCCACCGCGCGAATCACCTGGTCCAGCACCCGCTGCACCTGCGCGATCGACGCGGAGACGTCGATGTTGGTGATGTTCGGGAAGTCGCGGCTCAAACCGTTGTCGAAGCCCGGGCGCTGCGGCGCACGAAACGCGCTGATGTAGCTGACCGGCAGGCCCTCGACCTGCGCGAGCGGGAACATGACGAAGAAGTTCACCCGCATCGACCCCCAGTCGACCCGCCGCACGCTGGTGATGCGCCCCTCGCGCACCTGACCGCCCATGTCGAAAGCGATGCGGTCGCCGAGCTTGAGCTTCAGCGTCTGCATCAAGCCCTCCTCGACACTGAACGCGTCGGGCTCGTCGGCCTTCCACTGCCCGGCGACCACCACGTTGTGGTTGGGCGGCGCGGCCTGATGGCTGAGGTTGAACTCGCGCTCCACCAGGCGCCGGGCGCGCTCTTCGGTGAAGGCGTCGGCCGACACGGTGTGGCCGTTGATGCCGACCAGCCGTCCGCGAATCATCGGGTACCAGTCGTAGCGCGCGACGCCGGCTTCGCTCAGGCGCGCACGAAACGCCTGGGCCTGGTCGGGCTGCAGGTTGATGACGAAGCGGTCGGGTGCATCGGCCGGCGTCGCGGCACGCCAGCCGGCGATCAGGTCGGTGCGCAACAGCACCAGCAGCGACAGCGCGAGCAGGCCCACGCCCAGCGCCGACACCTGCAGCACCGCGAAACCCGGCCGCGCGGCCACCTGGCGCGTGGCCAGCACCAGCCAGCGCGGCGCCCGCGACTCGGGCACGGCGGCTTTCAGCAGTCGCACTGCGACGTACGACAGTCCGGCGAACACCACCACCGCCCCGGCAAATCCGCCGACGGCCAGGCCGCCGAGCTTCAGGTCCGACGATGCCGCGAGCAGCAGCGCCACGAACCCAGCCGTGCCGGCCGCCACGATCGCCACCGACGCCGGCTTCAGCCCACCCAGCTCGCGGCGGATCACACGCAGCGGCGGCACCTGCGCGAGTTGCAGCACCGGCGGCAGCCCGAATGAAGCCAGCAGCGTCATGCCCACACCCAGGCCGAACAGCGCCGGCGCCCAGCCCGGCGGCGGCAGGCTCACGCTGAGCAGGCCGCCGAGGAACCACACGAACGCGAAGTGCACCGCCAGCCCGAACAACACGCCCAGCACGCTGGCCAGCAGCCCGACGCCACCGAACTCCAGCACGTAGGTCCAGCCGATCGCACGCTGCGGGGCGCCGAGCACGCGCAGCATCGCGCAGTCGTCGAGGTGGCGTTGCGCGAAATCGCGCGCCGCGATCGCGACGGCCACCGCCGCCAGCAACGCGGCGAGCAGCGCCACGAGCTTGAGGAACTTCTCGGCGCGGTCGAGCGTCTGGCGCATCTCGGGCCGTCCGGCCTCGAGCGACTCGACGCGCAGGCCGCGCAGCTGGTCGGCGCGAATCCGCTCCTCGACCCAGCGCACGAACTCGCGCACCACCGCATCGCCGGCGCCGTCGGGTGCGGCCACCGCCAGGCGGTAGGTCACCCGACTGGCAGGCTGCACCAGCCCGGTGGCAGCGAGGTCGCGTTCGTTGAGCATCACGCGCGGCGCGAAGCTCATGAAGCCGGCGCCGCGGTCAGGCTCGAGCACGATGATCCGATCGATGGTGAGCGACGCATCACCCAGCAACAGCGCATCACCCAGCCGCAAGCCCAGCGCCTCGAGCAGCGCAGCGTCGGCCCACAGACGCCCCGGCGGCGGGGCGGCGGCCAGGTCGGCCTCGCGACCATCCGCGCCACGCAGGCGCATCAGGCCGCGCAGCGGATACGCATCGCTGACCGATTTCACCGCCACCAGCCGCGCGGCGCCCCCGCGCGATTCGGGCGCGCGCGCCATGCTCGGAAAGCTGGTGCTGCTCGCCACCACGAGGCCGAGTTCGCGCGCACGCGCGCCGAAGGCCGGTGGCGCCGGCTGGTCGCTGGCCACGACGGCATCGCCGCCCAGCAGCGCCCGGGCGTCGCGGGCCAACGCGGTGTTCAGCCGGTCGGCGAAGAAGCTCACCGCGGTCAGCGCCGCCACCGCCAGCATCACCGCGACCACCAGCAGGCGCAGCTCGCCGGCACGAAAGTCGCGCCGCAGCTGGCGCCAGGCCATGCGTGGAACATCGACGGGCAGCGGCAGGTGGGGCGTCATGGCCGGCACGGTACACGAGTTGGGGAACCCCGCTGCTGCGGATGCCCATTCAACGACCCTGGCCCTGAACGCTGCATACAAGCGATTCGAAGCCCTGGAACGGACCGCGATGCTGTAATGGATGCCATGAACACCGCCCCGCTGCCCAGCCTGTTCGTCTCGCACGGCTCGCCGATGATCGCGCTGGAGCCCGGCGCAGCGGGTGCCTTCCTGCAGCGCCTCGGACCGGCGCTGGACGCCGCGTACGGCCGCCCGCGCGCGATCCTCGCGATCTCGGCGCATTCGCTGGCGCGCGAGCCGGCGCTGCTGGCCGCACCGCAGCACGAGACGGTGCACGATTTCGGCGGCTTCCCGCAACCGCTGTACGCGCTGCGCTACAACGCGCCGGGCGCCGACGCGCTGGCACCTCGCGTGGCGCAGCTGGTACGCGACGCCGGTCTGCCGTTGCACGTGGTCGACGACGGTGGTCTCGACCACGGCATCTGGATTCCGCTGCGCTTCAGCTACCCCGATGCCGACGTACCGGTGTTGCCGCTGGCGTTCCCGCCCGACTGGTCGCCGGCGCGCCTGTTCGCGCTCGGCCAGGCGCTGGCGCCGTTGCGCGACGAGGGCGTGCTGGTCCTGGGCAGCGGCAGCATGACGCACAACCTGCGCATGGTGTTCAGCGGCAGTCGCCCGGAAGTCGATGCGCCCGAGATCGCCGAGAGCGCGGCGTTTCGCCGGTGGTTCGAGGCGCGCAGCGCCGCGGCGGACTGGCCCGCGCTGCTCGACTACCGCGCCCGGGCGCCACACGCGGCGCTGATGCACCCCACCGACGAGCACCTGCTGCCTTGGTACGTGGCCGCCGGTGCCGGGCATGAAGGGCCGGCGCTGCGGGTGCACGACAGTCTGACCTACGGTTGCCTGGGCATGGACGCCTATGCCTTCGGCGCCCAGGCCACCGCGCTGGACTCCGCGCTGCAGCAGTGAACCGCTGATGGACTACCGCGCGCCTCGCGCGATCGAGACGGCGCGGCTGCGACTCGTGGCGAGCGAGCCGTCGCTCGCCGATGCGGTGACCGACTACTTCAACCGCAACCGTGGCCACTTCGCGCCGTGGGACCCGCCGCTGCCGGTCGAACACGGCCAGGCCGCGTTCCATGCCACGCAGCTGGCCGAGCAGAGCGAGCATTTCGACGCCGGCCGCGCCTGGGGGCACTGGCTCACGCTGCTCGATGCGCCGGCGCGCGTGATCGGCCGCGTGAGCCTGTCGAACATCGTGCGCGGCTCGTTCCACAGCTGCAACCTCGGCTATGCGATCGATGCGTTGCATCAGGGGCGTGGCCTGATGCACGAGGCGCTGGCCGCTGTGATCGCCGCGGCGTTTGCGCCCGACGCCAACCTGCACCGCATCCAGGCCGCCGTGCGGCCGGAGAACCGCCGCAGCATGGCGCTGATCGGGCGATTGGGTTTTCACGACGAGGGTCTGGCGCGCGACTACCTCTTCAACGGTGGGCAGTGGCGCGACCACCGCCTCTTCGTGCGGCTGAACCCGGCGTTCGTGCCACCGCCGGACTGGTAGGCCAGCGCTACTTCGCCGGCGCGGGCACGCTGCCGACGACGCCCTGCACGAACCAGTCCATCGTCGCGATCTGCTCGTCGCCGAGCGCGCCCAGCGCCAGGCGCGTCTTGCCGGTGTTGTCGATCAACGGCGCGGCAAACACCGTGGTCTTGCCCGACAACAGCGACTGGCGCGCCGCATCGACCGCCGCCACCTGCGCGGCGGGCAGCTTCGGGTTCAACGCCGACAGCTGCACCATGCCGTCACGCATGCCGCCCCATACCGGCTTGGCCTTCCATGTGCCGGCGATCACCGCGCGGGCCACCTGCGTGTAGTAGTCGCCCCAGTGGTGCGTCACCGCCGCGAGCTGGGCGCGCGGCGCGAACTTCGACATGTCGCTCTGGTTGGCGAGCAGCTTGGCGCCTTGCTCCTCGGCCGCCAGCGCGACGGCCGGCGACGCGGTGTGGTTGGTCAGCACGTCGGCGCCCTGGTTGATCAGCGTGACGGCGGCGTCGTGCTCGCGCGGCGGATCGAACCAGCTGTTGAGCCACACCACGCGCACGCTGGCCTTCGGATTGACCGAGCGCATGCCGAGTGCAAACGCATTGATGCCCTGCACCACCTCGGGCACCGGAAACCCGGCCACGTAGCCGGCCACACCGCTGACGCTGTTCATCGCGGCCAGCCGTCCGGCGAGCCAGCGCGCCTCGTAGTAGCGCGCGTTGTAGGTGTTGAGGTTCGGCGCGGTCTTGTAGCCGCCGGCGTGCTCGAAGCGCACGTCGGGATGATCGGCCGCGACGCGCAGCGCAGCGTCGAGGTAGCCGAAGCTGGTGGCGAAGATCAGCTTGTGCCCCTGCGCGACAAGGTCGCGCATCACGCGTTCGGCGTCGGGCCCTTCGTCGACCGACTCGACGACGGTGGTCTTCACCTGCGCCCCGAGGTTGCGCTCCATCGCCTGCCGGCCGAGATCATGCTGGTAACTCCAGCCCGCCTGGCCGACCGGGCTGACGTAGACGAAGGCCACCTTCAGCGGCGCGGCCTGCGCCAGCGCAAGCGGGTTGAGAGTCAGGCTGGGCAGCGCAAGCAGCGCCGCGCGCACCAACGCGCGCCTGAGGTTTTTGTACATGGTTGACCTCGACATGGCCACGATGGGGGAGCCGCTTCAAACGCCGGTGGCACGGCGAA
>Ga0209798_10001192_pt1 | contig 15810 bp, 12 predicted proteins | sample DOMMetBare3Fresh_FD_187475 | JGI IMG/M metagenome (GOLD analysis project Ga0209798, IMG submission 187475) | Wetland sediment microbial communities from St. Louis River estuary, USA, under dissolved organic matter induced mercury methylation -... | ecosystem: Environmental > Aquatic >...
TATTGAATATAAGCGGGGAAATGAAAAACCCGAAACGAACCGGTCCCCTGGGTTTATTAATTGGTACCATTTTAATAATCCTTTTTTTCTGCCTGATACAGCTAACAGCACAGGGTGTAATGGGTGATACACTGGTCAATCATAAAGAAGCACCCCTGGCTGCCATGGCTGAAACACTATTTGGGAAAACAGGATTTACCATCCTGATCATTGCTGCTATGGTATCCATTTTCGGAACGATGAACTCTGTTATACTCCTGTTTCCAAGAATCCTGTATGCAGGGGCAGAAAATAAATTACTGCCTGCTTACCTGGCAAAAGTTCATCCGAAATATTCAACTCCACATAGGGCAATAATTATTTTTTCATTTATAGCTTTTATTATTGCTATCTCGGGAGGATTCAGACAATTGGCAATTTTGGTAACAGCCTCAATACTGTTGTTGTATATAGGCGTAGTGCTGGCAGTTATAAAAACAAGACTTCAAAAAAAGGCAGATAATCCCGCTTCATTTAATTTACCTGGTGGGTTATCCATTCCTGTTGCAGCCTTAATAACACTTTGCTGGTTTTTGTGGCAATTAAAAAGTAATGAGTTAATTGGAATTGGAATATTTATCGGAATCATTTCCGTTATTTATTTTTTAAGAAAGCTTATCAATAAAAAATAAGCTTTTGAATTGACTCATCCAATCTTGCCTTTGCCATAAAATTTTTCTCCAGCTCCATATTAAAAGGAATAGGTGTATCAAGAGAAGCACATCTCATCACCGGTGCATCAAGAATTCCAAAACAGTTTTCTGCAATCCATGCGGCAATCTCTCCACCAATGCCACCTATCAATGTGTCTTCATGTAAAATCAAAACCCGTCCTGTTCTTTGCACGGCTTCACGAATAGCAAAATAATCAAGTGGCGCTAATGTTCTTAAGTCTAAAATATCAATGGAGATTTCAGGATGCTCCGCTGCATAATCATCTGCCCAATGCACTCCGGCACCATACGTGATAATAGAAACTTCATCCCCTTCCCGCACATGCCTTGCTTTGCCTATTTCAATTTCATAATATTCCTCGGGTACTTGTCCGCTTACAGAACGGTACAAAGCTTTATGCTCAAAATACATGACCGGGTTTGGATCATTAATGGCTGCAATCAATAATCCTTTTGCATCCATCGGTGTACTTGGATAAACAACTTTCAGTCCCGGCACTTTTGTAAACCAGGCTTCATTACTCTGGCTATGAAACGGGCCTGCGCCTACACCACCACCTGTTGGCATCCGTATCACCACATCTGCATTTTGTCCCCAGCGGTAATAAATCTTTGCAAGGTTATTTACAATCTGGTTAAACCCCACGGTAACAAAATCTGCAAACTGCATTTCCATTACACTTTTAAATCCTTCTAATGATAATCCCAATGCTGCACCAACAATTGCACTTTCACATAGCGGTGTATTTCTCACTCTTTCTTTTCCAAATTCATTTACAAATCCTTCGGTTATTTTAAATGCACCACCATATGCGGCTATATCCTGGCCCATCAATATTAAATTGGGATGAGCTTGCATGCTTTGATGAAGACCTTCTTTGATAGCATCAATCAACCGCAAGTCGTGAGTTGTAAGTCGTGAGTCGTGAGTGGCTTTTGAATTATCTACTACCTCGACTCCTAACTCCCGACTTCTGACTCCTGACTCAGCGTACACATCTTCAATTTCTTCTTCTGTATCTGCAATTACAGGTTTAGTATCAGACCCAAGCGCCAGTTCACTTTCTATTTTGTCTTTAAACTCATTTCTTATTTCTGTTATGTGAATTTCATTTAACACCCCTGACTCAATTAAAAACTTTTCATAGTTCTTAACGGGGTCTTTTAACTCCCATATTTTAAATAAATCTGGTGGCACATATTTTACACCGCTTGCTTCTTCATGTCCACGCATACGGAAAGTCATGCATTCAATTAAATAGGGTTTATGATTTTTTATACAATACTCTCTTACACCTTTCATGGTATCATAAACAGATAGAATATTGTTTCCATCAATCACCACTCCTTCCATGCCATATCCTTTTGCTTTATCCACTAAACTGATACAGCGGTATTGTTCATTTACCGGGGTAGATAAACCATAGCCATTATTTTCTATTATAAAAATTACAGGCAGATCCCAAACGGCAGCCACATTCAATGCTTCATGAAAATCTCCTTCGCTTGTTCCACCATCCCCGGTGAATGCCAGCGAAACTTTACCTGCCTGTCCGGCAGGCAGGTTTTCTTTCCTGAGTTTATAAGCCAGCGCCACACCATCGGCAATAGCCAGTTGCGGCCCAAGATGTGAAATCATGCCGCAGATATGATGTTCCTTATTTCCAAAATGAAAACTTCTTTCTCTTCCTTTGCTATATCCTTCTTTCGCTCCCTGCCATTGCATAAATAATTTACTGAGGGGCATATTACGGGTAGTAAAGACTCCAAGGTTTCTGTGCAATGGCATAATCCATTCATCCGGCTGTAAGGCTAATGTGGCACCAACAGAAATTGCTTCCTGCCCGATGCCGCTAAACCATTTTGAAATTTTTCCCTGACGCAGTAATACCAGCATTTTTTCTTCAATCATCCGGGGCCACAGAAGTGAACGGTAAAAATGTATAAGCTGTTCGGTAGATAATTCTTGTCGGTCGAAGTTCATATTGCGAATTTCAATGATTCATCCCACACTAAAAAGTAGAATCATGAAGAAGTTCTGTTACCCTTATCTTCCTTTTTGTCAATTGCTGATGTAATAATTGATAAAATCAGGCTGAACAATAATGCCCACCAGAAATTATCAACCTGGAACCCGTCAACAAGTTTACTGGCAAGCAATACCATGGCCGCATTAATAACAAAAAGAAAAAGTCCGAGTGTAATAAACGTGACCGGTAAAGTTAAAAGAATCAGGATCGGTCTTACAAACATATTTAAGAGAGCAAGTACAATGGCAAAAATAAGAGCTGTCCAGAAGTCTGTAACATGAATGCCACCGAGAATATGTGCAAGTCCAAATGAAACTGCAGCAAGGACAAAAATCCGGATTAGAAAATTCATATAAAGTTATTTTAAAAAATTAAAAATATCAGTCAGTGATTAATTGTTCATAAATCATACCACAACCAGTTCATAAAACTCTTCAGGGTTCAGGTATTTTTTTGCCAGCTGCTGCAGTTCTTCAGGCGAAACCGTTCTGATGGTCTGAATACTATCGTAAAAAAATTTATCATCCAGATTATTAAGAATATAGTTTTTCCAGCGGGCAATTATCTGGAACGGCCCATCCAGGTCGCCGAGAATAGATCCCATCATATAATTTCTTACCAGTTGCATTTCATTTTTTCCAACCGGTTCGTCCTGCAAACGTTTCATTTCTTTATATACTTCAGCAATCGCAGCATCACAAACATCTTTTCCCGCCTCGGTGCCCACCATCCATGCAGAATGCTGAATATGATTTTGAATAAAACTGTGTATGCCATATGTATATCCTTTCTCTTCACGGATATTAGCCATCAGCCTGGAGCCAAAGTAGCCGCCGAAAATACTGTTCAGCACCATCGCTTTTTGAAAATCGGGATGATGCCTGTTTGGGAACGGCCTTGCAATTCTTACAGAGCCCTGCATGCCATTGACATCATTAGTCACTCTTATTTTTTCACCCGGTTTTTTTTCAGAAGAAATAATATTTTCCGGTGTTTGAAAATTATGCCCAAACGCTATTTGCCCAAAAAAATTATTGAGCAAAGAAATAATATTTGCAGGCAATTTACCGGCAGTAAAAATTATACAATTCCCGTTTTTATAATATTTATTATAAAAAGAAACCAGCTCTTCCCTGTTCAGGGAATCATAGTCTTCATGACTTGTATATTTTCCATAAGGATGTTGTTCGCCGTATAAATAAGCATCAATTAATCTACCAGCAACAAATTCACTTTTTTTCAGGCTTACTGATAAGCGTTGTTTTTGATTTTGTTTATATACAGCCAGTTCCTCATCCGGTAAAACAGCATCACAGATTATCTCTTCCATCACCGGCAATAATGCAGAAATATGTTTATTGAGGCAATGAAGTGTCAGTGTGGCTGTTTCATTGTAACAGGCCCGGCTTAAAAAAGAGCCATAGAATTCAAAATGCTCATTAATCTGAAAAGCATTTTTTTGAGTAGTCCCGTTTTTTAATAAAAAATTTGCCGTGGCTGCCACTAAGTTTTTTTCTTCAAAACAATTCCCGGAGAAAAATACCAGTTCAACCATCATCACTTCTTCCGCACCGGCATTTACTGCATACACGGGTACGCCATTATCCAAAGTGAATTTTTCACAGGGTTTTAGTTCCAGGTGAAAATTTACTGCGTCAGTAATTGGAGGGGCAATCTTTCTGTCTGTCATAAATATTTTCTGTGCTCAGTTCTTTGAATAATAATAAAGTGTATTGCTGTTCTCAGGCCGGAAAATGATTTTGCTTTCTTTCAAAATATCTTCAGCAGTTATCACATTATATTTTTCCAACTCGGTATTCATCCATGCAGCATCACCCAATAGCTCATAATAGGCAAGACTTGCAGCCCGGTTCATCAGGCTCATGTCTTCAAAAGCCATCAAACTTTCTATTTTATTTTTTACTTTCTGAAGTTCATTTTCTGTTATCAGGTTAGTTTTCATTTTATCTATTTCTTCCTGCACAGCATGCTCAGCATCCTCCATTTTTATTCCCTTCACCAGCTTTCCTTCTATTACGATGGTGCCGGCATCTATGCTGCCGGTATGGTAACATTCAATATTGCTGAATAGTTTTTTTTCTTTTACCAGGGCCTGAAATAATCTTGAGGATCCGCCACCACTTAATATTTCTGTTACCAGGTCAGCAATATAATACCGCTGATCTATCCGGGGATAAATATGCCAGCATTTATACAAGGCATCAAGTGGTACATCAGCTTTTACTTCAAGGTTGCGGGCAGCAGTTTGTTGCGGCTCCTGCGGCAGGTTGCGCATATATTTTTCACCCGATGGAATATCACCAAACCATTTTTCTGCAAGCTCTTTTACTTTTTCTGTTGTAATATTTCCTGCCACAGTAAGTATTGCATTTACCGGGCGATAGTGTTTAAAGAAAAATTTTTTTACGTCTTCCAGTTTTGCATTTTCAATATGCGATAATTCTTTTCCAATCGTCATCCATCTATAGGGATGTACTTTATAAGTTAGTTCACGCATTTTATGCCACACATCGCCATAGGGTTTATTCAGGTAATGTTCTTTAAACTCTTCACAAACTACTTTCCGCTGCACTTCAAGGCTTTTATCAGTAAATGCCAGTGATAACATGCGGTCACTTTCTAACCAGAAAGCAGTTTCTAAGTTTTCAGCAGGTAATTGTATATAATAATTAGTAAGATCGTTTGTTGTGTAAGCATTGTTTTCACCTCCGGCTACCTGCAGCGGCCCGTCGTAGCTGGGTATATTGATGCTGCCGCCAAACATCAGGTGTTCGAATAAATGAGCAAATCCTGTTTGTTCAGGATTTTCGTCACGGGCACCTGCATCATACAATACATTCAGTACTGCCATGGGGGTTGAAGTATCCCTGTGCACAATGACTCTTAATCCATTGGACAATAAAAATTTTTCAAATTGTATCATAAAAAAACTGTTATGATTATAACAGTTTGTAAAAATAAGTCAATTGTGCTTAAGCTAAATACTTTAATACACTGCTTTGTATTATTTCAGAATACTTTTTGTTTTGAAGTTGAACTCCTTCAGTTCGCCATTGCGGGTGATAATTATCCTGATTTTTTCTCTTACTCCCTGCAAGGCCATTTTAAATAACTGTATATTATTACCTACAATATTATTAATGCCTACAACTACATCACCTTCCTTTAATCCTGATAAAGCAGCAGGTGAATTATCGGCAACATCACCTAATATTATTTTATCATCTACATAATACAACTCAAGTCCTGAATATGCATAATCAAACAAATCATTATAGTGCCCGTTTGGCATCAGGTAAAATTCTTTTTTGGCATAATTAAGGATTAAATTGAAACGGCGAAGCAGGTCGTTGCCAATTATACCACTCAAATATGGATAGGACAGAATATTATATTTATCCTCAAATACAAAAACCGGGACACTTTTAAATCTGTATGGCCCAATTCTTATTTCTTTAATTACAGTCAGGTGCATATCAACTTTCCCTCCAACACCTTCTGCTTCCTTTGCAAACAGTGTTCTTTTTTTGTCCAGAAAACTACTGTCATCAACAAAATCTTTGTTCAGCATCAGGCAAAGTCCGGCACCTATATCAAATAGGAACCTAGAGTCAACAATTCTTGAATCCCTTATCCGGGCGTTTTGAACGGGAAGAGTTCTTAATACCGGCTCATACAACCAGCCACCCCGGGGATATTTCATTCTTCCATTCGAGTATATATTTATTTTTAAACTATCATAATTTATTTGAAAAATATAGCGGCTTAATACAGAGTATCCAATGATACCATCAATTTTTTCGCCATATACAGATGTTAGAATATCATAATTATTGATATGAAAATTAAGACTGTCAATAGTAAGACCGGGGAGTTTTAATTTTTCATTATACACAAAACTTACTTTGCGAATACCGGCTATTCCCAGTATCGTCATCTCAGATGGTGTGGTTTTAATATTAAATTCTTTAACCGTTGACGAATCAAGTGAAATACCACCACTGCCGGTGTCTAAAATAAAATTTAAAGAGTCCAGGTAATTTGAAAATTGTGCTTTTAATAAAATAACTCCACCTGAAAGCTGTCTGAATTTAAAAGAGGTTAATAGTTTTGCCGGTGGTTCTACAAATTGTTCCTGAGCTATGGCAGATTGAATGAAGCCGAAAAAAAGAAATAGTATTATCCCGGGTTTAAAATTCTTTTTAATTCTGTTTTTAAGTTGCATGTTTATTATTCTATCGATATGCCGGTATTTATTAGCATGACTCTTAAGCTCTTCATTCCTTACTTGTCTGCCGGCAGGCATGTTCAGCAAATAGACGTTAATATTATTCTATTCGCTGCTTATCTCAGATACTCAAATTAACCTATTCTGATTAAAGATATTTGCCGTTTGTAAATTATTCCTGGCTTTTAGTTGCTTACTTTTGCCTCTTTTACAAGTATGACAATGCATATTAAAGACATTTACCAAAAGGCTGCTGAATTTGGTTTCTTAACAAAAGAAGAAGGGATTTTTTTATTTCAACAAGCCCCCCTTGCCGAACTTATGTTACTGGCTGATGAACTCAGAAAAAAACAAGTGCCTCACGGTAAAGTAAGCTGGCAGATAGACAGGAATGTAAATACAACCAATGTCTGTATTGCTAATTGTAAATTTTGTAATTTTTACCGCATACCCGGTCATGCTGAAGCATATATAACGGATATGCCTACATACAGGAAGAAGATTGAAGAAACGATAAAATATGGTGGCGATCAACTTTTGTTACAGGGCGGACATCACCCGGATCTTGGTTTGGATTTTTATGTAAATACATTCAGGCAAATAAAACAGGAATATCCCGCTATAAAATTGCATGCACTGGGGCCACCTGAAGTTGCGCATATTACCAAGCTGGAAAAATCAACACATAAAGAAGTTTTAACCGCATTAAAAAATGCAGGGCTCGATTCATTACCCGGTGCAGGAGCAGAAATATTAATTGATCGTGTAAGAAGATTAATCAGCAAAGGAAAATGCGGTGCACAGGAATGGCTCGACATCATGCATGAAGCGCATAAATTAAATATAACTACTTCGGCCACCATGATGTTTGGTCATGTGGAAACTATTGAAGAACGTTTTGAGCATTTAATAAAAATAAGAGAAGTGCAAAGCCACAAGCCTGAAAATGCAAAGGGGTTTCTTGCATTTATACCCTGGACATTCCAGGATGTGGATACATTGCTTGCAAAAATCAGGGGTGTACAAAATCTTACAACGCCGGAAGAATATATCCGCATGATTGCAATCAGCAGAATCATGTTACCCAATATTAAAAATATACAGGCAAGCTGGCTGACGGTTGGTAAACAGGTAGCACAACTTTGTTTACAAGCTGGCGCCAACGATTTTGGCAGCATCATGCTGGAAGAAAATGTAGTGAGTGCTGCCGGTGCACCGCATCGCTTTACTTATAAAAGTATACAGGATGCCATTCGTGAAGCAGGCTTTGAACCGCAGTTGCGAAACCAGCAATATGAATGGAGACAAATACCGGAGATGATAGAAGAACAGGTGATTGATTATTAATAAACAGGTTTTATTCAGCAAATAATAATAAGATGATGATTTCAATAAAAACTTTTAGTCGTTTCAGAAAGATTGCCATTGCAGAAGGTGTTTCTTTCCTGGTATTATTGCTTATCGCTATGCCCTTAAAATATTTTGCCGGATTGCCGAAAGCTGTAACCATCTGTGGCTCTCTGCATGGGTTATTATTTATATCATTCATTGCGCTTGCATGGGAAACAAAAACAGAATACAAAAAAGAGTTTAGCTGGCTTGTCAAAGCATTTCTTGCATCCATTCTTCCTTTCGGTACCATCGTGATGGATAAACAATGGAAGAAAGAAGAAGATTTAATTGCTGTTTAATTTTTTTATAATTTCCAAAACCTGCCAAACAGGCCCAGGTAAGATTCGCTGCTCACTACTTTAGGTATTGTAATTTTTCCAAGTGCCAGGGCTACACTATCACTTCCTTCATTTTTGGGTGCAAGCCTGATGCCCAGTTTTCCACCCGGTGTTTTTTTTATTTCGCAATAACTCACGTTATGAAATGAAAAAAGTTGAACAAACAAAATTTTTGCATAGCTGGTTTTACCAATTATTGGTTTGCAGGCCATCGTATCGCCGCCTTTATCTTTTGAAATAAAAGCAGAAAATTTGTCATCGCCTGGTGCAGTAAAAGCAGCAATGATAACTCCGATAATAAGAATAGTTGTGACCCAGGAGAAAAATTTCATTGTTATAATTTTTCTGAAAGATAATATTTAATACAGAAAACAGTTATCCTGTTACAAATCTGTACCCGATTCCTTTAATCGTAATAATCTCCAGAGACGAATCTTCTTTTAAATAACTGCGGAGTTTAGTAACATAAACATCCAGGTTGCGGCTGTTGAAAAAATTGTCGTTACCCCAGAGCAGGTTAAGAATGTCCTTACGATCTATTATTCTGTCCCGGTTTTCATAAAGCAGTTTCAGCAATTCACTTTCGCGGTAACTGAGCTTACGTTCATCTTTGCCATCAGTAAGCGTTTGCCTGTTAAGATGAAAATTAAACTTACCCATCGTTACACTGTCAGTACTGATTTTCTTCGGGGCTTCATTTTTATTCCGCAATACATTCTGAATTCTTACAATCAGCTCTTCCATACTGAATGGTTTACGGATATAATCATTGCCACCAAGTGAAAATCCTTTGACTACATCTTCTGTTTGTGTTTTTGCAGTAAGAAAAATTATAGGAACGTCTTCATCCAGTTCTCTTATCTCATCAGCAATGGCAAATCCATCTTTATTAGGTAACATCACATCAAGCACACAAATATCCGGTGTGGTTTTTTTGAAGGCTGCTGTTGCTTTTGCCCCGTCGCTTTCCATGAATACTTCGTAGCCGCGGCTTTCCAGGCTTTCCTTTACAATTTTGCCTAGGAATAGTTCGTCTTCAACGTATAAAATTTTTGTTTTGTTCATACTGTTTCCTTACACCCCTTTAGGGGATGGGGGTTTTGGGTAAACTAATAATAAATTTTGTTCCCAGCCCCGGCTGGCTTTCCACTTCTATACTTCCTTTATGCTTCTGTACTACATGCGCCACATAGCTTAATCCCAGTCCATAACCTTTTGAGTTATGTGTATCACCGGCAGGTACACGGAAAAATTTTTCAAACACTTTTTCTTTATACTCCGGTGAAATACCAATGCCATTGTCAGCCATGGCCATCACTACAAAATCTTCTTTTTCTTTGAGATCAATTTTTATGGCCGTGTTACCATTACCATATTTCAGCGCATTATCCAGCAAGTTATAGACAACACTTAATAAATGAAGTTTGTCTCCCTGCATATTTGTGTCACCTTCCTGACTAACGGAAACGGTTGCATTGTTTTTTTCAATCTGCAACCTCATGGATGAAACCACTTCTTCCACCACATTTTTTAAATTAACCGGCTCATATCTTAACTCGATTTCTTTATTCTCAAACATGGAAAGCTTGAGCACTTTATCTACAAGCAGTGAAAGACGCTGAAGCTCATTTTGCGAAATATCAAGATATTCTTTTGTCCGTAGTGGATCATTTATCGCATTAAAACTCCTTAAGGCTTCAATGGCAACGCCAACAGTAGCAATAGGTGTTTTCAATTCGTGGGTGATGTTGCTGATGAATTCATTTTTTATTTCTGTTAATCTTCTTTGCCGCATCAGGTTGCGGTAAAGTAAAACAAATGAAAAGATGGTAACGCCAACAAGAAAAAGAGAAAAGAGAATAGGAGCCGTAAGTTTTTTTAGCAGGTAACTGAAAGAGTTACTGATATTCATTTCGTAAGTAACCGGGTGAGCAAAGCCAATTGTTATTTTGTTAGAAGGGCCTCTTGCATCCGGCCTCATTCTTTCAGATCGTTTTAGGCTATCGTTCCTGGAAATGGAATATGAAACAGCTATTCCATCTTTTTTTAAAGCCGAGTTAAAAGATGAATCTATTTCTTTTACCCGGAGAGAATCCTGGAGAGAATCAACATTATATAAAAAACGAATGATTTCACCGGGATGTCCTCCTCTTTCCAGTGTTATATCTTTTGTATTGTCACCACTAATAGAAGTTTTTGCTTTTTGCAACGAAATGGTTACATCTGTGTTTTTTTCCCGGGGAAAAATCTGCTCTTTGTCATTTTGTAAAATGACCATTTTATTTTTATCAGGATGCTGATTTCTTTTTGGTAAAAAAGAATCGTTGACATTTATTGTTATGTCATTTAATAATCCTGCTGCCGCTGCCTCTCCCTGAAAAAATGCCTGGGACGGGCCTCCTTCCATTACCTCGAGATTGAACTTGCCTGTAGTATCATTAAAAAATTTATCGAGCTTCAGTTTTTTTGCCTGTAAGCCGCGAATAGTTTCTCCGAATAATACATTGCTTCGCAGTTCGAGGTTTTTTTTATCCTTCAGATAATTTTCTCTTAACCAGTATAGCTGGAACCCGGCAATTATCATAATAGGAATTGCCATGAATAACAATAAACCTTTATGATGAAGTACCCCCTGGTGTTTAAGCCCCTGTATATTTTTCCCGCTTTTCATTTCAAGCACAAATTTAACCATTCGGCTACCGCAACCGGAGGGTCTTTAACCTTTATTAACCTTAAAACAAGGAAGCTTAACTTGCACAATACAAAAGCAATTATAGCTTTGGCAAAACAAATTTTATATATGAAAAAGATAATGATAGCAGCAGTTATCCTGGTTAGTTTACCTGCATTAGCCCAGGTAAAAGAAGGAAAAATAATTTATGAAAGAACCATGCAACTGCAAATACAGATTGCAGATGATAACCCGGCCATGCGGAATATGATTCCAAAAGAAAGGAAAGACAAGTATGAACTTTCATTTTCAAACAATAAAAGTTTATGGCAGCGAATGGAAGATGAACAGGGGGATGAGATGAATTTTGGCGGTGATGGAGCACAAATCCGTTTTGTAATGCCCGGCAGTGATGATATCAGCTTTAACAACATGGATGAAATGAAAAAAATTGACCAGCGTGAACTTGGTGGAAAAATTTTTATTGTTACGGACAGCATACGCAGGTTGAACTGGAAAGTAGCTGGAGAAACAAAAACAGTTCTTGGTCACAATTGTATGAAAGCAACTGCACAACGTACACAGGAAAGTATGCGTATGAATATGGATAACGGTAATATGACAAGGCAAAAAGTAGTGGATACACTGAATATTGTTGCCTGGTTTACCAATGAAATTGCTGGCTCTTTGGGTCCCGATATTTACCAGGGCCAATTGCCGGGCACCATCCTGGAAATTGATATTAATAATGGAAGAAACACTTATCGTGCTGTTGAGATTTCTGAAAAAACTGATGCAGCAAAAATTAAAGAGCCAACCAAAGGGAAAAAAGTAACGGCTGATGAATTTGCCAAAGAACGGGAAAAACTTTTTTCTGACATGCAGCAGAATGGTGGTGGTATGAGGATGAATATCAGATCTAATTAATAATATATATTTTAGGAACTGAGCCCCGGCTTTGCCGGGGCTTTTTTATTTCAAAGTTTCATTTACCAGAAGTAAATCAATAATTTTAAAATATGGTTGGAATAATAGTTCAGCTTGCCCTTTCCTGGTTTATCATCTGGCTTTTTAATAAAGGCAACTTAAGTGTACTGGGATTTTTTCCTACTAAAAGGCGTATGCTCGATTTTGGAATTTTTTTCTTCATTACGGCTATTTGCTGTTCTTCAGATTTTTTTCTGCGGATGTATTTTGCAGAGCAGCAATGGAAAATCAATCCTGATATTTCTGGCAGTTTAATTTTTACCGGCCTTTGGTGGAATATAAAATCTGTTTTGTTTGAAGAACTTATTTTTCGCGGTGTATTACTTTATATCCTGGTTAAAAAGCTGGGTGCAGTTAAAGCAATCCTTATTTCAGCCATTGCATTTGGCATTTATCATTGGTTTTCTCATGAAGTAATTGGCGATGCAAAACAAATGGCTTTTACTTTTCTATTAACAGGTACAATGGGGTTATTGTATGCTTACGGATATGCAAAATCTTTTTCACTTTATATTCCCTGCGCCATTCATTTGGGATGGAATATAACCCGCAGCGTAATTTTTTCTGATTCTGTTATTGGTGACCAGTTATTCGTGCAGGTAAAACCAGTACCTGACGTTCAGGTTTCCTGGTTTATTTTTTTTGTTGTGTTACTGACGCCAATGCTCAGTGCCCTTGTAATAAATTTTTTATTGCTGAGGAAAAGAAAACAAGCAAACCCTGTTTAATAAGTATCGGTTCTATCTTCTAATTATAACATTAGCTCCTCTGCCACCGGGACCAGCATTAGCAGCCATTTTATTTAAACTATAAGTAAAGCTGAGTAAATAAAAACGACGAAGAACCCGGTTGCTTTGATCTTCTATATAATTAGAATTTGTAGTTCTTACGATTGCCTGGTTTTCATTCAACAGATCATGTACACTTAATTTTATTTCACCGCGGTTATATTTTAAAAATAATTTGCTGAAAGATGCATTCCACAACGGCACTTTGGCATTGTAGCCTGAGCTGCGCTGGCTGCTGATAGTGTAGCGAAAATCAGTTGAGAAATAAAAATTCTCAGGCAATTGCCAGCCAACATCTGCACCATAGTCCTGTGTAAAGTATTCATTATCCAAAGTTGACTGTATTGAATATTTTGCTTTGTTATAAGTAAAGCCACTACTTAGAGTCAGATCAATTTTATCTTTAAAACTTTTTGTTATTTCAATACTGGGGTCAATGCTTAGGTTCCTGATTTCATTTTGCACCGTATTGACAAACTGCTTTGTTTTACTGTAGCCAAAGCCGGTATTGAAATTTATATTGGCTTTGACAAATCTCAATGGCCAGCCGAGACTTAAGTCGTTATTCAGGTTATAAACGCCATCTACATTTACAGGTTTTGTTGTTTTTCTGCCAAAAGAATCAAGCACATCAAAATTTACAATACGGTTATTGGTAAAAGAATAACTGCTGAATAAGAAAAAACTTTTGCCACGAAATGGATTCATGCCGGTGTAGTTTACATTGATACGCTGTGTAAATTCCTGTTTCAAATCCGGGTTACCCACTTTAATATTTAACGGATTGCTGATGTCGGGTATAGGTTGCAGTTGTGTAACGGTTGGCTGATTCGTTGATGCCCTGTAATCAACCTGTAAATTTTTAAATCGTGTAAAATTGTACTGGAACCTTGCATTGGGTAACAGGTTATAAAAAGATTTGCTGATAACCGAATCTTTAAGGCCCGTCTTGATGGTCCCTTCCAATTCTGCATTTTGCCAGCTTACTCCTATTGCATAGTTATATTTCTTCTTTTGTGTACGGATCCGGATGCCGGCAGTCGTTGTACCATAAATATTTTCATAATTGTTAGTTTGCTTCTGGTTTAATTTGTCAAATTTTCCGGAGATATTGTTGAAGTCAAAAGTTTTTTTATCAGAAAAAGACCGGCTGTTATTTCTTGCCACGCTTAATTCAAGCAACGATTTTTTAAAAACCGGTTCTGTATAAACGGCTCTTGAAGTATAGCCCCTTGTTTCATTATCAGAAGTATTGTGTTGATTAATTGAATCAGTTTTTACAAGTATTCCGAGTTTGTTATAAAACTGGTTTACAGATTCCAGGTCGCCGTTCCCATCACTTGCATTCTGTGTGCTTCCAAGGCTCAATGAAAATGTTCTGCCTCTTCTTTTGAATTTTTTCCTGAATAAAACAGTTCCTGTAAAATTATACCCGTCGCTTGCAGAAAAATTATCACTGACACCGCGGTTACTTCTAAGCAATTGCTCTGATAAAGTTTCATAATCACTAAGCGAACGGTTTTTTGAATTCTGGATACTCAGGCTTGGTGTAAATTTTAATGAATGCATGGAATCAATTACATAATCATAAGTAAGATTAAACCGGTGTGTAATATTCTGGTTGTTTGTCCGGGAATTTTGATTATAGAAATAAGTAGAGTCCGGTAAAATATACTGTCGGCTAAGCCGTTGGTTTGTCACAGGATTATAACGGCTATAAAAATAATTGCTCTGTAGCTCCATCTTTTTACCAATAATATTATTATAGTTGGCGCCACCTGCCCAGGAAGTGTTTATTGCATTACTGTTTCCACTACCGGTAAGTCCTGATGCATCTGCTGAAGAAATATTAATGTTTATATTGCCGCCCCCGGTATTCATCTGGCTCAATCCGCCTGTAAAACTAAGAATGTCCATGAAGGAAAAGCCTTCGGCGTTTGTATTGTTTCCCATACCCAATACAGACATTTGTCTTGCTCCCTTGAATGAATTTATATTAGCCCGGCCCTGGTATCCTCCATCTGTACCTCCTCCTGCATTTACTTTTCCAAAAACACCTTTCTTTTTATCCTGTTTCAGTTTTAGGTTAATTGTTTTTTCACTTTGGCCGTCATCAAAACCAGTAAGCTGTGCAATATCACTTTGCCTGTCGTATACCTGTACTTTATCAACTGCATCGGCGGGTAAATTTTTTGTAGCAATCTTTGGGTCTGTTCCAAAAAATTCCTTCCCATCAACTGTCACCCTGTTTACTGTTTGCCCCTGTGCTTTTATGCTTCCGTCTTTTGCCACCTGCACGCCTGGAAGTTTTTTTAATAGATCCTCAACTACGGCGTTGGGTTTTGTTTTGAATGAACCGGCATTGTATTGTACGGTATCGCCGATTAGAGTTACCGGCGGTGCCTCCGCCATCAACACAATCTCTTCAAGTACTTTGTTTTTATCGCTTACTGCAATATTACCTAAATCAATATTTTTTGAGGAATCACTAATCGAAAATATTTTATTGACGTTGTGATAACTGACATGTGTTACCAGTAAACGGTAGTTCCCGTAACTGATATTATTCAGTGAAAAAACGCCACTGCCATTTGTCATGGTAAACGAAACAAGAGAAGAGTCTTTCTTATCAAGTAAAGTAA
>Ga0209798_10001193_pt1 | contig 15809 bp, 17 predicted proteins | sample DOMMetBare3Fresh_FD_187475 | JGI IMG/M metagenome (GOLD analysis project Ga0209798, IMG submission 187475) | Wetland sediment microbial communities from St. Louis River estuary, USA, under dissolved organic matter induced mercury methylation -... | ecosystem: Environmental > Aquatic >...
GGCGCTCGTCAAGTCGCTGCCGGCGCGCCATTCGCTCGACGACATCCTCGACGAAGCGAGCACGCCGCCGTTCGTGCTGGCGCTGGACGGCGTGACCGACCCGCACAACCTGGGTGCCTGCCTGCGCGTGGCCGACGGCGCCGGCGTGCATGCCGTGATCGCGCCCAAGGACCATGCGGTGGGCCTCAACGCCACCGCGGCCAAGGTGGCCAGCGGCGCGGCCGAGACCGTGCCCTACCTGATGGTGACCAACCTGGCACGCGCGCTCAACGAGCTGAAGGAGCGCGACGTGAAGGTGATCGGCGCGAGCGACGACGCGCAGGCGACCATCTACGACGTCGACCTCGCCGGCCCCGTGGCGCTGGTGCTTGGCGCCGAAGGCCGGGGCCTGCGCCAGCTCACGCGCAACACCTGCGATGCGCTGGTGCGCATTCCGATGCAGGGCGCCGTGGAGAGCCTGAACGTCTCGGTGGCCGCGGGCGTGTGCCTGTTCGAGGTGGTGCGCCAGCGGCGTGCGCACTGACCGCACGCCGTGCCCGGCCGGGCATCATGTGCACACGATGAACGAGGACCTGTTGGCACGAGCGCGCTCGCGCATCCGCGACGCGCTGCAACCCGGCGGCGTGGCCGTGCTCACCGGTGCCGGCATGAGTGCCGAAAGCGGCATCCCGACGTTCCGCGATGCGCTCACCGGGACCTGGAGCCGCTTCGACCCCGCGCAACTCGCGAGCGAGGAGGGCTTCCGGGCCGACCCGCAGCGGGTGTGGGACTGGTACGCCGAACGGCGCGAAGGCGTGCGCGAGGCCTCGCCGAACGCGGGGCATCGCGCGCTGGCGGGGTTTGCCGCGCGGCACCCCGGCGTGCTCGCGGTGATCACGCAAAACGTCGACGACCTGCACCAGCGCGCGGGGTGCAGCGACACGATCCGCCTGCATGGCGACATCCTGCGCGACCGCTGGCTCGACGACTGCCGCGAGGCGCTGGCGTGCGACACGCAGCACGCGCACTGCAGGCGCCCGCCGCGTTGCGAGCGCTGCGGCAACCTCGTGCGCCCCGGCGTGGTGTGGTTCGGCGAGACCCTGCCGCCCGCGGCGCTCGACGCGGCCGAGCGCGCGGTGGATCGCTGCCGCGTGCTGCTGGTGGTGGGCACTTCGGGCGCGGTGTGGCCCGCCGCCGGCCTGGCCGCACGGGCACGCGCGGCCGGCGCGTGGGTGGCGATCGTGAACCCGCACGCGAGCGAGATCGACGATCAGGCGCATGCGCTGCTGCGCGGCAGCGCGGCGATCGTGCTGCCGGCGTTGCTTGGCGGCAGCGACGAACCCCGCAACGCTCAGGCAGCCAATGCGTCGTAACGCCCACCCGCCTCACGCGCGACCAGCACGGTCGAGTGCGGCAGCAAGGTGTCGAGAGGACTGCGCACCGCGCCGCCACCGACCTTGAGCACATGGGTGTAGATCATCGTGGTGCTCACGTCGGCATGGCCGAGCAGGCTCTGGACGGTGCGAATGTCCTGCCCACGCTGCAGCAGGTGAGTGGCGAAGCAATGTCGCAGCGTGTGGGGCGTGGCCCGGTGCGTCAGCCCCAAAGCGAGCAGCGCGCGCTTGAAGGCGCGCTGGAAGCGCTGGTCATGCAAATGGTGCCGGCGCTCGCTGCCCGAGCGCGGATCACGCGACAGCGTGGCCTGCGGGAACACCCAGTGCCATGCCCAGGTCTGGCTCGCCCGCGGATACTTTCGCGCCAGTGCATCAGGCATCGATACGCCTGGTCGGCCCACCGAGCGGTCCTTTTCCCAGAGGACGCGCGAGCGCGCGAGTTGCGTGCGCAGCGGCGCGTGCAGCGTATCTGGCAGCATCAGTGCGCGATCCTTGCCGCCCTTGCCCTCGCGCACGATCAGCGTGCGATGCGCGAAATCGACGTCCTTCACGCGCAGACCGAGTGCTTCGGCCATCCGCATGCCGGTGCCGTACAAGAGTTGGGCCAGCAGCAGCATCTGCGGGTCTTCGTCGCGCGCGAGTTCGTGGAGCAGCGCGGACACCTCCTCCTGAGACAGCGCCACTGGCAAGCGCCGCTTGACCCGAGGGCTGCCGATCTGCGAGAGCCAGGGCAGGTCGCATTCGAGGACGCGCCGGTACAGGAACAGCAGCGCCGACAGCGCCTGCCGATGCGTGGCCGGCGCGACGCCGCGATCGGCCGCCAGATGCGTGAGATAGGTCTGCGCCTCAGCGGCCCCCATCTCCCGCGGATGGCGCAGCCCATGGAAGCGAACGTAGTCGCGCACCCAATACACGTACTGCTGTTCGGTGCTCAGGCTGTAGTGCATCAACTGGTGGACATGCGCGTGGCCGAGGGCAACCACCTCGAGCACGCCACGGTCAAGCAGTCGGTGCGCAGCATCAAGAGCGTTCTGAAGACCTTGGACAAGCAGCTCGAGGCCATTGACCGCGAGGTCGATGACAACATGGAGCGCCACTTCAAGGACCAGCGCGCACTGCTCGACAGCGTCAAGGGTGTGGGGCCGGTGACGATCCTGACCTTGACCGCAGCATTGCCTGAGCTGGGCCGCCTGGGGCGTCGTCAGATCTCCAAGCTCGTCGGTGTGGCCCCCCTGGCCGATGACTCGGGGCCGCGCCAGGGCAAGCGCCGCATCTGGGGCGGGCGCGCCAACGTGCGCGCAGTGGTGTCCATGGCCGCGGTCGTGGCGATGCAGCACAACCGAGTGATCCGAGATTTCCACAGCCGTTTGATCGCCGCAGGAAAGCCCAAGAAGGTCGCCATCGTGGCGTGCATGCGCAAGCTGCTGACGATCCTCAACGCGATGCTGCGCGACCAGAGACCATGGGACGCAGCAAAGCATATACATAGTCCATTTGCAGCTTGACTTTGAAGACCGTTGCTAACCCCTTAGAGGGACTTCCTTTGTTGTCAAGCCGTATTGGAATTCATCGTTGATGAGCTTGGTGGTTCCGGTTAAGTCGTTAAGCCGCATGAGCAGCAGTCGTTCAACACCGCGCGTCCGCTCTAGCGTGGGCATCAGGCTGGCCTTCACGGCATTGCTCGCGGTTGCGGGCTTTCTTGCTTGGTCTTCGACGGATCCGGGCGCGGACTGAACGCAGCGCGCTGGACTTCGGCGAACGATGAGAGTCTACTGTCGGGCAGGCTCTACGCCGCAGCGCTGTCGGTGAAACAGCCCTGGTTTTCCGAACGCAAAAGGAGACCTCCATGCCCACCATCGTCGCCCACCACAAGGTCAAGGATCAGAAACACTGGCTGGCCTCGCCAAAGCGCAAGGAATTCTTCGGATCCATCGGCGTAACGAACATCCGCACCTTCATCAACCCGACGGATCCGACCTCCGTGGCGTTGATGATGGACGTACCCGACATGGAGAAGTTTGGCGCCGCGATGCAGTCCAAGGGCGCGGCCGATGCGATGGCCTATGACGGCGTGCTGCCCGAGACCGTGGTGGTGTGCATCGAAGCGTAGACCGGCGCTGCCGAACCGGCGCCCCGTACTTGCGATCGCCGCGCGCGACGTTGTCGGGCGCGCGCGTCCGAGCGGCTCGGTTTGGCCGCTCAGTTGGATCTCCCAGTTCCCGCCGGTCCCGCACGGTTCGCCGGGCGGTGTCTGCCGGACGCTTGCCCGGCGAGCGCGACCGCCGCATCGGCGTCGGCCGCTGCCCCGTCGGCGCCGAGCTCCTGCACCGCGTGCGGGTGATAGCCCATCGTCTCGGAGATGGTCAGCACGTCGGCCGCACGCTCGACCGCCGTTTGTGCAACGTCCGCCTGCGGTGAGTCTCGATAGTTTGCGAAAACCGCGTTCCATGGCGCTCGAACTCCGCGACGCTGTGTTTGCCTATCATCGGCCTCGCCGGTAGGTCACACCGCCGTTGTCGCGTCAGCTCGGGCGACTGGCATTGCATCAACAGCAGGTCAACGCGTCGCGCGAGCTTGGCACTCGATGGCTGCTTCATCCGATAGGGGTCGCGACATGTCCGACCGTTCAGTACGCCTGCATCGAGTGCTTCGCGCAACACCCGAGAAGGTCTATCGGGCCTTCGTCGAGGCCCATGCGATGAGCAAGTGGCTCCCACCTTACGGTTTCACGTGCACCGTGCATCACATGGACGCTCGTGTGGGAGGCACCTTTCGGATGTCGTTCCACAACTTCACGACCGGCCATGGCCATTCGTTCGGTGGGGAGTTCCTGGAACTCGTGCCTCACGCGCGGATCCGATACACGGACAAGTTCGACGATCCAAACTGGCCGGGCGTGATGGAAGTGACGATCTCCTTGACGTCGGTTCTCTGTGGAACCGAGTTGAGCATCACCCAAGGCGGCATTCCCGATGCAATTCCTTTGGAAATGTGCTACCTCGGCTGGCAGGAATCGTTGGCGCAGTTGGCCACTCTCGTGGAGCCTGACATTGCGGGCTGAACGCAGGGACAGACCCGCGATGCCGGGCAGGGTCGGTCACATGCAACGTTGAAGTTGCGCAATGGCATTCAGCGCAACCACCACGAACACCATGAAGGCATACGAACGAGACCATCTGCTCCATGCACTCGAGGCGCGCTTTGTGAATAACATGCACCGGCATCGAGGGATCGCATGGTCTGATGTACGAGCCCGCCTCGAATGCCATCCTGCCGCACTGACGTCGCTGTTCGAGATGGAATCGACGGGCGGCGAGCCCGATGTCGTCAGCCAAGACAAGGTGGCGGGCGACTACACGTTCTGTGATTGCTCCGCGGAGAGTCCCGCGGGCCGCAGGAGTGTGTGCTACGACCGTGAAGCGCTTGAATCCAGGAAGGAACACAAGCCTGAGGACAGCGCCGTCGACATGGCCGCCGCGATGGGAATCGACCTGCTCACGGAGGAACAGTACCGAGACCTCCAGAAACTGGGCGAATTCGACGCGAAGACCTCCAGCTGGGTGAGGACACCGGCCGACGTCAGGGCGCTCGGCGGCGCCCTCTTCTGCGATCGGCGCTACGGCAAGGTCTTCGTGTATCACAACGGCGCGCAGTCGTATTACGCCGCCAGAGGCTTCCGCGGGTCGGTCCGGGTCTGAACGCCGCGCAACGCAGCGCCGAAGACGCACGATCTGCGCCCGATCCGAGCTGCTGCGACTCATCGGCTTTGCGGTCGGCCCGGGGTCGTTTCCATGCAATTGAAAGCGAAGCGGTATGAGCGCGCGCGGGGTGGGTGTTCAGACCCAACCGGCCGCACCCGCGGCCGCGCCGCCGGCGATCAGCCACACCGGGTTGATGCGGGTGCGCACCGACAGCACGACTGCGGCGGCCATCAGCGCCCAGGCGCCCGCCGTGCGGGCGTAGGGTTGCACGAGCACGGTACCGGCCGACAGCAGCAGGCCGATCGTCAACGGCGCCATGCCGGCCACGAAGGCGCGCACGCCGCGCGTGTCGCGTCGGCGCTCGCCCCAGCGCGACGCCGCGAGCGCGAGCGTGGTGCTCGGCAGCAGGATGCCGACCAGCGCGACGAGGGCGCCGGGCAGCCCGGCGATTGCATGGCCGAGCACCGGTACGAACAGCAGGTTCGGGCCGGGTGCGGCCTGGGCCAGCGCGATCGCCGCGCTGAACTGGGTGTCGTCGACCCAGCCACGCTGATCGACGATGTAGCGGTGGATCTCTGGCGCAACGGCCAGCGCGCCGCCGATCGCGAGCACCGACATCGCGAGGAAGTGCGCGAACAGGGCCCACCAGTCGGCGCTGGTGAAGGCCGTCATGGCGGCGTGCGCCCCAGGCGGCGCCAGGCCAGCGCGACGAGCAAGCCACCGAGCGCGAGCACCGCGTAGGCCATCGGCACGCGCAGCAGCCCGACGACGGCCCAGGTGGCGAGCGCCGCCGCGCCGCACAGCGCCAGCGGCATCGGGTTCTTCTTCAGCGTGGGGGCGAGCTTGATGGCCATCGCGAACACCAGTCCCGCGGCGACGGCCCCCATGCCGCGCATCGCGCCGGCGGCCATCGCCTGGGTGGCGATCTGCGCGTAAAGCGTGGCCAGCACGAGCACGATGACCAGCGGCAGCGCGAGGATGCCCGCCATGGCCGCCATCGCGCCGCGCCAGCCGAAGAAGCGGTCGCCGATCATCAGCGCCATGTTGACGATGTTGGGCCCGGGCAGCACCTGTCCCACCGACAGCAGTTCGGCGAACTGTTCGCGGGTGAGCCAGCGCCGGCGCTCGACCAGTTCGCGCTGCGCGATCGGCAGCACGCCGCCGAAGCCTTGCATTGCCAGCACGGTGAAGGCGCGGAACAGTTCAGCGGGCGATTGCGGGCGCGCCGTCATTGGGTGCGTCATGCCGCCGCCGTCTTCATTGCGCGCGCGGCCCACAGGCTGAGCCCGAGTGCGCCAGCCATCCAGGCCAGCGCCACGAGGGCCATGCTGCTGAACGCAGCTCGCCCCGCGGCCTGGTTGGCGGCTACCACCGCCCCGCCGCCGGCCGCGCCGAGCACCTGCCCGAAGTAGATGGCCGAGGTATTGAGCGCCATCAGCACCGGAGCCAGGGCGGGGGCTGCGGCGCCCAGGCGCGCCTGCTGCGCCGAGTTCGACGAGAAGCAGGCCAGGGCCCAGGGTACGAGCACGGCAGCCATCATCGGAACGCTCGTGGCCAGCGGCCAGGCCACGAAGCACAGGATCATCAGCGCCAGCAAGCCCGCCACCAGCGGCGCCGAGCCGAGCCGGTCAATCGTGCGCGACACCAGCACGTTGCCGACGAGGCCGATGGCGCCGAACCAGAAGAACAGTGCGGTGATCGCGTTGGCGCTGGCGCCGAGTTCGGCACGGTAGATCGGTGCCATATACGCAAAGAGCGTGAACTGGCCCGCGCCCGACAGCGCAGTCACCCCCACCACCGCCAACAGCATCGGCCGCGCGAATACCTGCTTCCACGCCAACGCGCCCCCCACTGGCGGCTTCACGCCCGTGGGCAGTGTCGCCCACACCGTGGCGGCGGCAGCGAGCGACAGCAATGCAACCGCGGCGAAGGCCACGCGCCAACCGAAGGCGTCGGCGAGGGCATTGGCGATCGGCATGCCGATCACGCTGGCCACTGCCCAGCCGAGAAAGACGAAGGTGATGGCACGGCCGCGTTGCTCGGGCGGCGTGAGCGCGCCGACTGTGGCTGCGGCCTGCGGGGTGAACAACGCCGCGCCGAGCATGCACGCGGCGCGCACGGGGGTCAGCAGGGCATAGTCTGGCGCCAGCGCCGACAGCACATGGCCGAGCGCGTACCAGGCGAGCGCGAATGTCAGCAGCGCGCGGCGGTCGAAGCGGCCGACCACGAAAGCGAGCAGCGGCGCGCCCAGCGCCATCGTGGCTGCGGCCACCGTGACCAGCTGGCCGCCGAGCGCGACGCTGACCTGCAGCGACTGCACGATGTCGTTCATTGCGCCTGGCACCACCATCACGCCACAGGCGATCGCGAAGTTGCCGAGCAGAAGGGCCCACTCGGCGCCGCGCTGGTTCAACGGATCACCTTCAGCGCCTCGGGGTTGACGATGTTGATCGGTTGCTTGTTGACGAACGCCACCACGTTGTCGAACGCGGCGCCGAAGTACTGCTCGTAGCTGTCCTGCTCGACGTAGCCGATGTGGGGTGTGCACACTGCGTTCTCGAGCCGCAGGAGCGGATGGCCCTGCAGGATGGGCTCGGTCTCGAACACGTCCACCGCGGCCATGCCGGGGTGGCCACGGTTGAGGGCCGAGACGAGCGCGCCTTCGGTGATCAGTTCGGCGCGCGAGGTGTTGACGAACAGCGCGGTGGGCTTCATGCGGGAGAGATCCTCCAGCGTGACGATGCCGCGCGTCTCGGCGACCAGGCGCAGGTGCATCGACAGCACGTCGGAGGTCTCGAAGAAGACCTCGCGGCTGACGGCCACGGCATGGCCGTCGGCGCGCGCCTGTTCGCGCGACGCCTCGCGGCCCCAGACCTGGACCTTCATGCCGAAGGCGCGCCCGTAGCCGGCGACGCGCTGGCCGATGCGCCCGTAGCCCCAGACGCCCAGGGTCCTGCCGGCGAGCTTCATGCCGACGCCGAAGTTGGCTGGCATCGCCAAGGCCTTGAGGCCCGACTGTTGCCACCCACCGTGCTTGAGATGGCTGATGTACTGCGGCACACGCCGCATCGAGGCCATGATCAAGGCCCAGGTCAGTTCAGCCGGGGCCACCGGGTCGCCCACGCCCTCGGCCACCGCGATGCCCAGCTGGGTACAGGCTTCGACGTCGATGTGCGGGCCCACGCGGCCGGTCTGCGCGATCAGCTGGAGTTTGGACAGCTTCTCGAGCAGCTGGCGCGGGAACGCCGTGCGCTCGCGGATCAGCACCAGCACCTCGGCGTCGCGCAGCCGCACCGACAGCTGCCCGATGCCCTTGACCGTGTTGGTGAACACCTTGGCATGAAGGTGCTCGAGCTTGGCGGCGCAGGCGAGCTTGCGCACCGCGTCCTGGTAGTCGTCGAGGATGATGATGTTCATGGGTGCACGCTGGCGTCAGCGCGATTCTGCCTTGCGCGCTAGCATCGCGCCCTGCCCCCACGACCCCAGGAAACCCGCCATGACCATTTCGATGTACTCGGCCAGCGCCCCCGTCTTCGTGCGCATGTTTTCCAACCTGCTGCAATGGCTGGACAAGGCCGAGGCCCACGCCGACACGCGCAAGTTCGACAGTGCCAACTACCTCGGCCTGCGCCTGGCGCCCGACATGCTGCCCTTCACGCGCCAGATCCAGATCGCCAGCGACGCGGCCAAGGGCGCGATGGCGCGCCTGTCGGGGCAGGAGGCGCCCAAATGGGAGGACAACGAAGCCACGATGGCCGAGGTGCGCGCGCGCATCCAGAAGACCATCGATTACGTGAAGAGCTTCTCCGCCGTCCAGATCGACGGCAGCGAAGGGCGCGAGATCTCGATCCCGCGCCGCACGGGCGATCCGCTGCGCTTCGACGGCGAGACCTACCTGAAGCATTACGCGCTGCCCAACTTCTTCTTCCACGTGACCACGGCCTACGCGCTGCTGCGCCACGCGGGCGTGGCCGTCGGCAAGAACGATTACCTGGGCAACTGAGCGGCCGAGGCCTTGACGCGATCGCGGGGCCTGGCATTGCTGCGCTGGCTGCGCCGCATCGCGGTCGGGTTGCTGGCGCTGCTGTTGCTCGGCGGCGCCGTTGCGGCGCTGTACGCCTGGCGTGCGACGCCGCAGCACGACGGCAAGTTGAGCGTTGCCGGGCTGCGCGGTGGCGTGACGATCGAGCGCGACGCCCACGGCGTCCCGACGATCCGCGGCGCGAGCGTGGAGGACGTGGCCTTCGGCCTGGGCTTCGCGCATGCGCAGGACCGGCTGTGGCAGCTCGAGACCCACCGCCGCATCGGCAGCGCCCGGCTGGCCGAGGCCTTCGGTGCTTCGGCGCTGGACAGCGACCGTTTCCTGCGCGCGCTGGGCGTCAGGCGCGCCGCGCAGGCGCAGTGGCAGCAGTTGAAGGGTGAGTCGCGCCGCGTGCTTGACGCCTATGCGGCCGGTGTCAACGCCTGGCAGCGCGGGGCCATGGCAGCGCGCCCGCCCGAGATGCTGATGCTGGGGCTGCCCACCGAGGACTGGACGCCCGTCGACAGCCTGGCCTGGGCGATCATGATGGCCTGGGACCTGGGCGGCAACTGGGGCACCGAGCTGTTGCGTGCGCGGCTGGCGCTCACGCTGCCGGTGGCGCGCATCAATGAATTGTTGCCGCCCTACCCGGGCGAAGCGCCACTCGCGACCGCGGACTACGCGGCCCTGTTTCGCGAGCTGAAGCTCGGCGGCGCGCTGGCACTCGCGCCCCCGTCGATCGACCGCTTGCTTGCCGCAGCGCCCCCGTCGGGCATCGAAGGCGTCGGGTCCAACAACTGGGTGCTGGCAGGCACGCGCACGACGACCGGCCACCCCTTGCTGGCCAACGACCCGCACCTGAAGATCACGACGCCGGCGCTGTGGTATTTCGCGCGCCTCGCGGTCACCGGCGAAGGCGGCTTCAAGGTGGCTGGCGCCACGCTGCCCGGGCTGCCGGGCGTTGTGCTGGGCCAGAACGAGCACATCGCCTGGGGTTTCACCAACACCGCGCCCGACGTGCAGGACCTCTACCTCGAGCGGTTCAAGCCGGGCGATGCGATGCAGGTGCAAACACCCACCGGCTGGGCGGCAGTGCAGCGCGTCGAGGAAGTGATCAAGGTGCGCGGCGGCTCCGACGAGCGGCTGCTGGTGCGCGTGACCCGGCACGGCCCGCTGATCTCGGATGGCGGTGGCGCGGCGGGCGAGGTCGCGGGCCAGGGCGGGCTCGGCATCGCGATGCGCTGGACCGCGCTCGATGCAGACTACGACCCCATTGCCGCCGGCCTGGCGCTCGGCCGGGCGCGCTCGGCGGCCGAGTTCGTGGACGCCGCGTCGAGCCTGTGGGTGGTTCCGATGCAGAACATGGTGGTGGCCGATCGCGCAGGCCGGATCGCGATGGTGTCGCCCGGCCGCGTGCCGATCCGCAGGCCCGACAACGACCTGAAGGGCCTGGTGCCCGCGCCGGGGTGGGACGCACGCTATGACTGGGCCGGATTCATCCCCGCCGATCAGACCCCGCGCGAGCGCGACCCGGCGCGCGGCACCCTCGCCACGGCGAACCAGCGCATCCACGGCCCCGGCTACCCGCACTTCCTGACCAGCGAATGGGCGCCGCCCTGGCGCGCGCAACGCATCGAGCAGTTGTTGCGCGCCAAGCCACGGCATTCGATCAACGACCTGGCCGCGATGCAGGCCGACGTGACGTCGCTCGCAACGCAGCAGATCCTGCCCTGGCTGCAGCGCGCGCGGTCCGACCATGCGCTGGCCCCGGCGGCGATGGCCGCCTTGAAGGACTTCAACGGCGAGATGCGAGCCGACCGCGCGGCGCCACTGATCTTCTGGGCCTGGGCACGAGCGCTCACGCGCGCGGTGTTCGCCGACGAACTCGGCGGCGAAGCCCGCTACGAGCGCGTGCTGGGCGCGCGCAGCTTCCGCGATGCGCTCGACGGCGTGCTCGAGCGCAACGACGCCTGGTGGTGCGACGACAAGCGCACGCCGGGCGTGGTCGAGACCTGCGTGATGCTCGCGGATGTGGCGCTCACGCGCGCACTCGACGAACTCGGTTCGCGCTTCGGCGCCGATGTCTCGAAGTGGCGCTGGGGCGACGCCCATGTTGCCCGCAGCGAGCACCGGCCGTTCTCGCGCATCAGGGTGCTGGCGCCGTGGTTCGAGGTCCGTGTGCCCAGTGGCGGGGACACCTACACGATCAATGTCGGGCGCGTCGGCGTCAAGCCCGACCCGACGACCGGCGAGCTCTATCTCAACGAGCACGCGCCCTCGCTGCGCGCGCTGTACGACGTTCGCGACCCATCGCAGTCGCGCTTCATGCACTCGACCGGGCAGTCGGGCCTGCCGTGGAGCGAACGCTACCGCGACTTCGCGCGCCCGTGGGCGGCGGTGAAGTACCTGCCGCTCTGGCAGGGCGACCCGGTATCGTCCTTGACACTGTCGCCCGTCACTCCCTGAGGCTTGCCATGCTCACCGCCACCTGCCACTGCGGCGACTGCAGCATCGAGATTCCCCAGCGTCCGCGCGCGCTGACCAATTGCAACTGCTCGATCTGCCGGCGCTACGGCACCTTGTGGGCTTACTTCAAGGCCGACACGGTGCGGCTGGTGCACGAGCCCGGCGCAACCGAGAGCTACAGCTGGGGCGACCGCCTGCTGAAGTTCGTGCGCTGCGCGCGCTGCGGTTGCATCCTGTGCTGGGAGCCGATCCGTCGCGTGCTGGGCAGCCGCATGGGCGTGAACGCGCGCAACTTCGATCCGCGCGACATCGGTGACGTGAAGATCCGGCGCCTGGATGGCGCGAGCACATGGAAAGTGCTCGACTGAGGATCGCTCGCGCGAAAGCGCCGCTTCAGACGCTGCCGTAGAGCACCTTGCGCTGCGGCGTGTAGGCCCACCACGGCGCCGCGGCGGCGCCGTTCATGAAATCGACCGCGGCCATGAAGGTGTCGAGCACGCAGGGGTCATTGCGGCTGCCGGTGACGGCGTTGAGCTTCTGGTAGAGCACGAAGGCGTCGCGGCCCTTCAATTCGCGCGGCGTGTGGATGCCGATGCGGCGCAGGTCGGCCGCCAGCGACGGGCCGATGTTGGGCAACTGCTCGAGCTTCGTGCAGTCCTCGGCCGTCGCGGCCTTGGGGGCCCTGATGCGCACGCTGTTCATGTGGCCCCCGTGGCGCTGCGCGCCGTCCCCCCGAGGGGGAGTGAACGCCTCGGGAGCGGCCCAGCGGCGTTCACGATGTCTTCACCAGCCCGGCGCCCCAGTGGCGCGCGATCACCGGCGCCACCTGCGGATGCGCGTCGACGCGCAGCACCAGGTCGTGCAAGGCGGGCCGACGCCGGGCCAGGTGCTTGCGCGCGCCCGACCAGCGCGAGACGACGGCGGCCATCAGGTCGGCCGCGCCGATGCGCTCGCCGAACAGGAACCCAGTGCCGACGTCGGCGGCGAACAGGTCGGCGTAGGCACTCCACATCTTGTGCAGGCGCCGGCGCGCGCCTTTGCGCAGGGCCTCGTTGGCCTGCCCATCGCCCTTGCCGAGCCAGCGTTCGGGGTAGTCGATGATGCCGATGTTCGAGTAGCAGTTGGCGGCGATGAAGACCATCGCGCGTATCGCCTGCGCGCGCTGCGACACATCTCTGGGCAGCAGCTGGGCGCGCGGGTGGACGAGGCCGAGGTGGATCAGAATCGCGGCGCTCTCGCTGATTGCACTGCCTTCGGGCGTGACCAGCGTGGGGATCTGGTGCAGCGGGTTGACGCGCTTCAATTCCGCCAGCGCAGACTTCCTGTCCCAGGTGGCGGCGCTGACGACGCGGTACGGTGCGCGCGCGATCTCGAGTGCCGCCTCGACCATGGCCGAACCGGAGTTGCGGCTGCCATACAGAACGTACTCGCTGGCCGGGGCCTTGCGCTGCGTCGCCACGGCTACATCAGCATGGTATTGCGGATCAGGCCGACCGCGATGCCCTCGATCTCGAACGGCTCGCCGTCGGACAGCTTGACGATGATCGGCTGGTAGTCGGGGTTCTCGGGCAGCAGCTCGATGTGGTTGCGCACGCGCTTGAAGCGCTTGACCGTCACGTCGTCACCCAGGCGCGCGACGACGATCTGGCCGTTCTTGACTTCCTTGGTCTGCTTCACGGCCAGCAGGTCGCCGTCCATGATGCCGGCGTCGCGCATGCTCATGCCGCGCACGCGCAGCAGGTAGTCGGGGCGGCGCGCGAACATGGTGGCCTCGACCACGTAGGTCTGGTCGATGTGCTCCTGCGCCAGGATCGGGCTGCCGGCGGCGACGCGGCCGACCAGCGGCAGCGTGAGCTGCGACAGGCTGGGCAGCGGCAGCATGAACTGCTTGCCGCGCATCTGGTTCAGCTTCTTGAGCGCATCGGGTTGCAGGCGGATGCCACGCGAGGTGCCGCCCACGAGCTCGATCACGCCCTTGCGCGCCAGGGCCTGCAAATGCTCCTCGGCCGCATTGGGCGAGCGAAAGCCGAGCTCGGCGGCGATCTCGGCCCGCGTGGGCGGGGCGCCGGTGCGCGCAATGGCGCTTTGCACCAGATCGAGGATCTGTTGCTGGCGGTCGGTAAGCTTGGCGCGTTCTTCCATGGTGGCTCCAGGCGAAACCCTGGGACTTTGTCCAGTGGCTGTATTTTTATCCAGATCGGCGAACATGGCAAGCAAAGTGGTGATCCTGGGCACCGGCGGCACGATCGCCGGCACCGCCGCGAGCGCGACCGACGCGGTGGGCTACAGCGCCGCGCAACTCGGCGTGGCGCAGCTCGTGGCGGCCGTGCCGGCGCTGGCGGGCGCCGACCTCGAGTGCGAGCAGGTGGCGCAGCTCGACAGCAAGGACATGGACCACGCCACCTGGCAGCGGCTCGCCGCGCGCTCGGCGCACCACCTGGCGCGCACCGAAGTGGCCGGCGTGGTGGTCACGCATGGCACTGACACGCTCGAGGAGACGGCCTACTTCCTGCACCGCGTGCTCGCACCCGCCAAGCCGCTGGTGCTGACCGCGGCCATGCGCCCGGCCACCTCGCTGGCCGCCGACGGGCCGCAGAACCTGCACGACGCGGTGACCGTGGCGCGCGAAGCGGCCGCGGCCGGCGTGGTGGCCGTGATGGCCGGTCGGGTGTGGGCCGGTGCCGAGCTGCGCAAGGTGCACAGCTACCGGCTCGATGCCTTCGCGGCCGGCGACGCAGGGGCGCTGGCGGCGATCGAGGAAGGCGTGTTGCGCTGGTGGCGCGACGTGCCGCGCGGCGAGGCGCTGGGGCTGGCGCGCATCGCAAGGGATCCTGATCAATGGCCGCGCGTCGAAATCGTGCTCAATCACGCAGGCGCCGGTGGCGCGCTGGTCGACGCCCTGGTGGCGCAAGGCGCGCAGGGCATCGTCGCGGCCGGCACCGGCAACGGGACGCTGCATCGCGAGCTCGAGGCCGCACTGCTGCGCGCGCAGCAGCGTGGTTTGTGCGTGCTGCGCACCACACGCTGCGCAGCCGGTTCAGTGATCGGCGAGGCAGCGCTGCCCTCGGCCGGTGCGTTGTCGCCCGTGCAGGCGCGTGTCGAGCTGCTGCTGCAGCTGCTGGCGCGAACGGAACCTAGCGCTGGCGCCGCTTCGTGAAGGCGCCGAGCAAGCCCAGGCCGGCGATCATCAGTGCATAGGTTGCCGGCTCCGGCACCGGCGCGATGTAGCCCGCGATGTTGGCCTTGTAGGCGTGCAACACGCCCGGCAGCAGGCTGTATTGGTCGCTGAGCGTGGCCGCAGCGCCGCCGGTTGTGAAGAAGCAGCCCGCGACCAGGCCGATCGGGCACTGGATCGAGCCGGCGTAGGGGTCGATGTCGCTGAAGCGGAAGTAGACGTCGAACTGCGTGCCGCTGCCGTTCTGCGTCACGCTGTAATCGTTGTCGCTGCCGGCGAGCAACAGGTAGCTGCCGTCGCCGAGTCGCGGCCCGATCGCCAGGCCTTCCCACTTTTCGGGCGACTTGTTGCCCAGCGCGGCCAGCGTGTTGGCGTCGAGATCCATTACCTTGGCCACCTTGGTCACCGCGCCGGCGTAGTTGCCGGTCGCGGGCAGGTTCACATTGGTGACGTCCACCGCGCCCGAGAGGTCGATCTCGAACACGTTCTTGTCCGGGCTCGCGAGCGTGGCGCCGACCCCGATCCCCCGGTTGTTGCGCTCGATCACGAGAAACTTGTCGTTGCCTAGGGCCACGATCGAAGAGATGCCGCGCCCTTGACCCGAGCTGTCGAGTTGGTACGCATACTGCGCGACCGCCGTGCCAGTCTCGACGTCGAACTTGACGATGCGCGTGTATTGGCCGCGCGCCGACGACGTCCAGCCATCCTGGATCGTGCCGTTCTGCAGCACGGCGTAGGCGTACTTGCCGTCAGGGCTGACGGCCAGGCCTTCGAAGCCGCGGTTCCCTTCGCGTCCGCTGGTCAGCGTGGGGGGCGCGGCGTTGAAGTCCACGGAAGCGCCCGCCTTGGGGATGAGGTTGGCAGGCGTGGTGAACGTGCGCAACAGGTTGCCGTTTCGATCGAACTCGCGCACCGCGGGGCCGTACTCGTCGGACACCAGGAAGTTGCCGCTCTTGGGCAGCACGACGAAGCCCTCGGGGTCGAGCGAGCGGCCGAGCTGACCAGACGGCGCGGGCGCCAGACCGTTCATCGCCAGGCCCTGGTCCTTGAAGAGCACGGTCTCGGCGACCTGG
>Ga0209798_10001194_pt1 | contig 15805 bp, 15 predicted proteins | sample DOMMetBare3Fresh_FD_187475 | JGI IMG/M metagenome (GOLD analysis project Ga0209798, IMG submission 187475) | Wetland sediment microbial communities from St. Louis River estuary, USA, under dissolved organic matter induced mercury methylation -... | ecosystem: Environmental > Aquatic >...
GATGCGCTCGCGCCCGCCGGTGATGCGAAGCAACTCGCCGTAGCGCTCGACGTCCCAGCGCCAGGGCAGGCCGAACGCCTCGAAGGCCTGGTTGAATGCGACGCGGTGCCCGTCGCGCTCGGTTTCGGCCAGCGTGCCGTCGACGTCCCAGAGGATGGCTTTCAACATGATTGTTGCCGGCACAGAGACACCATCGCGTCAACGGGGCGCGGCATCTGACGCGGGAAGATGATCGCCATGTCGGGCTGCGTGGTGGATGGAATCGAATTCCGCCGGTTCAGCGCGACTTCGGTGGCATGGGCCCGCAGTGCTGCTGCACCAGGTCGGCCAGGTGCTGCGCCGTCAGCCCGAAATGCTCGAACACCGCCGCCGCTGGCGCTGATTCGCCATAGGTGTCGACGCCCAGCGCGGCGCGGCAGCGGTACTGTCCCCACCAGCGCGTGACGCCGGCCTCGACGCCGATGCGTGTCATGTCGCGGCTGCCCAGCACGGCGTTTCGGTAGGCGTCGTCCTGGCGGTCGAACCGCGTTGACGACGGAATCGACACCACCCGAACCGGCACCGCGCGAGCGTCGAGCAGCGCCTGCGCCGCCATGGCGAGCGCGACTTCCGAGCCGGTGGCCAGGATGGCGCCAACCGCGTTCGCGCGGTCGCTCAAGACGTAGCCACCGCGCTCGATGTCCGCCACCTGCTTCGCGCTGCGTGTCTGCGGCGGCAGATTCTGCCGCGACAGCAACAGCGCGCTCGGCCGCTCCTTGTCGGCCACCGCCTGCAGCCAGGCCACCGCGGTCTCTGCCGCGTCGCATGGCCGCCAGACTTCCAGGTTGGGGATCAGGCGCAGGCTCGCCGCGTGTTCGACGCTCTGGTGCGTCGGGCCATCTTCACCCAGACCGATCGAGTCGTGCGTGAAGACGTGGACCACTCGCTGCTTCATCAACGCCGCCATGCGGATCGCGTTGCGGCTGTAGTCGGAAAAGGTCAGGAACGTGCCACCGTACGGGATGAAGCCGCCGTGCAGCGCCACGCCGTTCATGATCGCGGCCATGCCGAACTCGCGCACGCCGTAGTTGATGTGGCGGCCGCCCTTTTGGCCACCGCGCACCGCGCCACAACCGGGAAAGTCGGTCAGGTTCGAGCCGGTCAGGTCGGCGCTGCCGCCGAGCAATTCAGGCAGCTTGGGCGCCAGCAGCGCGAGCACCTTCTGCGAAGCCTTGCGTGTGGCCAGCGTTTCGCCGGAGTGTGCGAACTCGGCCAGCGCGCGCTGGCGCGTGGATTCGAAGTCGTCCGGCAGCGCGCCGCCCACGCGGCGCTCGAACTCGTCGGCCAACGCGGGATGCGCCGCGCGGTAGGCAGCCAGTTGCGCGCGCCATTGCGCTTCATGCGCCGCGCCGGCCTCGCGCGCATCCCAGCGCGCGGCGATGTCCGATGGGACCTCGAACGGCGCATGCGGCCAGGCTAGCGCCTCGCGCGTCTGGCGGATCTCGTCGGCACCGAGCGGTTCGCCGTGTGCCTTGGCACTGCCGGCGCGGTCCGGCGAGCCCTTGCCGATGGTGGTGCGGCAGACGATCAGCGTCGGCTTGTCGCGGGATTGCTTGGCCAGCGCAATGGCCGCGCCCACCGCCCCGGTGTCGTGGCCGTCGACCGGACCGATGACGTTCCAGCTGTAGGCGCGAAATCGCGCCGGCGTGTCGTCGATGAACCAGCCCTTGACGGCGCCGTCGATCGAAATGCCGTTGTCGTCGTACAGCGCGATCAGCTTGTTCAGCTTCCACACCCCGGCCAGCGCACAGGCCTCGTGGCTGATGCCCTCCATCAGGCAGCCGTCGCCGAGGAATGCGTAGGTGTGATGGTCGACGATGGCGTGCCCGGGACGGTTGAACTCGTCGGCCAGCAGCTTCTCGGCCAGCGCCATGCCCACCGCGTTGCTGATGCCCTGGCCGAGCGGGCCGGTGGTGGTTTCGACGCCAGGCGTCAACCCTACCTCGGGGTGGCCGGGCGTCTTGCTGTGCAGTTGCCGAAAGCGCTTGAGCTCGCCGATGGGCAGAGCGTAGCCGCTGAGGTGCAGCAGCGCGTACAGCAGCATCGACGCATGCCCGTTGCTCAGCACGAAGCGGTCGCGGTCGGGCCAGAGCGGGTTCACCGGGTTGTGCCTGAGGTGGCTACACCACAGCGCAACCGCCATCTCGGCCATGCCCATCGGGGCACCGGGGTGGCCCGAGTTGGCCTGCTGCACGGCGTCCATCGCCAGCGCGCGCAACGCGTTGGCCATCGGGTCGCGTTTGCCGTTGTCGGCGCGGATCACTCGGTCGGTGGACTGGGAGCTCATGGTCGTCCTTGCCGGCGGATCACAGGGCACCGAGCGCGCGTTTGCGGCGCTCGATCATTCGCCAGATGAACGGCGTGAAGATCAGCTGCATCGCCAGCTCCATCTTGCCGCCGGGCACGACCACCGTGTTCGCGCGCGACATCCACGAGTTGTCGATCATGTTGAGCAGATACGGAAAGTCGATGCCCTTGGGATTGGCGAAGCGGATCACGCAGATGCTCTCGTCGGCGGACGGAATGTCGCGTGCGATGAACGGGTTGCTGGTGTCGACGCACGGCACGCGCTGGAAGTTCACATGCGTGTGCGTGAACTGCGGGCAGATGTAGTTCACGTAGTCGGGCATGCGCCGCAGGATGGTGTCGGTCACCGCCTCGGTGGAGTAGCCACGCTGCTTCTTGTCGCGCCAGAGTTTCTGGATCCATTCCAGGTTGATCACCGGCACCACGCCGATCAGCAAGTCGGGGTGACGCGCGATGTTCACGTCGCCGGTCACCACCGCGCCGTGCAGGCCCTCGTAGAACAGCAGATCGGTATCGCCGGGCACGTCTTCCCACGGCGTGAAGGTGCCCGGCTCCTGCTTGTAGGGTGCGGCCTCGTCGGCGTTGTGCAGATACTTGCGCCGCCTGCCGGTGCCTGATTCGCCGTAGCTGTGAAACAGCTGCTCGAGTTCGGCAAACAGGTTGTTCTCGGCACCGAAGTGGCTGAAGTTGCGGTTGCCGGCCTTCTCGGCGTCGGCCTGGCGTTGCTTCATCTCCTTGCGGTCATAACGATGAAAGCTGTCGCCCTCGATGACCGCGGCCTTGACGTTCTCGCGCTGGAAGATGTATTCGAACGTGCGGGTCACCGAGGTGGTGCCGGCGCCGGACGATCCGGTGATGGCGATGATGGGATGCTTTTCCGACATGACCTTGTTCTCGTGCGTTGTGTTCAGTCCCGAAACAGGCTGCGCGCCGCGAACAGCGGCGTGCCGGCGTCGCGCGTGGCGGGTTCGTGGTGATAGCGCTCGATGCGTTCGACCTCGTTCTTCGAGCCGAAGACCAGGCCGACGCGCTGGTGCAGCGCCGTGGGCTTGACGCCCAGCATCGGCTGGCGCCCGGTGCTGGCGCGCCCGCCGGCCTGCTCGATCACGAAGCCGATCGGGTTGGCCTCGTACAGCAGGCGCAGCCTCCCGTGGTTGAGCGGATCCTGGGTCAGCGAAGGGCCGTTCCCGAGCTGACCCACCCCCTCGGGGGGCGGCCGCCGCAACGCGGTGGCCTGGGGGCTCACACGGCTGTCGCGCGGGTACAGGAACACGCCACCGCGCATCAGGATGCGGTGCGCCTCGGCCACCATCGAGGCGATCCAGCGCATGTTGAAGTCGCGGCCGCGCGGGCCGGTCTTGCCGGCCAGGCATTCGTCGACATAGCGCTTGACCGGTGGCTCCCAGAAGCGGCTGTTCGAGGTGTTGATCGCGAACTCGTGGGTGTCGGCCGGCACCTGGATGCTCGGATGCGTCAGCACGAATTCGCCCAGGTTGGGGTTCAGCGTGAACCCGGCCACGCCGTTGCCCACCGTCAGCACCAGCATCGTGGTCGGCCCGTACAACGCATAGCCGGCCGCCACCTGCGTGGCGCCGGGCTGCAGAAAATCGGCCTCGGTGACGTCGCGGCCGCCTTCGATCACCTCCTGCGGCGCGCGCAGCACCGAGAAGATGCTGCCCACCGAGACGTTGACGTCGATGTTGCTCGAGCCGTCGAGCGGGTCGAACGCCAGCAGATACTTGCCGCGCGTGTAGGTCTGCGGGATCTGCATCGGCTCGTCCATCTCTTCGGAGGCCATGCCGGCGAGTTGGCCGCTCCATTCGTTCATGCGCACGAAGATCTCGTTGCTCAGCACGTCCAGCGGCTTCTGCACCTCGCCCTGCACGTTCAGTGCACCGGCCTGCGGTTGCGGCGCCTGCATCAACGAGTCGCCGAGCTCGCCGAAGGCGACGATGCGGGCGATCGCCTTGCAGGCCAGCGAGACGTCGAGGATCAGCGCGTTCAGGTCGCCGCTGGCTTGCGGGTAGCGCCGGCGCTCCTCGATCAGGTAGCGCGTCAGCGTCCAGCGTTTCGACAGCGGCATGGTCGTCTCCCTACGGTGTGGTCATTTCGGCGCGGCGAACATGCGGCTGGCGCGGATGTCGGCCTCGGTGATGGCGGTCAGGTCGTCCCGCGACAAGGCGCGGTCGCGCTCGGCGAACAGCCGGCTGGCCTGGCGCAGACGCGCGCGGTCGAGCGCGTTGCGCACGCTGCGCGCGTTGGCGAAGTGCGGCTGCTCGATGCGGCGCTGCAGGTATTCGGCGAAGGCCTGCCGTGCGCTGGCGTCGAAGCGATAGCTCATCGCCGCCAACATGCGGTCGGCGATCTGCAGCAGTTCGTCGCCGGCGTAGTCCGGGAAATCGATGTGGTGCGCGATGCGCGAACTCAGGCCCGGGTTGGACTTGAAGAAGGTGTCCATGCGGTCCTTGTAGCCGGCGAAGATCACCACCAGGTCGTCGCGCTGGTTCTCCATCACCTGCAGCAAGATCTCGATCGCCTCCTGCCCGTAGTCGCGCTCGTTCTCGGGGCGGTAGAGGTAGTAGGCCTCGTCGATGAAGAGCACCCCGCCCATGGCCTTCTTCAGCACTTCCTTGGTCTTGGGCGCCGTGTGGCCGATGTACTGCCCCACCAGGTCGTCGCGCGTCACCGCCACCAGGTGGCCCTTTCGCACGTAGCCCAGACGATGCAGGATCTCGGCCATGCGCATCGCCACCGTCGTCTTGCCGGTGCCGGGATTGCCGGTGAAGCTCATGTGCAGCGACGGCGACTGCGCCGCCAGCCCGTGGCCGGCGCGCAGCTTGTCGATCACCAGCAGCGCGGCGATGTCGCGGATGCGCTGCTTGACCGGCACCAGACCCACCAGGTCGCGCTCCAGCTCGTCGAGCACCGCCTCGACCTGGCTTTGCGCCAGCACCTCGTTGACCGTGTTGGCGATGGCCGCCGGCGGCGCGGCCTCGGCAGCCGGCTCGCGCGCCGCCGCTCCCGGTATCGAGTACAACGGTGTGGCCATCAGGCGGCGACCTCGAGCCGGGGTTCGCGGGCCAGTGCGGCGCGCATCGCATCGATCACCGTCTTGTAGTCGCTCTGGCCGAAGATCGCGCTGCCGGCGACGAAGGTGTCGGCACCGGCGTCGGCGACGCGGCGGATGTTGTCGACCTTGATGCCGCCGTCGACCTCGAGCCGGATGTCGCGCCCGCTGGCGTCGATGAGGCGCCGCGCCTGCTCAACCTTGCGCAGCGACGATTCGATGAAGCTCTGCCCGCCGAAGCCCGGGTTGACGCTCATGATCAGCACCAGGTCGACCTTGTCGATCACCCACTCCAGCACGTCCATCGGCTCGGCCGGGTTGAAGGCCAGCCCGCTCTTGCAGCCGGCCTGGCGGATCAATTGCAGCGTGCGGTCCACATGGGTCGATGCGTCCGGGTGGAAGCTGATGACGTCGGCGCCGGCCTCGGCAAAGCGTTCTGCCAGCGCGTCGACCGGTTGCACCATCAGGTGCACGTCCAGCGGTGCGTAGCTGCCGTCGGCGCGCTGCGTATGCTTCTTCAGCGACTGTGCCACCGAGTGCCCGATGGTCAGGTTCGGCACGTAGTGGTTGTCCATCACGTCGAAGTGGATCCAGTCGGCGCCGGCGGCGATGACCTTGCGCACCTCGTCGCCGAGGCGCGCGAAATCCGCCGCGAGGATGCTGGGGGCGATGCGGTCGGTCATGTCAGCCTTCGTAGCGCTGCGTTTCGGGGCGGTCGGTGGCGTAGCTGTGGATCGTGTAGCGAAGGTTGCGGCCGGCGCCCTCCTGGCGCACCAGGCCGAATCCCGGCTCGTCCTTCGGTCGGTTGACGATGAAGCTCATGGCGATCGACTCGATGCCACGCGTCGAGTCGAAGGCCATCAGGCGGATGTAGTGGTTCGGGAACGTCTTGCGGCAGGCCTTCAATTCCTGCATGACGCCGGCCGCGTCGTTGAGATCGAACATCGGCATGCCGAACATCTCCCAGTAGGTGTTGCGCGGGTGCGGGTCGTCCGTGTATTCGATGCTCCAGGCATAGCCCTTGGCCAGGCCGTAGTCGATCTGCATCGCGATCTCGGCGTCGGTGAGGTCGGGCAGGAAGCTGAACTGGCCCTGCGTCACGCGGTTGGTGGGGTTGGTCATCATGTCGGTGATCCTCAGTAGGGGTTAGACGGGCGCCCGGCCAGTTCACGCCACTGCCGGCGTGACCGCGTAGTCGCTGGTGTCGGTGGACGTGTAGTTGAAGCTGATCTCGCCCCATGTATCGAGAGCCTGCTTCAGCGGCGTGCAGGTCTGCGCGGCCTTGCGCAGGATGTCGGGGCCCTCTTCCTTGATGTTCTTGCCCTCGTTGCGGGCCTTGACCATGCACTCGAGCGCCACGCGGTTGGCGACTGCGCCGGCCTGGATGCCGGCGGGGTGGCCGATCGTGCCGCCGCCGAACTGCAGGATCACGTCGTCACCGAAGAGATCGAGCAGCTGGTGCATCTGGCCGGCATGGATGCCGCCCGAGGCCACCGGCATCACCTTCTTCAGGTCGCACCAGTCCTGGTCGAAGAACAGGCCGCGCGGCAGATCGGTCTTCGTGACGGCATCGCGGCAGACGTTGTAGTAGCCCTGCACCGTCATCGGGTCGCCTTCCAGCTTGCCGACCGCGGTGCCGGTGTGCATGTGGTCGACGCCGGCCAGGCGCAGCCACTTGGCGATCACGCGGAAGCTCACGCCGTGGTTCTTCTGCCGCGTGTAAGTGCCGTGACCGGCGCGGTGCAGGTGCAGGATCATGTCGTTGCGGCGACACCATTCGCCGAGCGACTGGATGCAGGGCCAGCCGACGATCAGGTCGATCATGATGACGACACTGCCCAACTCCTTGGCCAGCTCGGCGCGCTCGTAGATCGCTTCCATCGTGCCGGCGGTGACGTTGAGGAACGAACCCTTGACTTCGCCGGTCGCCGCGCTGGCCTTGTTCACGCCGTCCATCACGTAGAGGAAGCGGTCGCGCCAGTGCATGAAGGGCTGCGAGTTGATGTTCTCGTCGTCCTTCATGAAGTCGAGACCGCCCTTGAGGCCTTCGTAGATTACGCGGCCGTAGTTGCGGCCGGACAGGCCCAGCTTCGGCTTGGTGGTGGCGCCGAGCAGCGGGCGCCCGAACTTGTCGAGCCGCTCGCGCTCGACGATCAGGCCGGTCGGCGGGCCCTTGAAGGTCTTGACGTAGGCCACCGGGACGCGGATGTCCTCCAGCCGCGCCGCCTTCAGCGGCTTGAAGCTGAAGACGTTGCCGATCAGGCTCGCCGTCATGTTGGCGATCGAGCCCTCCTCGAACAGGATGATGTCGTAGGCCACCCAGGCGAAATACTCGCCCGGCCGGCCCGGCACCGGCTCGACCTTGTAGCACTTGGCGCGGTAGTTCTCGCAAGCGGTCAGGCGGTCGGTCCAGACCACGGTCCAAGTCGCGGTGCTGGATTCGCCGGCCACCGCGGCCCCGGCCTCGACCGGGTCGACACCGTCCTGTGGCGTGATGCGGAACAGGCAGATCGTGTCGGTGTCCTTGGGCACGTAGTCGGCGTCCCAGTAGCCCATCTGGCGGTACTTGAGAACACCGGCGCTGTAGCGCTTCTTGGCGTCGGTGATGACGCCGCTGTCCACGGGTTTGTTCATCTCGGCTCCTGCGGGGCAACCGTCACGTGACGGCGCGATGAGCCCAATATAAGTTTCGACTCAAATAAGAGCTATTCACTTTTTCTTTGTTTTGAATTAAGGTTTAGCTGAATGAAGAACGTCACTGTCCGTCAGCTGCGGGTCTTCGCCGAGGTCGCGCGGCATCTCAGCTTCTCGCGCGCCGCCGCCGAGCTACACCTCACGCCGCCGGCAGTGACGATGCAGGTCAAGGAGCTCGAGGCCAACGTCGGCCTGCCGCTGTTCGACCGCCAGGGCCGGCAGATCGCGTTGACCACGGTGGGCGAATACGTGCTGTCGTATGTGCGACGCATGCTGGCGGTGTTGAAGGACGCCGAAGACGCCGTGGCCCGCTTCAAGGGGCTGCAGGGCGGCAACCTGACCATCGGCATGGTCAGCACGGCGGAGTACTTCGTGCCGCGGCTGCTGGCGCGATTTCGTGCCGAGCATCCCGGCATCGAGGTGCGGCTGCGCCTGGGCAATCGCGAACAGCTGGTGCAGCTGATGCAGCGCAACGAGGTCGACCTGGCCATCATGGGCCGGCCGCCGAAGGAATGGGCCACGCGCGCCGAACCGTTCGCGATGCACCCGCATGTGCTGGTGACGGCGGTCGACCACCCGTTCACGCGCCTGGATCATGTGCCTGCGCTGGCGCTGGCGCACGAGGGCTTCATCGTGCGCGAGCCCGGCTCGGGCACCCGCGCGGCGCTGGAGGAATACATCCGCGAGCACCACCTCGACATGCGCGTCGTGATGGAGATGGCGAGCAACGAGTCGATCAAGCAGGCCGTGATGGCCGGCATGGGCATCAGCCTGCTGTCGCTGCATACCATCGCGCTCGAACTCAAGCAGGGCCTGATCGCCACGCCCGAGGTCGAGGGCCTGCCGGTGGTGCGGCGCTGGCATGTCGTGAACAACCTGGCCAAGACCTTGTCGCCGGCGGCGGAGGCGCTGCGCTACTTCGTGCTCGAGCAGGGCGAGGCCGAACTGGCGTCGATCTTCGGCAGCCAGCGCGCGCCAGCCAAGCGCCGGCGCGCAGCGCGATAGAGCATCACGCGCACCGGCACAATGTGTCGGACATTTGCGCGAGGTCAGGCGGCTACAGGTTTGCCCCTACCCCAAGCGAGCAATGTCGGCGACATTCACCGGCGCCGAGAATGGCGGCTGCGCGCGAAGGGTCCGTCGCGCATCGCGCTGCAATTTCTAATGGATGAGGAGGCAATCATGAATCTGCAAGCCCGGCTTGCCGTGCTCGTGCCCCTGCTGCTGGCGGCGGCCACGCCGCCGGCGCAGGCCCAGGACGCGAACCTGGGGCGCAACCTGGCAGCCACCTGTGCCAACTGCCATGGCACCAACGGCCAGGCGCGTGGTGACTCCAAGGTGCTGGCCGGCGTGTCGGCCGAGAAGATCATCGCCGCGATCAACGACTTCAAGAGCGGCGCACAGCCTGCGACGATCATGCATCAGATCGCCAAGGGCTATACCGACGACCAGATCAAGGCCATCGCCGCGTTCTTTGCGGCGCAGCCGGCCAAGCCGTGAGGAGCCGACCATGAATCAGGCAATCCATCTCTCTCGCCGCCGCGTCCTCGGCGCGGGCCTGGCCGCAGCGGCCGCCGTGCCGATGGCCGGCTGCGCCAACCTCGGTGGTGGTCCGTCGATCGGCCGCGTGGTCATCGTCGGCGGCGGTTTCGGCGGCGCCACGGCCGCGCGCTACTTGCGCCTGTGGGGCGGCAACGTGGACGTCACGTTGGTCGAGCGCAACGCCGATTTCGTGTCGTGCCCGATCTCCAACCTGGTGCTCGGCGGCCACAAGCAGATGAGCGACATCACCGTGTCATACGCCGGGCTCGAGAAGATGGGGGTCCGGCGCATCCAGGGTGACGTCGTGGCGATCGACCCGCAGGCCAAGGAAGTGCGCCTGGCCGACGGGCGCAAGCTGGCCTACGACCGCGCCATCGTGTCGCCGGGCGTGGATTTCATGTTCGATCAGGTCGGCGGGCTCGCTGCGCCCGCCGCGCAGGACAAATTCCTGCACAGCTGGAAGGCCGGCCCGCAGACCGCTGCGCTGCGCCGCCAGCTCGAGGCGATGGCCGACGGCGGCGTCTATGCGCTGGCGATTCCCAAGGCCCCGTACCGCTGCCCGCCGGGCCCGTACGAACGCGCGTGCATGGTGGCCAGCTACTTCAAGCAGTTCAAGCCGAAGTCCAAGGTGCTGGTGCTGGACGCGAACCCGGAGATCACCTCGAAGAAAGCGCTGTTCGAAAAGGCCTTTGCCGACCACTACAACGGCATCGTCGAATACCGGCCCAACAACGAGCTGAAGTCGGTCGACGTGGCCAGCGGCACCGCCAAGCTGGAGTTCGACGACGTCAAGGCCGACGTGTTGAACGTCGTGCCCCCGCAGCGCGCCGGCGACATCGCGCGCACGGCCGGGCTGATCAACATGAACAACCGCTGGGTCGGCGTGAACTGGCTGACGATGGAATCCACCGCGGTGGCAGGCATCCATGTGCTGGGCGACGCAACGTTCTCGGCGCCGGCGATGCCCAAATCGGGTCACATGGCCAACCAGCACGCCAAGGTGGCGGCCGCAGCCATCATCCAGCAGCTCAAGGGCCAGCCGGTGAGCAGCGCGCCGGTGGTGATGAACACCTGCTACAGCTTCGTCACCGCGCGCGACGTGATCCACGTGGCCTCGGTGCACCAGTACGACGCGGCCGAGAAGACCTTCAAGACCGTGCCGGGCTCGGGCGGCGTATCCCAGGCGGCCAACCAGGTCGAGGGCCGCAACGCGCTGGCCTGGGCCAGCAATATCTGGGCCGACATGCTGGCCACCTGAGGCCTGGGGTCCCAACCACGAACCAACGGCCCGTGCTGCGGGCCGTTGGTTCGTGGGCCGTCAGTGCATGCCGCTGATGTACAGCGCGACCGACTTGGCCTCCAGCTCGGTGAGCTTGGCGGCGATCGAGTGCATGACCGCGTTGTCGTTGTTGCGCTCGCGCGAGTTGAACTTCTTCAGCTGACTCTCCAGGTACAGCGCGTGCTGGCCGGCCAGCCGGGGCAAGGTGTCGGTGCCGTAGCCCCTGGGTCCGTGGCAACTGGCGCAGGCCGGGATGCCGGAGTAGGGGTTGCCGCGGTGGAAGACGAAGCGCCCGACTTGCGCCAGCTCCGCGTCGTCGTGGGCGTGCGCAACGGGCTTGCGCGATTCGAAGTAACGACCCAGCGCGGCAAAGTCTTCGGCCGACAGGTCCTCGACCATCGGGCGCATCGTGTCGCTCTTGCGACGACCCGACTTGTAGTCGGACAGTTGCCGCACGATGTACTGCGCATGCTGGCCGGCCAGCCGCGGAAACACCGGGCTCGAGCTCTCGCCTTGCGCGCCGTGGCAGATGAAGCATTTGCCTTGCACGATCTCTTCGGCGCGCGCGAGGTCGTCCGCGCCGGCGCCGAGCGGCAACAGCGACAGCGCACCGACCACGATGAAGCGGCATCCTTGCATGGCGGCAATCGGAGTTCGATGGGTACTTCGGTTCGACGATGCCATCTGACCCGATTCCGTCGTTGCGATCGTCCACCGCTTGCCATCGTCGCGCTGGGGATCGCATCTCCACACTACCCACATGGGCTACGCGCCATCACCCATAGCGGTAATAGACGTCAGCGCCCCGCTCCGCGGTAATGGACGGCGATGCGGCGCCGCTGGCCACCTGTTGGGCTGCTGCCGGTTCGGCGGTCGAGCGACGGGCGCGGGTCACCCGTACATTTGGAGAGCAGCATGAACTACGACAAGGAATTCGACGCCTCTGGCCTGGCCTGCCCGCTGCCGATCGTCAAGACGAAGAAGTCGCTCGCCGACATGGCGTCCGGCCAGGTCCTGCGCGTCGTGGCCACCGATCCCGGTTCGGTGTGCGACATGCAGGCCTTTGCCGAGCAGACCGGCCATACGCTGCTGTCGTCGGCGACCGAGAACAGCAAGTACGTCTTCTTCCTGAAGAAGGCCTGAGCGTCAATCCAATCCGACAGGAGCCGCAATGGCTGCGAAGAAGATGGCGATCATCGCCACCAAGGGTGCGCTCGACATGGCGTACCCGCCGTTGATCCTCGCCTCGACGGCGTCCGCGTTGGGCTGGGAGGTGCAGGTGTTCTTCACCTTCTACGGCCTGCAACTGCTGCGCAAGGATCTCAGCGACATCAAGATCAGCCCACTGGCCAACCCGGCGATGCCGATGCCGGTGCCGATGCCCGTGGTGGTGCAGATGTTGCCGGGCATGGAGTCGATGGCCACGATGATGATGAAGACCAAGATGAAGAAGAAGGGCGTGGCCTCGCTCGAGGAGCTGCGCTCGATCTGCATCGAGTCGGACGTGAAGATGATTGCCTGCCAGATGACGGTGGATCTGTTCGATTTCCAGAAGAGCGACTTCATCGACGGCATCGAGTACGGCGGCGCCGCGATGTTCCTGCAGTTCGCCGGCGAAACGGACGTCTGCCTGTTCATCTGAGGCCATGTTGAGCCGGCCGCGCAGAGACCAGCGCGCGGCGCATCCGGTCTTCGTGACACGAAGTCCGCTCGTTCCGACAGGAGCATCGTGATGAACGCTGCCGCGAGCAACCTGGCCACGATCGTCGTCTGGAGCGGCTTCGCGCTGTCGTTCGTCTTCGGCGCCGTCGCCAACAAGACCAACTACTGCACCATGGGCGCGTTGTCGGACATCGTCAACATGGGGCACTGGGGCCGCATGCGCATGTGGCTGTTGGCGATGGCCGTGGCCGTGCTCGGCGCTGGTGCGCTGGCCTACACCGGTCAGGTCGACCTGTCGAAGGCCGTGAACCAGCGCCCCACGCTGTCGTGGCTGTCGCTGCTGGTCGGCGGCGTCTGCTTCGGCGTCGGCATGACGCTCGGCGGCGGCTGCGCGAACAAGAACCTGGTGCGCGTGGGCGGCGGAAGCGTCCGCTCGATCGTCGTGCTCGTCTTCGTGGCCATTGCGGCGTACATGACGCTCAAGGGCCTGTTTGGGCAGTGGCGCGCCAGCGTGCTCGACCCGGTGGCGGTGAATCTGGCCGACTTCGGCTGGAAGGACCAGGGCCTGGCCACCGCGCTGTCGCGGGCCACCGGCATGGCACCCAAGACAGCCTTGCTGGCCACATCGGCCGCGCTCGTGCTGGGTCTTCTGGCATTCGTGTTCAAGGACAGGCGCTTCCGAACCAACCTGACGCAGATCGCCGGCGCCGTGACGCTCGGCAGCTTGGTGGTTGGCGGCTGGTACGTCAGCGGCCATGTCGGCTTCGGCGAGAGCCCGGACACGCTGGAGGACGTCTATTTCGCCACCAATTCGCGCACGCTGGAGTCGATGAGCTTCGTCGGGCCGCTCGCATACGGGCTCGAGTTGCTGCTGTTGTGGACCGACAAGTCGCTGCACATCACCTTCGGCATCGCCAGCGTGGTGGGCGTGGTGCTCGGTTCGGCGATGGTGGCACTGGCCTCGCGCAGCTTTCGCTGGGAGGGCTTCGCGTCGCTGGCCGACTTGCGCCAGCAGCTGGTGGGTGCGGTGCTGATGGGCTTCGGCGGCGTCACGGCGCTGGGCTGCACGATCGGCCAGGGATTGACCGGCATCTCGACGTTGGCGATCGGATCGTTCATTGCCGTGGCCGGCATCATCGCCGGCTCGGTGGCCACGCTGAAGTACACGCTCTGGCGCGAAGAACGCAGCGACTGATCGGCCACCGCGACCATCGGATGCAGCATGCGCCGGCGCAGCTGCCGGCGGCACCGGGCGAACCGCTGGCGACCTGACTGCCACCAGGGTGTTTGTGCCGGTGTTCGCCACGGCCTGACGGCGGTAGATTGGCCCTTTCCCACAACGACCCTGTCAGGAGACCGAGCATGCAGAGGTTCGAGATTCGTGGCCGTCTGGCCATCGGCGCGATGGCGGCCATCGCTGCGGCCTGGACCGCGGTTGCCGTTGCGCAGCCGCTGCCGAAGGCGAGCCCGGAGTCGGTGGGCATGTCCACCGAACGGCTGGGCAAGTTGACCGCCGCGCTGCAGCAGGAGGTGGCCGACAAGCGGCTGCCGGGCGCGGTGGTGATGGTCGCGCGCAACGGCAAGCTGGTCTATGCGCAGTCCTTCGGTGGCCTGAACAACGCCAGTGGCGGCGCGATGAAGGAAGACTCGATCTTCCGCATCTACTCGATGACCAAGCCGCTGGTCTCGACCGCGCTGATGATGCTGGTGGAGGACGGCAAGTTGCAGCTCACGGACCCGGTGTCGAAGTTCCTGCCGTCGTTCAAGGCCCCGATGGTCAGCGTGTCCAGCATGGACCCGGTGACGGGCGCCGTGAACAACCGCCTGGTGCCGGCCAACCGTGAGCCGACGATCTACGACCTGTTGCGCCACACCTCGGGCGTGGCCTATGGTGAACTCACGCGCAACACGCTGGTGCGCGAGGCCTACGTGAAGGCGGGCGTCTACAAGCCCACGCTCGACTTCGACGCGCGCGAGTTGCCCGGCCCGCAGATGGCCGAGGCGCTGGGCAAGTCGCCGCTGGCGCAGCAGCCGGGCACGACCTGGGAGTACAGCCTGTCGGTCGACGTGCAGGGGCGCGTCATCGAGGCCGTGTCCGGCAAACGCCTGGGCGACTTCCTGCAGGAGCGCATGTTCGGACCTCTGAAGATGGCGGACAGCGGGTTCATGGTGCCTGCGGCCAAGCTGTCCCGCGTGGCCGAGCCGTTTGCCAAGGACCCGGCCACCGGCGTGGACAACAAGCTCGTCGACATCAGCAAGCTGCCGGGCAACGACTCGGGTGGCGCCGGCGGCGTCAGCACCGCAGGCGACTACCTGCGCTACTGCCAGGCGATGCTCAACGGCGGCCAGCTCGACGGCGCACGCATCCTGTCGCGCACGACGGTGCGCATGATGACGACGGACCACCTGGCCGGCATCAACACCACGTCCAACCCGGGCATGCTGCTGCTGGGCTCGCCCGGCTACAGCTTCGGCCTGGGATTCCTGATGCGCCCCGCCGACGGCAATGCTGCGGTGCAGGGCTCGGCCGGCGAGTTCATGTGGGCCGGTTATGCGGGCACTTTTTTCTGGGCCGAGCCGAAGGAGCAGGTTTGCGCGGTCTACATGACGCAGGCGCCGAGCCCGTTGCGCGCGGGCTACCGTCGCCTGATGAAGGAACTGGTGTCGCAAGCCATCGTCGATTGATTGCAGCGCGCCGGAGCATGGGCCGGCGTCTGCCTGGATCGTCGCTGTTGCGCGGCATCGACTTCGGCCTCGGCACACCGGCCGCGCGCGCGTGGCGGGGGCCGCGGACGAGTGGCGTCCCGTCGAATCGATCCTGATCAGGAAGGCGGACAGGTCGATGTTGCGGCGGACTTGCCGAACCGCTATTGCTGCAGTATTGTGCGTGGCTGCAGGTTAGAACCTCAACAGAACGATGTCGAGCAATATGATGCGTATGCGCGGGTCAGCACCTGGCGCCACGGTGCGGGGTGCCGGGGTCGCAGAGCCGCGCGGTCGTCGCGATGGCTCTGCAGCGGCGGCCGCCGTCGAGCGCCGTGCGACCGACGCCGCCGCCAATGCCGGCGCTGCCAAGCACCCGTTCCTGGTGAGTCTCGGTGAACGCGTCCGCGCGTTGCGATCACGTCGAGGCATGACCCGCAAGGCCTTGTCGCGCAGCGCCGATGTGTCCGAGCGCCACCTGGCAAACCTGGAGTACGGAGTCGGCAACGCGT
>Ga0209798_10001195_pt1 | contig 15804 bp, 11 predicted proteins | sample DOMMetBare3Fresh_FD_187475 | JGI IMG/M metagenome (GOLD analysis project Ga0209798, IMG submission 187475) | Wetland sediment microbial communities from St. Louis River estuary, USA, under dissolved organic matter induced mercury methylation -... | ecosystem: Environmental > Aquatic >...
TTTGATGTTGGCAGATTTCTTACCGGTTCTATTCATCTGAAATCAAATGTTACCATTCATTTGTTAGAAGGAGCTGTATTGTTAGGTACATTAAACCCGCTGGATTACGACAGGAAAGGGTTGACTGCATTAATATTATGTCACGACCAGGAGAATGTAGCCATCACGGGAATTGGAGTTATTGATGGACAAGGGAGGGAAGTAGCGAGGAATGTTGTTGCACTCGTTCATAAAGGACTTATTAAAGATGCTTTCCGGAACGACCGGCCCGAAGTGCCGATCAGGCCAATGCTTATCTATTTTCGTTCCTGCAAAAATATTTTGATCAAAGGAGTTACCATGCGCAATGCTGCTGCCTGGGTACAGACATATGATCAATGTAAAAATCTACTTGTAGATAGTATCACTATCGACAGCCGTGCATTTTGGAATAATGATGGTATTGATATTGTGGATTGTGATAGTGTAGCCATCACCAATTCTTATATTGATGCTAATGATGATGCTGTTTGCCTGAAATCACATGATTCAACAAAAGTTTGCCAGAATATTATAGTAAGGAATTGCACCATTCGTTCAAGCGCCAATGGAATAAAGTTTGGTACCGCATCACTTGGAGGCTTCAGAAATGTAAAACTGATCAATATCAAAGTTTTTGATACCTATCGTTCCGCAATTGCTTTGGAAGCAGTAGATGGAGGGTTTTTGGAAAATGTTGAAGTGGATAGTTTGTATGTTTTGAATTCCGGCCATGCAATTTTTTTGCGCATAGGTGAAAGAATGAAGGGAAGAAAAGGACGGTTAGAAAACATAAGAATAAAAAATGTATCGGCTGAGATAGCCGCAACCAAACCCGATGCAGGTTATGAATATGAAGGACCGATAGAAGATATGCCGAGGAATATTTCACCACCTATAATCATTGCTGGTTTGCCCGATAATATTATCAGGAATGTTTCTTTTAATAATATTGAAATAAAACATCCGGGCGGCGGGAATCCGATGTTTGCAAAAATTTTATTGAATGAGTTGGACAGTGTTCCCGAAATTCCTGCTGGCTACCCGGAATTTTCCAAGTTCCGTGAATTACCTGCCTGGGGAATTTATATTCGTCATGCACGGGATATAAAGTTTAACAACCTGAAATTGTTCTGCGGAAAAAAAGATTATCGCACAGCAATTGTACTGGATGATGTGCATCATTCTGAGTTTGTAACAACAACCGTCAAAGAAATTGATAAGAAAAAACCACAATATCAGCATAGATCTTCGGAAATCATTTTTAAATAATTTTTTATGGGTTTTACCATTGCAATCTCAAAAAGCAGAGTGCCGTTTAGAAAAAACATCTGGTTAATTGCATTTATTGCTGCATTTGCATTTGTATGGTCGAATTCACTTATTGGCACCACTGACGTTGCCAATTGGTTAATCGAAAACTCGTTGACTTTTATTTTTGTATTGTTCCTGTTTATAACCTTTAAAAACATCAATTCAGCGATCTTAGTTATTTGCTTATTTGCATTTATTTATGCTTACATGTTTATGGCTCTAAATATACCTATGATGAAAATCCATTTGGATACTGGCTTCAGGATGTTTTTCATTGGTCGAGAAATCATTATGACCGCATTGTACATTTTAGTTTTGGCTTTTTACTGGCCTATCCTATGCGGGAGATGTTTTTAAAATGGTTAAAATATCCCAGGTGGGTAGCCTGGTTATTGCCTGTTGAAATAACACTATCCATAAGTGCCTTCTACGAATTGATTGAATGGGCTGTAGCTGATTTTTTTTTCAAAGCACAAGGGGATGCATATTTAGGAACACAAGGTGATATATGGGATGCACAAAAAGATATCTTCCTTGCATTTTGCGGGGCTATTATTGCAACTACAATTGTTTCATTGATAAAAAGAATTTTCAAGATCCATGAAGAGTAAATATGTGCCCCATTGCCAGTGTTTAATTAACTGCAATTTTTAGTACAAGAATGGAAACAGAAAAACAAGAACTATTAGATTTTTCCAAGCGCTGGGATGAAGCTATGATCAGGAATGATGCTGATGAAATAGCCAGCTTCATGTCAGACGATTGGAAGATAATTTGCTCCGATGGAATCACTTCCCGGTCTTCTTTCTTAGAACTAATTAGTTCTGGAGTGTTAACACATAACAGAATGGATTCGGATGATACCAATATCAGCATTTATTAAAATACAGGAATACTTGTAAGTCGTGGTACCAGTACTGGAACATATAATGGAGAAAAAATTAGCTTGTATGAATGGGCAACAAGTGTTTTTATAAAAACTGAAGGAAAATGGCTCTGTGTTTTGTCTATGATCACTCCTGCGAGTAAATCTAAATAGCTGTTTCCTTCAACCAACTTAACAGAATAAATAAGGAATCTTCTAAATTAATATTTCCTATTGCCATGCTCATCGAAGTTTCTCTTTAAATGTCGATCTGTTATAAAGATCAACACAATGCTTGTCATGAGAATTAAAAAACCTGCTGTTCTAAAATTAAGAAACTTCAATTCTGGAAATATTTCTGGTAGAAATGAAATAATTAAAAACAAGCACCCTGCAACAAAGGAAGGAAAAGCTATAAAGGAATTTGCTTCTCTCCACGTCTCCACACTAGTATGAGCGGATGGGAACATCACTCCTATCCACCATTTGTATTTTTTTGATGGAAAGAATTTGTGTTGAATGCCGATAACATTAAAAGCAAGGCTACCTAATAAACAGAAAACCGTGAATTCAGTCATAAATGTTTATTTATACGAATTTATTCATTTTATTTTCATTTTTCCCCATCAATTTCTCCAATACATAATAAGTGATCGGGCAGAATGTTGAATTTTTTAATGTCAGCTCTTTTCTTTTTATGATCACATCTTCATCAGTATAAGGAAAGCGGCGGCAGTCGGAAGGCCGGTCTTCATAAATAGAACAAAAATTATCAGCGCCTAAAAAAGGACATGGCTTTTTGTTAGCAACAAAATCCCCATCGTTATCCACCACTAAGTATTTGTCAATAAAATCAGATTCACGAAGTCCCAACACTTTACTGATCCTCTTTACATCCGGTGTTTTAAAACGAGGGGAATAATTTTTACAGCAGTTGGCACATTGAAGACAGTCAATTTTGGCAAAAGCTTCTTCATGCAGGTCTGGCAAGGCTTTCAGCACTTTATTTTTATCAGCCCGTTGAAGGAATTGCTTGTATTTTTTCTGGTTGTCAAACGTTTTTTTCTCCCAATTTTTCAAAATATCTTCTGCCATAGCGCAAAGTAACGACCTGTTTTCCACAGTTCAACAATCAGCATTTTATTAGGCTTTGCAACCTTAACTTTGCGGCGCTGAATAATCAATCAAGAGAAGGAGAATAATTATGAATCTTTTTGAAAAACAATCTAGCGAATTTATTGCCCGCCACATCGGACCCGATGAACACGCAACAAAACAAATGTTGAAAACGATCGGTGAGCCTGATCTTGCTACTTTAGTTAATAAAACTGTTCCGCCGGCTATCCGCATGCAGCACGAATTGAATTTGCCTGAGGCGATGAGTGAGCACCAGTATTTGCAACATATCAAAGAGGTTTCGCATCAAAATAAAGTTTATAAAAATTATATCGGGCAGGGCTATTATGACACGATCACTCCTTCGGTTATCCTGAGAAATGTTTTTGAGAACCCGGGTTGGTACACGCAATACACTCCTTACCAGGCTGAGATTTCACAGGGCCGTTTGGAAAGCTTGTTGAATTTTCAAACAATGGTCAGCGACCTGACTGCATTGCCGATTGCAAATGCAAGTTTGCTTGACGAAGCAACTGCTGCTGCAGAAGCAATGACGATGTTCTTTAATACTCTGAACAAACAAGATCATATCACTCATCCAAAATTCTTTGTTGACAACGATATATTCCCGCAAACAAAAGATGTTCTATATACAAGAGCAAAACCGATAGGGATTGAAATTGTTACCGGTGATTATAAAAAAGCAAACATCGATTCTACATATTGCGGAGCCATTGTTCAATATCCAAATGATAAAGGCTCGATAGAAGATTATCGTGGCTTCATTGATCAGGTTCATGCTGCCGGCGCATTTGTTGTAATGGCCACTGACCTGCTCGCACTTACTTTATTAACTCCTCCCGGAGAACTTGGAGCTGATTGCGCAATTGGCTCGGCACAACGTTTTGGTGTGCCACTTGGATATGGCGGTCCGCATGCTGCATTCTTTGCATCGAAAGATGATTTCAAAAGAAGCATGCCCGGTCGTATCATCGGCGTAAGTGTAGACGCAAATAATAACCGTGCATTGCGAATGGCATTGCAAACAAGAGAACAACATATCAAACGAGAAAAAGCCACTTCAAATATTTGTACGGCGCAGGCATTGCTTGCAAATATGGCTGCCATGTATGCTGTATTTCATGGCCCAGATGGTTTAAAAAATATTGCAAAGAGAGTAGCTGTGCTGACACAAACTGTAGCAGGAGCAGTTGAAGAATTAGGATTTGAGTTGATATCGGATAACTATTTTGATACCATTACAATTAAGACAAATGATATTTCACCAATAAAAGAAAAAGCAGAAAGGCAGCAGATCAATCTACGATACATTGATAATAAGTATATCAGCATTTCCATAGATGAAACAACATTGACCGAAGATCTTTATGATCTTATCAATTGTTTTGAAAATGATAAGAACCCGGTAACTTTTGATATTGATCATGACGATGAGCCGGAACATATCCCTTCAAAACTATCAAGAACATCTTCTTTCTTAACACATCCTGTTTTTAATACTCATCGCAGCGAAAGCCAGATGATGCGTTATATAAAATCTTTGGAGAACAAAGATCTTTCATTGAACACTTCGATGATCACTTTGGGAAGTTGTACGATGAAACTGAATGCAGCTTCGGAAATGATGCCGCTGAGTTGGAATCACTGGAGCAAGATACATCCGTTCGCTCCCGCAGATCAAACAGAAGGTTACAAACAGATCGTTGATGATCTTTCAAAATATTTATGTGAGATAACAGCACTTGATGCATGCAGTTTACAACCAAACAGCGGTGCACAAGGAGAATATGCTGGCTTGTTAACCATTCGTGATTATCATGAAGCAAATGGAGAGCATCATCGCAATGTGATGCTGATACCTATTTCTGCACACGGCACTAATCCTGCAAGCGCAGTAATGGCGGGAATGAAAGTGGTTGTAGTAAAAGCATTAGAGAATGGTTACATTGATGTGAATGATCTGAAAGCAAAAGCAACTGAACATTCTTTAAATCTTGCCGGCATCATGATCACTTATCCGAGTACTTATGGTGTGTATGAAGAAACAGTAAAAGAGATCACTGACATCATTCATCAACACGGCGGACAAGTTTACATGGATGGCGCCAATATGAATGCACAGGTTGGATTAACTGCTCCGGGTTTGATCGGCGCTGATGTTTGCCATTTGAACTTACATAAAACATTTGCAATACCACATGGTGGCGGTGGCCCGGGCATGGGACCAATTTGCGTAAAGAAACATCTTGCAAAACATTTACCAGGACACACGACATTCAACATTCAACATTCAACAATCAACACAAATGCCGTTTCCGCAGCCCCTTACGGCTCAGCAAGTATTCTGCTTATTTCTTATGGTTATATAAGAATGCTCGGAAATGTTGGAGTAAAGAATGCAACGGAGTATGCAATACTGAATGCAAATTATATGCGGGCAAGATTGCAGAAAGATTTTGATATACTTTATCTGGGTACCAATGGTACTTGTGCTCATGAATTTATTGTTGATCTGCGACCATTTAAAAAATCTGCAGAGATAGAAGCGGAAGATGTGGCAAAACGTTTAATGGATTATGGTTTTCATGCGCCAACAATGAGTTTCCCTGTTCCCGGCACTATCATGATCGAACCAACAGAAAGTGAAGACAAGGCCGAACTCGATCGTTTTTGTGATGCACTGCTCAATATTCGGCAAGAGATAAGAGATATTGAAGAAGGAAAGATGGATAAAAAAAATAATGCATTGAAGAATGCACCGCATACTCAGCAATCTGTTGTGAGCAGTGAATGGAACAAACCTTATACAAGAGAACAAGCTGCCTTCCCGATGTATTATGTTACTCAAAATAAATTCTGGCCTTCTGTTGCAAGAGTGAATAATACTTATGGTGACAGGAATTTGATCTGTACATGTGAACCGATAGAATCTTACATGGAAGCGGAAGCATGATGAGATGATAACTGATAATAGATAGATATATTTAAGTTCTGCGTAAGCAGGACTTTTTTTGTTAACTTCAGTTTCTTAGAAATGCATTATGCCGCAGACCCGCCAACTCGCCGCTATATTGTTTACTGATATTGCAGGGTACACAGCCATTATGCAGGCGGATGAGCAGTTAGCTGTCAAATTGGTAAAGCATCACAGGTTAGTATTGGAAAAAACTGTTCCCGCTTATGAAGGCGATGTGATCGAGTATTTTGGCGATGGCAGCCTCTGCATATTTACCAGTATTACTCAAGCCATGCACTGTGCTCTCAGCATACAACTGCAACTACAGGCTGAACCAATAGTTCCATTGCGCATAGGACTTCATATCGGCGAAGTAATATATGAGGATGGCAAAATAATGGGTGACGGAGTAAATATCGCATCCCGCATTCAATCATTGGGTCGTGCTGGCAGTATTATGTTTTCAAAAGAAATATTTGATAAGATCAAAAATCACCAGGAATTTAAAACTGTTTATCTCGGCCGCTACAAGCTAAAAAACGTGGAGGACCCGATGGAAGTTTTTGTTTTGGCAAATGAAGGGCTTACAGTGCCTCTTAAAAAAGAAATTGATGGAAAAGCAATAGAGGTTATACCAGAAAAAAAATTCGGCTTATCAAGGAAATGGATATTAATTTCCAGTGCTGCCCTGTTGCTTATCCTTTTTGCTGTGTATTGGCTTGGTTCATCAAGCAGTTTTGGTCAGTTTACGGGTAAAGAAAAATCAATTGCGGTACTTCCTTTTGTTGATATGAGTCCCGGGAAGGACCAGGAATATTTTAGTGATGGAATAACAGAAGATATTATTACAAAACTTTCCAAAATAGCAGGTCTGAAAGTTATCTCCCGCACTTCAGTTATGCAGTACAGGGGAAGCAAAAAAAACATAAAAGAGATCGCAAATGAATTGGGTGTGACAGCCATTCTCGAAGGGAGTGTAAGAAAAGAAGGAGATAGTGTACGTATCACTGCGCAATTGATCGATGCCAATACTGATAAACATATTTGGGCGGACTCATATGACAAGAATGCATCTGAAGTTCTTGCCATACAGAATGAAGTTGCTCAAAAAATTGTGAATGCACTAAATGTAAAACTGACAACGGAGGAAGGGAAACGTATTATTGAAAAAGCTACGGATAATGTTGAAGCATATGAAGATTATTTACGTGCAAAAAAATTACCCTTGTCGCAAAGAATTGAGCCATTATTAAACGCAATAAAAAAAGATTCTACTTTTTCTCTTGCCTGGGCCGAGCTGGCAAGTACTTATTCCAAAATACCATGGCGAAACCAAAGTGAAAAACCTTACTATGTTCGGAAGTCGCTGGATGCGGCGATGACGGCAGTGGCTCTTGGCCCGAAGCGATCCGAAACACATATGATACTTGGCGATGTACTTAAGATAAGCACCCTTTCACCCTCTATAGCAATTAAGGAGTTAAACAAGTCCATCGAGCTAAATCCAAATAATGCAGAAGGCTATGTTTACCTGGCTTTTGCACAAATGGAACTTGGCAATTTTACCGAAGCAGAAAAAAACCTGCGCAAAGCAAAACAGCTTGATCCCTTGTCGGCGATCATGAATAATGGCTGGTTAACTTATTATCGGTATTCAAGGAATCCTGACAAGTATCTCGCATATCGAAATGAGTTACGCCCCAATGTCAGCCCCGATTCTATACCAGGCACCAAACTGATGTACTATTTTTTAAAAGATGAGTATGACAGTGTGTTATCATACGGTTCACGGTTTCTTAATTCCACTTTAAAAATTATTGCATATACACGAACGGGTCAAACAGATAAAGCAAAAAAGATCGCAGACTCTCTTGAAAATGCATCTCCATATGATCATGCATTTCAAACCGGGATCATCTATGCATGGATAGGCGAAAAGCAAAAAGCAATTGAAAAACTGAACCTGGCCTATCGTCTTTATGATTTCGGTATGATCAGTATTAAAGTAGATAAAATCTTTGACCCGCTGAGAAATGAAGAGGGTTTTAAAGAATTACTTAAGAAAATGGGAATGGAATAATTCGCTTTTCAAATCCGAAAATGATCCACCTATATTACTTCATACAAGCTTTGTATAAAGTTGATTAACTTTCATTGATAATTCTTTTAATGTCTCAATCCCGACAGCTCGCCGCCATTATGTTTACCGATATTGTCGGATACACGGCTATGATGCAGGCAGATGAGAAAAAAGCTGTGGCAGTCATCAAACACTATAACAGCACTCTTGAAAAATGGGTCACACAATTTAATGGCCAGGTAATAAATTATTATGGTGATGGAAGTCTTTGTATTTTTTCCAGTGCTACCGATGCGGTAAACTGTTCTTTAGCCGTACAAAAAGATTTGAAAACAGAACCCGTAGTTCCCCTCCGTATTGGGTTACATATTGGCGAAGTTTTTTTTGAAGATGCGAAAGCTTTGGGTGATGGAGTAAATGTGGCTTCGAGAGTACAATCGCTGGGGCAGGAAAATACAATTCTTATTTCTGAAGAAGTTCATAATAAAATAAAAAACAATGCTTCCATTAGTACTGCATCGCTTGGACATTTTGAATTTAAGAATGTAGGCAAATCAATGGAAGTTTTTGCTTTGACGAATGAAGGATTGTTCGTACCACAGCGGAAAAAGATGGAAGGAAAGCTGAAGAAGAAGAATTTAAAGAAACGAAATTTTATTGCCGCTCTTTCTTTGATCATATTAGTTGCAGCAACTTTTTTTATTTATAAAAATTTCTTAGCTAAAAATGATTCGGCTACCGACAAATCAATTGCAGTTCTTCCTTTTGTTGATATGAGTGCCGCCAAAGACCAGGAATATTTCTCGGATGGGTTAAGTGAGGAACTGCTGAACCTTCTTTCAAAAATACCTGAACTGAAAGTGATTGGCCGTACTTCTTCTTTCTCTTTCAAAGGAAAGAATGAAGACCTGCGAAGCATAGCTCAAAAACTCGGCGTTGCACATATACTGGAAGGCAGCGTACGCAAAGACGGAAAAATGATTCGTGTAACAGCTCAATTAATAAAAGCAACTGACGGCACACATTTGTGGAGCGAAACCTATGACCGGGACTTAAAAGGTATTTTTGAATTACAGGATGAAATCGCAAAAGCAGTTGTACAGCAGTTAAAACTTAAACTTTTGGAAATTCCATCTGCAAAACTTTCCGGCAGCGGAAATATTGAAGCTTATAATCTCATATTACGTGGAAATTATTTTTTTGATAAACTCGATAAAGAAAATGTTGCCAAAGCTGTGGACTTTTACAACCAGGCAATAGCGATTGATTCAACTGATGCCCGTGCCTGGGGAAAACTGGCCAATGCTATTTCAAGACAGTCATGGCAAAATTATATTGATCGTATTGCAGGTCGTGAAAAAGCAAGAACAGCTGCAATGAAGGCAATAGAATTAAATAAGAATCTTGCAATCGGTTATCTTGAGTTGGGCGACCTTAAATTGTATAATGATTTTGACTGGAAGGGTGCAGAAGAAACCTATCAAAGAGCATTAAAGCTGGAGCCCGAGAATCCTGATATATTATATAGTATAGGTGGCGGTCTTTATTTTGCAATTGGCCGATGGAAAGAATCTATTGAACTGATGAAAAAAAGTATTGAGCTTGATCCGCTCAGACCTATTAGTCATTTAAATCTTGGTAATATACTCACCCATGCCGGCCGGGCTGATGAAGCAACAGCCTATTTTAAAAAAACGCTTGAGCTAAATCCGGAGTTTCAAAGAGCACATTTGTATTTAGGCAGAAATTATTTATTACTTGGAAAAACAGAAATGGGTTTAAATGAAATGCAACAGGAAAATCTTGAAGTCTTCAGAACTTTTGGACTTGCACTTGCCTATCATGCTGCGGGAAAAACAAAAGAAGCCGGTGAAGCATTGATGACTTTCACCGAAAAATTTCAAAATGAATGGAATTATCTTATGGCTGAACTCTATGCATTCCGGGGAGAGAACGATAAAGCTTTTGCCTGGCTGGAAAAGGCCTATCAAAACAAAGATGGCTGGTTAGTTTTCCTGAAAGGTGATCCATTAATGAAAAATTTAAGAAATGATACCCGTTACAAAGTCTTCTTTAATAAAATGAACTTGTCTTTGGATTAACTTTAAACAATGTCTCAATCCCGCCAGCTCGCCGCTATTATGTTTACCGATATCGTCGGGTACACGGCATTAATGGGTGATGATGAACAAAGAGCATTTGAAATACTCAGAAAAAACCGTGAGATACAAAAGCCGCTGATAAAACAATACAATGGCACATGGATAAAAGAACTCGGCGACGGAGTGCTGGCAAGTTTTAATACCGTTACTGATGCAGTCATGTGCTCTGGTGCTATTCACAAAGCCTGCAGTTCTGTAGAGGGTCTTCAACTCCGTATTGGCATTCACCAGGGTGAAGTGGTGTTTGAAAACAATGATGTGTTTGGAGATGGAGTGAATATTGCTTCGAGGCTGCAGACCCTTGCACCCATCGGCGGAACCTTTGTTTCAGAAGCTGTGTATAAAAATGTAAGCAATAAAAAAGAAATTATTACCGGGTTCATCAGAGAAGAACAATTGAAAAATGTAAGTGAACCTGTAAAGATTTATGAAGTAACACTGAAAGAAAATTCAGCTTATCAGCCGGAAACATTTCAGGACTTAAAAAAACCAGGTAAAAGCTTACCTGCTAAAAACAAAAAGTTTGTTTTTGGCGTAACTGCAATTTTGATATTGGGTGCTCTGCTAACTTACTTTTTATTCTTTGCTCCAAAAAGGGAAACTGCTTCTGCAAGAACAATTGCAGCAGAAAAATCAATTGCTGTCCTTCCCTTTAAAAACATGAGTGAAGAAAAAGAAAACCAGCATTTCGCCGATGGAATGATGGATGAGATACTCAACAAGCTGTCCAAAATAAAGGAGTTCAGGGTGGTGTCAAGAACTTCGGTAGAACAATACAGGGATACAAAAAAATCTGTGGGACAGATTGCTAAAGAGCTGGGCGTTTTTTACATACTTGAAGGCAGTGCACAACGACAAGGAGATGAGATCAGGGTAATTGCCCAACTGATCCAGGCGGATGCAGATGAACACTTATGGTCAAATAATTATACTAAACCTTATGAAGAAGTTTTTGCTTTGCAAACTGAAATTGCAAACAGTATTGCAACAGAACTGCAGGCAAAATTAAGCCCGCAGGAAAATGAACTTATACACAAAGCGGCAACTACCAATCTTGAGGCCTATGATTTTTATTTGAGAGGAAGAGAATACATAAACAAATACAGATCCAATAGTGATGAAAGAGACCTGGTTAATGCCAGAACCCTGTTTCAGAAAGCCCTCCAGGTTGATCCTAAGTTTGCTTTGGCATGGGCAGGTTTAGGATTGGAATACAATGAAAGAAATTGGAACGCAGCAGAGTTTCTTAAAGAAGATTATTTAGATAGTGTATTATTTTATTGCAACAAGGCCCTTTCTTTAGATGCCAATCTCTCAGATGCGTATTGGATCAGGGGACGTTATTATCAAAACAGGGCGAAATATGATAATGCAATTGCCGATGAGGAAAAAGCAATTTCAATAGATCCAAATAACTCCGTTGCGTATTGGGATTTAGGCCGGATTTATCATTTAAAAAAGGACTTTTTGCAATCAATAAGTAATTATAAAAAATCAAATAACCTGATAAAAGGTGGAACTGAACTGCCGGACCTGCTTGCTCATACGGCTTCTGTCCATATCAGCATTGGAAATTTCCAGGCAGCCGATTCCCTGATTGAAAAAGCTATACAGTTGAAACCTGACTTCGCTTCTGGCTATGGGCTTTATGCCTGGTCATTAACACAGCAAGGCAAGCTGGAGAAGGCACTGATCTATACACAAAAAATGGCTGAAATTAACCCTAACTCACAAGCGACTTTGGGAAGTCTTTCAGATGCGTATGCATTTCTGAAGGACTTTACAAATGCACTGAAGTATCTTGAAAAGGAAGAAGTGGAAAGGAAAAAAACCGGAGACATAAGGATACATAATGTTCACCGGGTGGGTTATATACTATGGAATACCGGAAAAAAGGAAGAAGCCAAAAAATATTTTAATGACCAGATTACAACTCTGGAAGAAGCTCTTCGTCTTGGCAGGTCGTTTGCAGGCACGTATAATTATGATTTAGCAGCCACTTATGCATTTTTGGGAGAGCACAAAAAATCCCTTCAGCACCTGCAAGCTGGGGAAAAAGAAGGCTTCAACTTTGGTACGGAATATTATATAATGGTTGATCCCCTTTTTGAAAGCTTAAAAAATAATAACGAATTCAAAGAAATTGTTGAAAGGGCCCAGGCCAAAAAAGCTGCAATAAGAGTACAGTTAAAAGAACTGGAATGAAGGGTGCATTGTGATGATAAATGCAATTCCAAAATTTAAAAAACATGTCATCGTTCCGCCAACTTGCCGCGATTATGTTTACCGATATTGTCGGGTACACGGAAATGATGCGTAGTGATGAAAAAAAGTATTTGAAATTCTTGATTAAATAATTATGATTGATTCAACAAATGTTTCTTCAACAACTCAATTCCTTTTTTGATCTCCTCTCTCCCACTCGATTCAATCCCATACCAGCCTCTATAAGTTTTTTTACTTAGTTCAATCATCTTAATAGTTAATGCATCATCAGGTTGATTGCGGTACGACATTCCTTTTGCATAAGGTAGTGTTTTTTGCAGGTAAGCATAATTGTCAAAATCGGGAGCAGGCTTTCTCCAGTCAGGATAAGTACCAAACAGAGGATTGTTTACTTTTTTCATTAAGTCAACCATCCAGTCAGGATCATTTGAAACACCACCGTGATTTTCTATGACTACATTAATGTTTGCCGGTTTTGCATATTCGAGTAATTGATTGTATGCGTCAGCCGCCCATTTCAATGCTTCTTTTTTATTGGCATTCTGAGGTCCGCGACAATTAGTACGAATAGCATGGCAACCGAGATAATGGGCTATATCAAGCCATTTACGATGATTGATCACAAATTGTTTTTGTCCCTTCACTGTATCTGCTGCTCCATCCCCTTCATCATCGCACATAATCAAAACCATTTCCACGCAATGATCTTCTGCATTCTGTTTAAGTCTGTTTAAATATCCCTGTGTTGGCACTTCAAACAAAGTATTTACAAATTCAATCCCATTTACACCAAAATCTTCACGGGCAATACGTGGAAAATCCAGGTTCTTCCATTTGCCCGCTCTAATTTCTTCTACCAATGCCCATTGGGCAATTGAAATATCATCCCGTATCGGTGATTTTGTTTCTGACATAAGATCATTTTTTAAAAGTGATGGGCTTACTAACCCGGCAGCGCCGAGTGCTATTGATGATTCAAGAAAATTTCTTCTGTTCATAAATCTGCATTGAAGTTTACAATAATTATTTTTTAAACCACAGAGAACCGCTGAGATAAAAGAGAACCTCAGAGTAAATTCTCCGTGCACCTCAATATCTCTGTGGTCCTCTGTGGGCTAATGCCGAATTTTTACACAGCTATAATATTACATCTCCCAACCATGCCGATATTCCCGATATAAAAATTTATTCGCCGCTTCATCATTTGTAATCTTCATCAAAGCTGAATCGTATTCAACTTTTTTTCTTGCCCGTAATGCAACAGCCCCTAATAAGATCGTTTCAGTTACCGAGCCTGCATTTAAAAAACTTCCCGGTGATTGTGTTTTATTTTTAAAAGCATTTATCCAATGCGGATCGCCACTTTCTGTTTGTTCTTTATAAGGTTCTTTGCCCTGCATATATGCAATCATTTTTGATTCAGGAAGAAGTTTTGGGTTCTCACACCTGAAACCTGAAATAATTCTCCCTTTGTCGCCAACAAACATCATTCCTTCAGGATCCAATGTTTTATTGCCTAATTCTTCAAATGAATGTGGTTTCATTCCCCCATCATACCAGAAAAGATCAAATGATGGTAGCGTTTCTTGTTTTGGAAATTTAAAATGCACAATGCATGATACCGGAAATGCCACATCATTATTATAAGGCCGGCAAACCTGGTTCTCAACAACTCTTGTTGTGGTGCCATAAGCTTCGGCAGAAAGCGGCGCAGTATTTATTCCCAATGTTAAAAACAATGGCCACAAACTATAATGACCCATATCGGCGATAGCGCCGCCACCGAAATCGTACCAGCCCCGAAAAACATTATGCGTATAATTCGGATGATATGGCCGGTCAGGCACCACACCCAACCAAAGACCCCAGTTAAAATTTTCAGGAACCTGCATTTCATCTCTTGGGTTCGCAGTCCATTGTGGCCATACAGGACGATTGCTCCAGTTATGAATTTCTTTCAACGTTCCTATTTGCCCTTCATCGATCCATTTTTTTACTAATGACATACCAGTTCTCTTGCTCCATGCAAGCAAATGAGTGCTTACTCCTGTTTCTTTTGCGGTTTTCATTACAAGCTTTGCTTCATACATCCGGTTTGCAAGAGGTTTGTGTATTACAACATGCTTTCCTTTTTTCATTGCTGCAACAGAAATATATCCATGCAAATGATCAGGTGTCATAATTTTTACAGCATCAAAATCTTTTTCCTTTTCAAACAACTCACGAAAATCAATATAAGAAGTGCAGGCTTTATAACCTGCAGCATTCTTCTTTGAATAATAAGTATCGATCAGATCCTTTGCAATATCCCTGCCGCCGGGTATGCCGGAATAATTTGCACCCCAATCAGGATTTTCAAGCACCCTGCGAATGCCATCACGAATTCCATTTGGCGACCAATCAAGATAATCTGTACTAAATCTATTTGGATCGCAAACTGATGTGATCTGTATCTCAGGTTTTGTTATCAGCTCACACATTTCCCTGAGCCCTTGTGTGCCGCAACCGATATAAGCAATATTTATTTTATCGCTAGGCGCAATAAATCCTTTACCTAAAACATTCCTTGGAATAATTGTAAATGCAACAGATGCGGCGGCGGAAGTTTTTACAAAATCACGACGGTGAAGTTTCTTTTTCATAAAGCAGCAAGGTTGAAGTAAATAAAAATTAAAGGCAAGAAAAGTTACATAAAATCGCCGAACCATTTATTGATAATTATTTTCAATCGGTAAATCTATTTTACTAAATAAAAAAAGAGCCTCCAATAAAGGAAGCTCTTTATGAAATCAAAAATTATTATTTATTAATTGCTTCTGCCCTTTCCGCGACCATTACCGTTACCTCTTTGCTGCTGTTGTTGAGGTTCACTTTGTGCTGGTCTTTCCACTCGTTGATCTTTCCGCTCAGGTATTTGTTGTCTTTCAATTTGCTGATTACCCCGACCTTGATTAGGTCTCTCCATTCTTTGATTATTTTGATCAGGAGCCTGACGTCTCTCTATGCGCTGATCATTTTGATTTGGAGTCTGCTGTCTTTCTATCCG
>Ga0209798_10001196_pt1 | contig 15798 bp, 8 predicted proteins | sample DOMMetBare3Fresh_FD_187475 | JGI IMG/M metagenome (GOLD analysis project Ga0209798, IMG submission 187475) | Wetland sediment microbial communities from St. Louis River estuary, USA, under dissolved organic matter induced mercury methylation -... | ecosystem: Environmental > Aquatic > Freshwater...
CTGTATTTATCAAAAATTCTTTCAGGATAACCATCTTTTCCTACAGGAGAATAAACAGCTTCCCAAATATCCCATTGATCGCCGCTTCGGCTTTTAGTACCTAATGCAAGCTCACGATGATTCATGTCTTTTACCATTGTATTTAAATGGCCCAAATAATTTCTATGACCAGGCCGGGCAACTTTTCTGAATGTCCCTTCCCGGTAATAAGCATTTGAATCTTTATAAATATCGATCGTGGTATAATGACGGAAATCTATCGGATCAGGACAAGCGGAATAACATCCATTGTATTGATCAGGATAAAAAACCTGTGCTGCCAATACTTCCCATCCGCCTGTGCTGCCACCGTACATAAATCTTGCCCAGCCTTGCCCGATACCACGAAAACGTTTTTCAATTTCGGGGATCAATTCATAAGTAATGGCATCACCGTAAGGTCCGAGATTTGCTGAATTCACTGCATAGGAGTCATCATAGTAAGGATTGGCATGTTGTATTTCTATTGCAATCACTCTTGGAAAATTCGGACCGGTCCATAGTTTATAAAAGTTATAGGCTTCCTGCTGAACAATTTTATTATATCCGATCAGATTATTAAATCTTGCACTGGTATCCGGTTTCAAATTTTCATCAGGTGGTGTTGTTCTCCACCCACCAAAATCATCTGGAAAATGTCCATGAAAAATAGCTAACGGATATTTTACATTGGGATGTGTATCCCAACCTTCAGGTAATAAAATATGTGCGCCAAGAAACATAGGTCTTCCCCAAAACTCTGTCAGCAGCTTGCTTTGAATTTTTATATGCTTGATATATTTAGTGTCTTCAGGCTCTTTGATCGGAGGTATTGTTTTGGTGAGCACAACATTGTGTAAAATTTTTGTTCTCCAATTGAATTTTATTTTCACCGGAACGGAATAAAAATTTCCAGGTGCTGAATTCCAATGCTGTCCTTCGCCCCTGTCCATTGGCAGTTTTACTATATGTCCATCTTTGCGATGAAATGTTTCATAAATATGAAATACAGCCTGAACGTTGTATCCCCCAACCGGTATATCAGACATTTTTTCAATCGGATAACCGAATGCATTTAATGAGATCATTTTTGTGGTGCCAGGTTGCCAGTTTTCTAAATCTATACCAAAAATTTGCTGGGTAGTTGGTGCATCATTTACCTGGAACCGGGGTTCACCTGAAAAGTTTTTTGACAAGATCAAAAGCAATCTTCCATCGAGTGGTTTTTTACTTAACGAATCCGGCAATTTGATAGCAATACTTTGTGATAAAGAAATGAGTGCAAATAAAAATTGTGCTATAATGAAAATAGTTTTTTTCATTGTTCATGATTTAGCTGAGTGATTCATTTATGAAATCAAGCAATGGCTGCAGTGTTGCAAAAGCATCTGTTGTATTTGTTACCAAATTTTTTGAAGCAAGGTCAGCATCACTGAGTTTTACAAAAGCAATATAACTTTTCAATTTCAGGTATTCAGCAGCAGGATTATCGGGTTCATATCCTTTTGGTACACGACTCAAAGTGAATTCATCGCTTTTATCTACATCTTTATAAAGTGCTTTGAATTTTTTCGAACCAATAATTTTTTTAAAGTCACTGAAATTGTAATCTATTTCTTGTCTTACTTTTTTTAGTTCTTCAGGTCCGGGTTGGTAAATGCCACCGCCAACAAAACATTGCCCCGGTTCAAGATGAAAATAATAACCGGCAGTCGAGAAAGCTTTTTTGCCGCCTTTATTTATGCTGGCGCCAAAATTTGTTTTATATGGTGATTTGTCTTTGCTGAAACGGATATCACGATTAATCCGGAAAAGGCAATCTTTGGCTTTTATAGTAGAAATTGTTTTGTCTTTCTTGCTGTGTAAATCGATCACCTGTTGAATAAAATTTGTAAAATCAGCTTTTGCTTCTTCATATCGTTTGCGATTTATATCAAACCACGGTTTGTTATTATTCTTTTTTAGATCTTTTAGAAACTTTAAAGTAGAAGGCTGAAGCATGGATTTTTTTCAAATGTAATTTATTTCAATATTTATATTGACATGCAAACAAAGTTCCCCTTTAGGGGCAGGGGTTTATATTCTTCCCCAATTTTCACCACTCTTAATTCGATAGATCGTCATTTCACTGACACTGTATTTTTTTGCAAGGCGTTTAATTGTGATGGTTCGCTGCGGGTCTTTCAGGATTTCTTTAATTTTTCTTACATGATCCATATTCAGTTTTAAACCAACAGTGCGATTTGCCTGTAGATTTTTGTATGCAATTTTTGCAGGACTTTTTTGTTGATGAATGATCATTTGTTCCAAAGTACACCAACGCAGGTTTTTAAAATTGTTATCAAGTTTATCATGATTAACATGAATAACATAACGATGTTTTGGCGTGGGTTTGTTCAAAAAATTTTTTGCGATCTCACGATGGATATACAAAGTGCCTTTATTTCCGGGGCGATGCAGATTTAGTGTTCGATAACCGGTGGTCAGTGACCCGCTTAAAAGCTTTCCTTCTAAAATTTCTTTTTTATAGCTGGCAATGCGACCGAGATTTGAAACAGCATAGTTATAGCGAAGTTGTTTCCAACCCTGAAACCTTAGCGGCTTCCATACTTCGCCGGGTAATTTGCTGATCATAACGCATCATTTTATCAAACAGGATGCGGATAGGGGCAAGGGGTACAAAAAATTTGAAGAGTAAATAATGAGCGAATTCTAAGGTAAAGAAGTTTTGTTTTAATGCAGATTATTTTTTGCCTATTAGTTTCAGGAACTCATCTTCTGAAATAATTTTTACCGAATTTATTTTTTTTGCTTTTTCCAATTTACTTCCCGCATCTTCACCTACCACAAGATAATTTAATTTACTGCTTACTCCACCAAGAATTGTTCCGCCGTTTTGTTCTACCATTTCTTCAGCCTCGCTTCTTTTTAGTGTTGGTAATGTGCCTGTAAATAAAAATGATTGACCAGAAAGATTTCCGCCTTTAGTATGTTCTTTCTTTTCATTTTTCAATTTCAACCCTAGGCTTTCTAATTGCCTGAGCATTTTTATATTATCCTTGTTGAGAAAGAAATGATAAATACTGCCGCCAACTTTTGGACCAACATCTTCAAGATTTTCCAGATCTTCCAATGAATAATTTTGAAAATCGAGCAAATGATCTACTGAACGGGCCAGTGTTTTTGCAGTTGTTTCACCAACGAAACGAATTCCGAGGGCATAGATCAAACGATGAAGCGGTTGATTTTTTGAATTGCTTATTGCAGTTTGCAAATTGTTTATTGATTTTTCGCCAAAACCTTCCAGCTCTCCTATTTTTTTATAATTTAATTCATAGATACCAGGAACATCTTTCAACAAACCAAGATCAAAAAACTTTCGAACATTGGCGTCTCCGAAACCACGAATATCCATTGCATCTTTACTGGTGAAATGAATGATTCGTTCTACTACTTGTGCAGCGCATTCAATATTGACACAGCGCCAAACAGCTTCATCTTCTTCTTTAAATAATTTGCTTTTGCAAACAGGACAGTGATCAGGAAAATGGATCTTCTTCTCTTTACTTGTTCTTACTTCGGGTAATGATTTTACAATTTGCGGAATAACATCGCCGGCTCTTTCTATTAATACCGAATCGCCGATGCGCAGATCTTTTTCTTTTATGTAATCTTCGTTGTGAATCGAAATGCTACTAACAGTAACACCGCCAATTGCAACGGGTTCCAGCTTGGCAACAGGTGTTACTGCGCCTGTTCTTCCCACCTGGAACTCAACATCAATTAATTTACTTGTTGCTTGTCTTGCTTTGAACTTACATGCAATTGCCCAACGGGGATGATGTGATGTCATTCCTAATTTATCCTGCAATTCAAGATCATTTACTTTGATAACCATCCCGTCAATTTCGTAAGGAAGATCATCACGCATCTTTTCATATTCATTACAATAATTTATTACGGCTTCAATCCCTTTAAAAACTTTTTTCTCTTTTTGAGGACTCCGAAAACCAAGTTCCCAAAGAATTTCAAGTGAGCCGGAATGTTGTTCAAGTTCTTTAGCGACTTTTTTGCCACGCTGTGTTGTAAAATAACTGATGTGGTAAACGAAAGCTTCCAAACTTCTTTTTCCAACTTCTTTTGAATCTTTTATTCGCAAAGTACCTGCTGCTGCATTTCTGGGGTTAGCAAGTGGTGGTAAACTTTGCTCCATCAGCAGCTCATTATATTTTTTAAAATTATTTTTATTGATAAGAACTTCTCCTCTTATCTCCACCTGTTGCAAACCGTAATCAGAAAATTTTGCAGAAAGAGGAATACTTTTTATTTGCCTGATATTGGTTGTTATTTCATCACCTTCCACACCATCGCCACGGGTTGCGCCACGAACGAGCAGATCATTTTCATAAATAAGAGAGATACTTGCCCCGTCAAATTTTGGTTCAACACAGTATTCAATTTTATTTTCTCCGGTTAACTCTCTTGCCTTTCTATCAAAATCAATAAGATCTTCTGTATTATAAGAATTGCTCAATGAAAGCATCGGCACTAAATGCTGTACTGTTGGAAAATCTTTTGTAAGTCCTTTAGCTACTCTTTGTGTCGGCGAGTCGGGAGTTATCAGCTTTGGTTTTTCTTCTTCTATTTTTTCTAATTGTTTATAAAGCTGATCATATTCAAAGTCAGAGATAAGAGGATCATTCAATATATAATACCTGTATTCATGAAAACGAAGAACATTTCGAAGCGACTCAATATCTTTTGCCCCAATGTCTTTTTTCCTGATCAAAGCACTTGTATCGGCCTGTAATTTTTTAGTTTGTTCTTTGCTATACATCACTGAAAATTAAGAGTGTAAAAATAATTTTTTGGGCTATACAAACTCAACATAAAAGAAGTTAATAGCGGCCGTCGTGTAATTTGTACACAATCCCTATCTTTAGCGTCCAAAACTTGCCAATGAAAAGAATGTTTCTACTGCTTAGTGTTTTTCTGTTTGCAAATTTTTGCCGGGCACAACTGCTTATCTGGACCCCGGAATTTCCCAAAGACAATGATAATGTAACGATCACTGTTGATGCCACAAAAGGAAACCAGGGTTTATTAGGATTTGCAGGAAATGTTTATGTACATATAGGTGTAATCACGAACTTAAGTACAGGCCCAACAAACTGGCGTTATTCAAAATTTACATGGGGTTCAACCGAAGCTGCGGCACTTGCTACTCCTGCGGGAACAAACAAGTGGTCTTATACAGTAAATAATATCAGAGTTTTTTTTGGAGTGCCTGCCGGTGAAACAATTTTAAAGATCGCTATTCTTTTTCGAACTGGTAATTGCAGTGCTGATTGTATAGTGCAACGTAATGCAGATGGCAGCGATATGTATGTTCCGGTATATGATAATAATCTCGCCGTTCGTTTTAATGTGCCTCTGATGCAGCCTTTGTACACTCCAATTCCAGAACCAATAAATAAAATGGTTGGTGAAAATATAAATGTAACCGGTGTTGCAAGTGCAACATCAAACATGCGGTTATTATTAAATGGGACACCAATTCAAACAGCAAATAATGTTACATCTATCTCTGCAAATCCAACATTGACTGTGGCGGGTAATCAAACATTGGTTGTAGAAGCAACAAGTGGTGCAACCACAAAAACAGAAACAATAAATTTCTTTGTCGCAAGTGCACCTACAGTTGCTGCATTGCCGGCTGGTGTAAGAGATGGAATTAATTATGAAACAGGAAACACTTCCGTTGTGTTGGTGTTATATGCACCGGGTAAAAATCGTGTATCTGTTATTGGTTCTTTTCCAGGTGGAAGTTGGACGGAGCAGATCACAAATCAATTGAATAAAACACCTGACAACAATTATTGGTGGATCCGAATTACGGGGCTTACACCGGGAACTGAATATGCTTTTCAATATTTGGTGGATGGACAACTGAAAATTGCTGATCCGTACTCTGAAAAAATTCTTGATCCATGGAATGACAGCGGCATCCCTGCAACCACTTATCCCAATATCATGACTTATCCGTCTCAAACAACTGGTATCGTAAGTGTGTTTCAAACAAATCAACCTGCTTACACATGGCAGGTACCGAATTTTACAAGACCTGATAAAAGAGGATTGATCATTTATGAATTATTATTAAGAGATTATTTAGCGGCACATGATTGGAAAACTTTAAGAGATACATTATCTTATTTGAAAAAACTTGGCATAAATGCTATCGAGATTATGCCTTTCAATGAATTTGAAGGAAATAACAGTTGGGGTTACAATCCTGATTTTTATTTGGCGCCTGATAAATATTATGGCACAAAAAATTCTTTAAAAGAATTTGTTGACTCATGTCATTCAAAGGGTATTGCCGTGATCATGGACATTGCATTAAATCATGCTACAGGTCTTAACCCACTTGCAGCTTTGTATTGGAATAACGCAACTAATCAACCTGCAGCAAATAATCCCTGGTTTAATGTAACTGCGAAGCATCCTTATAATGTGTTCAATGATTTTAACCATGAAAGTCTGGCTACCCGTTATTTCACCAGTCGTGTGGCGGAGCATTGGCTTACAGAATATAAACTGGATGGTTTTCGCTGGGATCTTTCAAAAGGATTTACACAAAATGCACAATGCAATGGAAGTACAACAGATGAATCTTGTATTTCTGCCTATCATGCAGACAGGGTTGCAATATGGAAACGTTATTATGATACAATGCAGCTGAAATCGCCGGGAAGTTATTGCATACTTGAACACTTTTGCGCTAACGATGAAGAGATCGAACTTTCTAATTATGGAATGATGCTTTGGGGAAACAGTAATTATAATTTTTCTGAAGCTGCAATGGGTTGGTTACCTAACTCAAATTTTGAGTATGGAATTTTTAAAGTAAGAAACTGGACTCAACCGCATTTAATTACTTACATGGAAAGTCATGATGAAGAAAGATTGATGTATAAAAATTTGCAATTTGGAAATGCATCTGGTTCTTACAATACAAAAGATCTTTATACAGCTATGCACCGCATGGAAATGTGTGCATCATTTTTTACAATGATACCTGGTCCAAAAATGATCTGGGAGTTTGGAGAGCTTGGTTATGATTACAGTATCAATTATTGTACAAATGGAACGGTAAATAATGCTTGTCGTCTCGATCCAAAACCTATCCGATGGGATTATTTACAGAACGTCAGTCGCCAACGGATATTTGATATTTATTCGGCATTATTAAAACTCCGCTTTCATCCTTTGTATAAAAATGGATTTTTAACTGATCGTGTTTCACAAAGTCTTGCAGGCGCCTTCAAATGGCTGCAGGTAACTACTGATACTTCTAACTTATGTGTCATTGGAAATTTTGATGTGAACCAGGTAACGGGAACAGTAACATTTCAAAACGCTGGTACCTGGTATGATTATCTGAATGGAACAACTTTTACAGCAACCGGCACTCCGCAAAATATCACATTGCAACCCGGAGAGTTTCATCTTTATCTCAACCGTAATGTTACGAATGTAGTGACAACACCTGTTCGTAATATTAATAACCAACCAGTAACATTCAAGGTAAATGTTTATCCAAATCCATTGATAGAAAATGGCATTCTTGAAATTGAGAATGAAGAGTCAGGACCTGCATCAATGCAATTATATAACGAGTCGGGGCAAAATGTTTTTGAAAAATCGTTGGGAGTGCTTGCAAAGGGTGTTCATAAAATTTCACTTGATAAAAATGAAAGAAAGAGTTTTTCACCGGGAATTTATTTACTTCGCATTTCTGTAAAAAACAGTGTGCAGACGAAAAAAGTATTGTTGTATTAATAGCCACTATAGATTCTTATGACTGCTGAAGCATTGAAAAAACTGAAGACGGCTGAACTTGAAAAGATCAGTCATATCGACTACTTCAAGATTGCGATCTCCGTTGACTGTGTCATTTTTGGTTTTGAGAATAAAGAATTAAAAGTATTGCTGATCAAATCAGATCTTGAAGAGTTTGCTGGTAAATGGTCATTACTTGGCGATCTTGTTAAAGTGGATGAAGATCTTGATGGTGCCCCTTATCGTGTATTAAGACAAAGAACGGGCTTGGATGATGTATTTCTTCAGCAAGTAGGAAGTTTTGGGGCTATTAACCGTCACCCTTCCGGCCGTGTAATCACTACTGCTTATTACTCTCTCATAAATATCCGCAATCATAAATTAGAGATCACTGATAACGAAGTTCACTGGCATTCGTTGAAGAATCTTAAAGACCTCGCTTTCGATCATAAGCAAATTATTGAAGCTTGTTTGCAACGGCTTCGCATACAAATAATGGATGAGCCGATCATTTTTAATTTGTTACCGGAAAAATTTTCACTAAGAGAACTGCAGGATCTTTACCAGGCCATTTTAGGAATAAAACTTGACAGAAGGAATTTCAGAAAGAAAATCGCATTGAAAAAATGGCTCGATGATCTTGATGAAATGGAAGATGATGTGCCGCACCGACCCGGTAAACTTTATAAATTAAAAATGGGTTTAAAAAACAACAGCCTTGAAGAAGTAGGCGAGAAAACTAAATAGACGCACCGGCTACTAATCTTGCTGGTTGTAATACTTCCTGTATAAATGTTTTTCCTGCTGCATGATCCATCATTCGTTTGAAACAAAGTTTACCCAGACCATAACCGCTGGTTTCGACATAAGTGATTTCCGGCTCAAATAATTTTGGAATAAAGCCATCATTGCTTATAGTGATCACTTTTACATCGCCGGGTATTTTTAGTTTCAGCAATTGAAATGCTTTCATTGCACCAGCTAATATCTCATCACTCATACAGAAAACGATTGCTGGCTTTACTTTTTTTGAAAAATACTTCATCACTTCTTGCTGCGCCTCGGTTGTGGAAGATGCATAAGTTATATCAAGATCGGTAATACGATTGTTTGATTTGAAAGTATCCTGAAAAGCAGCAATTCTTTTTTGTGTAATAGAAAGTTCCGGGTTTCCAAAAATACCCAGCACTTTTCCTTTTTGTTTTTTGATTATTTCCTCTGCCGCAATAGTGGCCGCCCCTTCGTCATCAAAGCATACCTTATCAAATGTTTCATAAGACGGCACTTTATCAAAAAATATAACCGGGGTATTTGTTTGAGATAATTTTAAAAAAGCACTGATATCTTTTGTTAAAGGAGAGATAGAAACAAAAACCGCAGCTACACGATTTGCCCTGCAAATTCTGAGATTCTCAAGTTCTGTTTCCGGAATGTCAGATGATTGAAGGATCAATAAAGAGAAATCATTTTTTTTTGCATCTTCTTCCATTGCCGTGATAAATGATTGGTAAAAAAAATTTGAAATGGATGGAATGATGACCCCAATTAAATTTCTTTTATCTGTTCGCAGGTTGATCGCAAAAGTATTCGGCTCATAATCCAGCATGTTTGCCGCTTCCTGAACTTTCTTTTTTGTTTCTTCAGAAATATCCGGATGATTTTTCAGAGCTCTTGAAACGGTTGAGATACTCATATTGAGGATACGGGATATATTTTTCAGCGTTGCTCTCTTCTCCATCTACTTATTTTAAGGCCTAAAGCTAAAAAAGTTTTTCACAGAAAACGTTTGCGGAACCTTTACCGCAAAGGTTTGCAGTAATAGTTTATGTTTTTTCAACTTTAGCCAAAACAATACTCATATTTTGGAGCAGCAATCAAGTGATAAAATGTCTCTAAGTATTTCAAATCAATTTTACTAATGATTGTTTGTTGAGAATGGCTTTACAATTCATTGAAAAAAAATAGGGAGTAAAGAAAAAAAATGATTTTAAATATTGGTGAATTGATAAATGTGTCTAAATTACACACCCAAATCGTATTTTTTTAACTCACGATAATTTCTAATGCTTATGTCCTGCAAAAATCTGCTAAAATCAGCGGCCGTTGTTATACTGCTATGCTTATCGCAGTTAGTAATGGCACAAGACAGAGTCATAACCGGGAAGGTTACTGACTCTAAAGATGGCACTCCTGTTATTGGTGCATCTGTTCAGCCAAAAGGAACCCGGACCGGAACTGCCACAAAAAATGACGGTACTTTCAGTATCACAGTTGGATCTAATGTTACTACTCTTGTGATCAGTTCTGTTGGATTTGCCACACAGGAAGTTTCTATTGAAGGAAAAACTTCGGTGGAAGTTTCATTTGTTGCAACTGGTGCCAACCTGAATGAAGTGGTAGTAACCGGTTATGGAACTGCACGAAGAAAAGACCTTACGGGTTCCACCGCAAGTGTCAGAGAAAAAGATTTTAACAAAGGAGTCTTTACTGCACCTGATCAATTGATTCAAGGTAAAGCAGCCGGTGTTTTGGTTATTAATAATACCGGACAACCAGGCGGCTCAACCACTGTAAGAATCAGGGGTAGCTCCTCTATAAGATCCGGCAATCAGCCTTTGTTTGTTGTTGATGGAGTTCCACTATCTGGCGGTTCTGCACGACCTGGTGGTAATGGAGCTGATTATGGAAATGATGGAGGTAATCCTCTCAACTTTATCAATCCTAACGATATTGCCAGCATTGAAATATTAAAAGATGCATCTGCTACTGCCATTTATGGTTCAAGAGGCGCAAATGGAGTTATTTTGATTTCCACTAAAAGAGGCAAATCAGGTTCTCCTACGGTAGAAGTGAGTGCTTCAACAAGTATTTCCAGCGTTCTAAAAAAATTAGAAGTTTTAAATGCTGGTGAATACAGGCAGGCTTTAAAAGATTATTCAATTACGGGTGGTGATTTTGGTGGAGATGTAGATGCATTTGATGCCATTACCCGTACAGCTATAACTCAAAATTATAATGTAGCAGTTGGAGGCGGAAATGAAAATGGACGGTATCGCATTTCTGCAGGTTATCTTAATCAACAAGGAGTGATAGAAAGTTCCAGGTTTAATAAGATTTCGGCCAGCATAACAAGTAATTTCAGATTTTTAGAAAGTAAAAAATTAGGGCTTGAAATGAATGTGCTTGTTACCCAGGCCGATGAAAGAATAGCACCTATTTCAGCTAATGTTGGATTTACCGGTAATTTAATTTCCCAGGCACTTCAATGGAATCCTACACATCCTTTAGTTAAACCTGGCACAGACTCAGCATGGATCGATCCGGCAGTCGGTGCTACAACTATTAACCCTCTTGCACAGTTGAGGTATTTTAATGACAAAGCAAAGGTTAATACGATTATCGCCAGCTTCTCTCCCTCTTACAAAATAACAAATGACCTTGAGTATAAATTTTTATTCAGTATGAACCGCCAGGTTGGTAATCGAAAAGGGATGGTGAACCGGCTGTTAAATGCTGCTGCCACTTTGGATCGGGGCAGCGCATTCATAGGAAACCAGGAACAAACAAATACACAGATCACAAATACCCTGAACTTTACTAAACAATTGACCTCGGATTTAAATCTAAATGCCGTTGCAGGTCATGAGTGGTTGACTTTTGATTCAAAGGGAAATGGTATAAGAGCACTGGATTTTGCAAATGTTGGATTAGCTTATTATGATATCATGCAATATTCTACCCAGAGCAGCAGGGAGATTTTTTCTTTTGCCAGTCCTACAACCGAACTGCAATCTTTCTTTGCCCGGGCTATTGTAAATTATAAGGATAAGTATTTGCTAACAGGAACATTCAGAGCAGATGGTTCTACCAAGTTTGGTGAGAATAATAAGTACGGTTATTTCCCTTCAGTAGGTGTTGCTTGGAATATATCGAAGGAAGACTTTTTGGCAAATAATAATGTTATAAGCAATTTGAAATTACGGCTTGGTTGGGGACAAACTGGTAACCAGGAGTTTCCCTCAGGCGCCTCATTGGATAGGTTTGGGCTTGGGCAACAAAGTATTTCCCAGACAAACTATGGTAACCCCGATCTAAAATGGGAAACATCTACAACCACAAATGTGGGAATTGATTTCAACGTATTTAAAGACAGGCTGAGCGGATCGGTTGATTATTTTTATAAAAAGACTTCTGATGTTTTGTTTGAACAGAATATTGTTCAACCTGCGCCAGGTGGAAAAATATGGGTGAATTTGGACGGCTACGTTTTAAATAAAGGCGTTGAAATAATGTTAACAGGTAATTTGAAAAGAAGCAAGGATATTAACTGGAATGTTAGTACAAACCTTTCGTTCCTGAAAAACACTGTAAGTGGATTAAGAGGTTTTTATGAAACTGGTGCCTTAAGGGGACAAGGTTTTTCCAATGTAGTAGCCCAAAGAGTAGTAGCCGGGCAGCCATTAAATGTATGGTATCTGAGAAGGTTTGAAGGACTCGATAAGGGGACAGGTCAAAGCGTTTATACAGATGGCGGAAATACACTCTTTTACTCTGACAGCCCCAATCCTGATGTGCTGTTAGGTGTATCTACAGATTTTAGTTATAAAAAATTTACGGCAACCATTAATATGAATGGTACGTTTGGTCATTATATATTCAATAACACAGCGGCCTCAGTTTTAGGAATAGGTAATTTAGGAACCAGAAATATTGCGAAAGACTTGATTGGTGGAGATGTTAAGGAAGCTCTTTCAAATGCTCCTGCGCCATCTACCCGTAACCTGGAAAAAGGCAATTACGTTAAATTGACCAATGCAACCATTAGCTACAGGGTAGGTAATGTAGGAAAAAACTTTAGGAACCTGAATATTTCACTTACTGGTCAAAATTTGTTTGTTATTACAAAGTATAAAGGTTTTGATCCGGAAGTTAACACAGATGGAGGTGTAGGTGGAATACCTTCACTTGGTATCGAGTATATACCGTATCCTTCTGCCCGGTCAATTCTTTTAGGAATAAGTTTTTCATTATAGTTTAAAAAGTTATTTATATGAAACATAATAAAATTTTATTGAGTTTCCTTTTGGTTTCACTCGTCTTTTTTTCCTGTACAAAGCTGAACGAGAGATTCAGAGGTGAGCTGCAGGGTAACACGAGTAATGTTACTGCTGCCCAATTGCTGACAAGTGCGTATCAGTCAATTCAAGGTACATTTCAGGGAAATGGTAATCTGATTTCTGCAGCGCAGGTTACTACTGACGAAACAATTGTGCCTACCCGTGCAGGTGACTGGGATGATAATGGCCTGTGGAGATCATTGTTTCTTCATTCATGGAATGCAGATCACAGTTTTTTAACCGGTGCTTTTAATAGTTTATTGGGAGCACAGTTCGCGGCTTCCAATGTATTGGAGTTTAGTCCTTCCCCTCAACAAGCTGCAGAAGCAAGATTTCTCAGAGCTTTATCTATGTATTGGGTGTTAGATGGATGGGACCAGGTTCCATATCGGGAAGATTTGAAAAATTATAAAATACTTCCAAAAACCCTTAAAGGAACAGAAGCTGCAGACTTTATTATAAGCGAATTAAACGCCATCATAGCTACGCTCCCTGATGGTTCGCCTACATCTGCATATGTAGCAAATAAAGATGGTGCACGGGCATTATTAATGAGGCTATATTTAAACAAAGGGGTATATGGAAACAGGGCGGCACCCACTTTTGCGGCAGCCGATATGACCCAGGTAATTACCCTTGCTGACCAAATAATTAATAGCAATAAATATGCTTTGAATGACAATTTCTTTGATGCTTTTGCTCCGGACAATGATGTGAAATCAAAGGAAACCATCTTCAGTTTCTTAAATACCGGTACCTCAGCAAGAGGGACTGATGCAATGCGTGGATTTCAGTATATGGTAAATCATTACAACATGAACCCGGGAGGATGGAATGGCTGGTCAACACTTTCTGATTTTTATGGAAAGTTTCAGGCAACCGATCAGCGAAGAGGAGTTTATTATAATTATCCGGGGGCACTTCCAAACCCTGGCCAAAGAGTAAATGCTGGATTTCTAATAGGCCAACAATATGATTTAACTTCAGGTGCAGCCCTGAACGCCAGAAATCCTGCTTCTGCTCCCTTGGTTTTTACTCCAGCAGTAAAAATAAGAGAAACTGACCCGAACACTTTGGAACTGGCAGGAATAAGAGCCGTTAAATATGTTTTTGATTATGGAACCAGTGGAGATTTTAAAAAGAACGATTATGTTATGTTCAGATATGCCGATGTTTTACTAATGAAAGCAGAGGCAATGTTAAGATCAAACAATGCTGCTGGTGCTTTAGTTATTGTAAATTCCATACGTGCAAAACGAGGTGCGACAGCGTTAGCTTCTGTTGATGCGAATGCTATGCTTGATGAAAGAGGAAGAGAATTGTATTGGGAGAGCTCCAGAAGACAAGACCTGATACGGTTTGGAAAATATTTACAGGCCTGGCAGGAAAAACCAGCGGATGCGGGTACTAAGAATCTTTTATTCCCGATTCCGAGCAGTCAGTTGGCTGTTAATCCGAATCTAACCCAAAATCCCGGCTATTGATATATCATAGTATACAAGCAGTACTAAAAAAGGCCATTTGAAAAAATGGCCTTTTTAGTTTTCTGTTATACCGTTAGCTTGCAATATCGAGTATGAAAAGATGCGTAGTTATTTTTTGTATCCTATTATTTGCTGCAAACTTTTTTTCTTGCAATGAAAAAAAGCAGTTAACTCTTTTTACCCTTGAAAAAAATACAGGTATCAACTTCATCAATAAAGTCGAAAACACAAAAGACTTCAATATTTTCACTTACCGGAATTTTTATAATGGTGGTGGCGTAGCGGTCGGGGATATCAACAACGACAGCTTACCGGATGTGTTTATGACTTCCAATATGGGGACGAATAAGCTTTATTTGAACAAAGGAAACTTTAAGTTCGAAGATGTTTCAATAAAAGCAGGGATTGAAGAAAAAGGGAAATGGAATACGGGTGTAGTGATGGTGGATATTAATGCCGATGGCTGGCTTGATATTTATGTATGTAATGCAGGCATTGATAAATGGAAGAACCAGGATGGCAATAAACTTTTTATTAATAATCATGACCTGACATTTACAGAGAAAGGAAAAGAATACGGGTTGGATGAAAAGGGATACACTACACATGCCGCTTTTTTCGATTATGATCTTGATGGTGACCTTGATTGTTATATTCTGAACAATAGTTTTATCCCCGTAAATACACTGAATTATGAAAACAAAAGAGAGCTTCGTGCGGAGGATTGGCCTGTAGAAGATTTTGTAAAAGGCGGCGGTGATAAATTATTGCGGAATGATGGCGGGCACTTCAATGATGTAAGTAAAGAAGCAAATATTTATGGCAGCCTGATAGGGTTTGGTTTAGGGGTAACAGTTGGAGACGTAAACGATGATCATTATCCTGATCTGTATATCTCAAACGATTTTTTTGAAAGGGATTATTTATATATCAATCAGCAAAACGGAACATTTAAAGAAGAACTGCCACAATGGATGGAGCATACAAGCCTTGCTTCTATGGGAGCCGATCTTGCTGATATAAATAATGATGGTTATCCTGATATTTTTACAACAGATATGCTGCCTCCCGATGACTATCGTTTAAAAACAACCTCCTCATTTGATGGATATGATATTTATCACAAAAAGGAATTACAGGGATTCTATCACCAGTTTCAGCAGAATGCTTTACAGGTAAATAATGGCAATGGAAAATTCCTTGAAACAGCTTACTTCAGCGGTGTTGCCGCCAGTGATTGGAGTTGGGGAGCCTTGATGTTTGACGCTGACAATGATGGAATGAATGATATCTATGTTTGTAATGGTATTTATAAAGATTTGATTGACCAGGAT